>Ga0256839_1005601_pt1 | contig 11502 bp, 6 predicted proteins | sample 354166metaG_FD_185968 | JGI IMG/M metagenome (GOLD analysis project Ga0256839, IMG submission 185968) | Hydrothermal vent microbial communities from Mid Atlantic Ridge, Atlantic Ocean - 354-166 | ecosystem: Environmental > Aquatic > Marine > Hydrothermal vents | place: Atlantic Ocean: Mid...
ATTTTATGAAAAAGCTCAAAATTTCTGTCTGCTGAAAAACGTGGAAGGAACGTATTTCACGATGAAGGAATACGAAGAAAAAACAAAAGAGCTCCAGACCGATAAAGACGGAAAGCTGGTCATTCTATATGCAAGCGACAAGGATCAACAGCATACCTACATAGCCGCAGCTCAGAAGAAAGGCTATGATGTATTGCTGATGGACACAATCATCGACACCCATTTCATCAGTCTGCTTGAGCAGAAAAATGACAAGTGGCAGTTTAAGCGGGTCGATGCCGGGTCGGTGGACAAGTTAATCGACAAAGGAGAAGAGAGCGAATCGTTGCTTACGGAGAAAGAGCGTGAAAAACTGGAATCCCTTTTCAGGGAAAAGATCAGGGACGAGAATGTGGAAATCGAGCTCAAGCCCATGAGCCCCGAAGACCAGCCTGTGGTGATGACCCATTCCGAGTTTAGCCGCAGAATGAAAGAGATGTCGCAACTGGGCGGAATGGCCATGATGGGAGAGATGCCCGATCACTATACCTTGATTGTAAATACGAACCATCCGGTAATGAGCACCCTGATTCGTGCCAAAAGTGATGAAAAGAAAGCGCGAATCATTCAACAGTTGTACGACATTGCCCTTTTGTCGCAAAACAAATTGCAGGGCGAAAAACTTACTGCCTTTATCGAACGCTCAGTGGAACTGATGAAGTAAAGCAGCAAGACAATACAGCAAAAAGCCCGGCAACTTTTTACCGGGCTTTTTCTTTTTCACTTCCTAACCGGACTATCCGAACATGAGATTAAATAATCCGAAGAAGTCGAAAACCAGCCAGGTGACAAACAAAACCGGCAGCAAAATGGGAATGGAATAGCGCAGCACATAGCCCATAAAGGAAGGCATTTTTACGCCTACCTGTTCGGCAATGGATTTCACCATAAAGTTGGGGGCATTTCCGATATAAGTAAATGCTCCGAAAAAGACCGCTCCAACGGAAATAGCTGCCAGCATTTCCTTATTGTTGGCCGCAAAAGCCAGCACATCGGCCGTATAGTCGATGCTGTATCCGGCCTTGCCCATTCCGGCTGCGAGGAAGTTCAGGTAAGTAGGCGCATTGTCAAGCACACCGCTGAGCAGGCCCGTAGCCCAGTAGAGGGACTTGGCATTGATCAGCTCAGTTCCGGTAGGGGATTTTGCAAAACCGGCAATCAGTTGAAGGGCCGGCATCATAGAGGCAAAAATGCCTACAAACAAATAGGCGACCTCCTTGATGGGTTCAAAATCAAACTCATTGCCTTTCAATGCCTCTTTGTCGGCCGTAGTGAATGCCGCAATGGATGCTCCGATCATAATCAGCTCACGCACAAAAGAAATATCAACCCCGTGGATGGTGAGAGCCGGCACCCACGAAAAGATATTCGGGTCAATGAAAACGGCAGCGATAATAACGAGCAGCCATATGGCACTGTGCTTACCTTTTATCGTGATTTTACCGGAATACCGTGCATTATCCTCTTCCGGTTCCACATGCCCGGCATGATTGTGTTTGTCAAAATAATAAAAAACCACAGCCAGCAGGCCTATGCCAAAGATCCAGTAGGTCCACAAATGCTCGAGTGTCCAGAAAAATTGCACCCCTTTAAGGAATCCCAGAAAAAGAGGCGGATCACCGATGGGCGTCAGTACTCCGCCCACATTGCTGACCATGAAAATGAAAAAGACAATATGATAAGGCTTAATCCGGGTTTTGTTGACACGGATAAAGGGCCGGATAAGCAACATGGAAGCACCCGTAGTGCCAATCACATTGGCCAGAAGCGCTCCGAAAATCAGGAGCAGGACGTTTACCATCGGAGTGCCCGCCTTGTCCACCTTGATCAGTATGCCGCCCGAAGCAATAAAGAGGGCTGCGACCAGCGTAATAAAGGAAAAATACTCGCCAAAGGCATGCAGGGGATGGTGATAATCGGCCAGGAAAAAGAGATAGTAGAAGACTACGAGGGTGCCCAGAAGAAAAGCGATGACCGGATAATACTTATGCCAGAAATGGGGATAAAAAAGAGGTCCCGTAGCAATCATGGCGAGAAGCAGAACAAAAGGAATCACGGACCACCAGGCCGGTTCTTTTCCATGCGATTCGCCCGACTCTTGGACTTCTTCCTCCACATTGCCAGATTCCATATTGGCAACATGCTCGTTTTGGACCCTCTCCACCTGCTCACTTCCATTGCTGTGCATTGCCGGCATGCGCGGGCTCAGGCCGGCCGGGAGCGAGTACGTGAGCAAAACAAAAATTCCACTGAGTAGTAATCCTTTCATCTTTTCTTAGCTTATGCGTTCTTATGATAGTTTTTTGAGTGCAATTTCCAGGGCTTTTTTTGTCAGAAAGCGGTTCCCGGGATTTAGCTCATAGACCTCTGACAAGCCTTTTCTGATGGTTTCCGATACATCCTCAAAGATGGCCTGGTCGGATATTTCCGCATCCACCTGCATGAGGTAAGCAAAAACACGGGCCATGCCGCAGTTGGCAATAAAATCAGGAACAACGGCACAATGTTGATCGGCAAATTCAGCCGTAGGGCCGTAGAAAAGGTCGCTGTCGGCATAGGGAACATTGGCACCGGCCGATATCACTTCCAGTCCGCCCGCAAGCATGCGCTCCAGGTGTTCCCTGCTTACGAGGCGTGAGGCGGCTCCCGGCACAAAAATATCTGCCGGAATATCCCAGATTTCTTCATGGGCACGGGCATAAGGGATGGCTTTTTCGCTCTTCAACTGATTGCCCTCCCGCTGCAAGACCAGCTCTTTTACTTCTTCGAACGAGAGTCCGCTGGTATCGATCAGCCCGGCTGCCCGGTCAATGATACCCACTATCTTCACTCCGTTTTGAGCCAGATAGTATCCGGCTCCACCGGAGACATTCCCCCAGCCCTGAATGATGGCCCGCTTGCCCTTCAGGTTTTCTTTTTTAAATATTTCGTAGTAGTGCCTGACGGCTTCGGCCACACCAAAACCGGTGATAAAATCGGCAACGGTATAGCCGCGTTCGATGCTGGGCGCAAATTTGGAGTCTTCCAGTTTTTTCGAAACCCCCTGCCTAAGCTGCCCGATGATATGAATCTTCTGACTTTCAACGGGCTTCAGGTAGCCATTGACGATGCCTTCCTGCGGATGCCAGAGGCCGTATTTTTCGGTAATGGGAATGACATCCTTTATTTCATCCACATTGAGGTCACCGCCTGTGCCGTAATAGTTTTTCAATAACGGTGTCACTACTTTGTACCAACGCTTCAGCACTTCATTTTTCCGGGGGTCAGAGGGGTCGAAGTTTATCCCCGATTTGGCTCCTCCGATGGGTGGCCCCGAGACGGTAAATTTGATCTCCATCACCTTGGCCAACGACTCCACTTCATGCCGGTTAAGCCCCTTTCTCATTCGGGTGCCGCCACCGGCCGCCCCGTTGCGTAAAGAATTAATTACCACCCATCCTTCGGCCTCTGTTTCCTCGTCATGCCATTCGAAAATGATCTCCGGCTTCTTGTCTTTAAACGCATTGAGAAGTGACTCCATTTCCTGATTTTTTTAATGGCCGTAAAGGTAATAAAGCAGTCACGGTTTGAAGGAAACTTAGCTCACTTTATATACAGAGACACGCCCCGGGAAAAGACACTCCGCCCTTCCGCTTCCGGAAGCGGGCCATATCAAGGATTTAATACAACGGCAACCCTCCCGTGGATAAGCCATGGCCATACTCAAATTACAGCTGTCTATTTTTAGCGAAAAGCCCAATAAACGCATGCAAGACTTTCTCAACCCCATTGCTCCCGAGGAGATATTCAACCCCGAAAAGCTGCTTCGCACGCACATCGGACGCAATATTGAATTTCACACACCGGACTCCTTTCCCGATTTGGAAAACATTGACCTGGCCATTATCGGAGTACCTGAAGAACGGGGTGCAATAAACAACAAAGGCTGCTCGGGCGCACCCGCAGCCGTTCGAAAACATTTGTATCATCTTGATAAAAATTATTTTCCCCTGCGCCTGGTCGATCTCGGCAATATCAAATCGGGCGCCTCACTTTCGGATACCTATGCCGCCCTCGGACAAACCGTCAGCGAGTTGCTGCAAAAGAAAATTACGCCCATCATCATCGGGGGCAGCCACGATCTGAGCTACGGTCAATATCTGGGCTATGCCAAAAATGATCAGGTGATAAACATGACCGTGATAGATCAATCCATCGATATTTACAAGCAGAAGGAAGAAATTGACGCCCACTCTTTTCTCTACCGCATCTTCACCGAAACCCCCAACTATTTATTCAATTTCAGCCAGCTGGGCTATCAGAGTTACTTTGTATCTCCCGAAGACATCGCCACCCTCGAAAAACTTTACTTTGAATTTTACCGGCTCGGGGTGGTTCGAAAAGACCTTGAAGAAGTAGAGGCCATCATTCGCGATGCCGATATGATGAGTTTTGATATCTCTGCCCTGAAGCAGGCAGATGCCCCGGGTATTCAGCAGCCCTCGCCCCATGGTTTCTTTGGCGAAGAGGGCTGTCAGATAGCACGCTATGCGGGCATTACCGACAAGCTCAGTTCCATCGGCTTTTATGAACTCAACCCGGAATATGACGACCGCGGCCAGACCGCTCAACTCGTAGCACATATGATCTGGTACTTTTTGGACGGCTATTACAGCCGCACCGGAGAATATCCCATCAGCCGGGAAGACGACTTTCTCAAATACATTGTAAAGCAGGAGCAAAGCGAACTTGAGATTACTTTTCTCAAAAGCAAGCGCAGCGGCCGGTGGTGGATGCAGGTGCCCGTTGCCGAGGAATCGCGCTACGAGCGGCATCAACTCATTCCCTGCACCTATGGCGACTACCAGTTGGCCTGCAAAGATGAGATTCCGGAGAGATGGATGCGTGCTTTTGAAAAGTTGAGTTAATTCAAAATCTTTTCGAGAGCCAGCGCGCGCGAGCCCTTTACCAAAATCCAGAATCCTTCGGGGCGATTTTTCCCGAGCCAGTTTTTGAGTTCATGGGCATTGCTGAAATGAAGAAACCCCATCTCGCGTGCCAGCGCCTCGTAGCGCCCCCCCACGGTTATTACCAGGTCAAAGTCTTTGGAAGCCGCCAGCCCGGCAATTCTCCGGTGTTCAGGTCCGGCATAGCTTCCCAGCTCATACATTTCACCGAGGATAAGCCACTTGCGATCCGCTTTCAGACGGGCAAAATTCTCTATGGCCGCCTCCACGTTGCTCGGATTGGCATTGTAGGCATCAAGCAGCAGTTTATTGCCATAGTAATCCAGCACCTGCGAGCGGTTGTTTGACGGAGTGTAGGATTCCAGGGCCGATTTTATTTTTTGAGCGGGTACCTGAAAATAAAGACCTGCGCTGGCAGCCATCATCAGATTTGGAAAGTTGTAACGGCCGATCAGCCGGGTATTTATTTCAAAATTATGAGGAGCCAGCGATTTGAATTTGACATAGGGATCGGCTGAAATCAGTTCGTATCGATATTGTGCGCTGTCATCCTTTCCGTAGGTGATGCGTGTGCCGATATCCGAAGACATGCTGAGCAGATAGTCAAGGTCGCTGTGTACAAAAGCAGCGGCCCCGTGTGCTGCCAGATGGTCAAACAGCTCCTGACGGGCCGCATAGACTGCCTCAGGGCTTCCAAAGCCCTCCAGGTGATCAAGGCCGACATTGGTGACCACTCCGAAATCGGGCTGTACGATAGTCGCAAGCGCTGCAATCTCTCCGGGATGGTTGTCGCCCAGCTCAATGATGGCAAAATCAGCATCTGCCGGTATTCGAAGCAATGTGAGCGGAACCCCGATGTGGTTGTTCAGATTGCCCACGGTAGAAAAAGAGGCGAAATGGGAAGATAAAACGGCCTGACACAACTCTTTTGTGGTGGTCTTGCCGTTCGAGCCCGTGATGGCGATGACACGGCCCTTCAAGTGCTGGCGATGATAGGCTGCCAGCTTCTGCAGCATCCCGAGTGCATCTTCCACAAGAACAATTCCTTCCTTTCCTCTGAGCCGCTCGTCATCAACCACCGCACAAAGTGCTCCTGCTTCAAGGGCTTTCAATGCGTAGTTGTTTCCGTCAAAATGCGCGCCCCGGATGGCAAAAAATATTTCTCCTTTTCGGATGGAGCGGGTATCAATGCTTACGCCTGCGGCCTTTCGGAATATATTGTAAAGTGCACCCGTATCCATGGCATGAAAATAAAAAAAGCCCCCTCAAAAAGAGGAGGCTTTTCCTTTTGATTTTATTTTTTATCGTCCTTTTTTGCGCATCTTTTCATTGCGCTTTTTGATTTTTTCCGCTTCCTTGAAGTTGTTTCCTCCGGGCTGATCGTTGCCGGCATCACCACCCATACGAATCATGGCACAGCGGAAGCCGATGGTAGCCGAGGCCTGATTTTGCTCCAGATATCTGCGTGCTCCCGGTGAGAGATAATAGGGCATATCCGCCCAGGAACCGCCCTTGTACACCCTGCTTTCATTGCTGATAAGGGTGGTTTGTCCGTAGGCATAAAATGCTTGCGACAATGAGTCACCATCCAAATAGTCGATGACGTTTCCTCTTCTGAAGTTCCTTCTGTTGACGAGGTCTTCGGGTTTCACCGTTTCATAGACCAGGCGACCAAGACTGTCTTTTATCGGTTTTCCGTTTTCATCCACCACTTTTTGCTGGAATACATTCCCACGGAAGGAGTTCATGTCTTCTTCATCCAGGTATGAGAGCGGGCGATATACATCCTGTACCCATTCGTTCACGTTGCCGGCCATATTGAAAAGACCGAAATCGTTGGGCATAAAAGAGTAAATCGGAGCCGTGACGATTGAGTTGTCGTTCAGATTTCCGGCCAGACCGGCATAGTCGCCCGGGCCCCGCTTGAAGTTGGCCAGCATTTTGCCCTGCCAGCCTCCGTGTCGCTGTTCCCTCAGGCTGCTTCCGTTCCAGGGGTAGATTCTCCTGTCCGTATACATCTCTTCTTCGCCCGGATCGGCATGATTGCCCACGATGGCATATGCGGCATATTCCCACTCGGCTTCTGTCGGAAGGCGATAGTCAGGAAGCAGGATGCCGTCACTCATGTTGACTCTTCTCGTATCCGAACCGGCCGTTGGGTTGTAGTTTTTAAGCATTCCGTTCTTTCGCGGAGTTCCTTCGTACAATCCGGCCAGGTAGGCTTCGGTATTGAAGTTGTTGTCGTTGACCTGGTTTGGATTGGGTTCGAGAATTTTATTTTCGATCAGGAGCATTTCGTTGACCCTGTCGGTACGCCATTTGGCAAAATCGGTTGCCTGAAGCCATGAGACCCCTACCACGGGATAGTAATTGTATGCGGGGTGACGGAAGTAGTAAAATACATAAGGATCGTTGTAAGCGAGTTCCTCGCGCCATGATTGGGTGTCAGGAAGTGCATTTTGATAAACTTCCGGGAAGTCGGCACCGAAAGTACGCCTCAGCCAATAGGTATATTCGCGATAATGGACGTTGGCAATTTCCGTTTCATCCATGTAAAAAGACGAAACGGTGACCCGCCTCGGATACGCATCGTTTTTGAACATGACATCCTCTTCGGTATTGCCCATTACGAAGGTTCCACCTTCGATGAGAACCAGATTGGGCCCGGTAGGCTGGCCGGGGTAATCTCTTACCTCAAAACCTCCCCACTTGGAGTCATTGTATTTCCATCCGGTTACGGATGATCTTTCTTTGCTGCATGAAGCAAAGAGTATTGCTACCACAGATAGCAAAGCGATAAATTTCAGGTTGCCAGTCATTCTGCCTGTAATTTTTTTATGAGAAACGCAAATATATCAAATTTATTTTTCCACAACACTAATACAGGCTCGGGCATTGAAGGCTTTTTGTAATTCTGAGTTTCCGGTTGATTCTGTCCTTGTTGCTCAGATTTACGGTAACGGACACTTCATGTGCTCCGCCTGTGCTTGCTTGCAGGTCTCTTATTGTAAAATCATAGCTGTAAGCGACCTTCATTACTCCTTTTTCGCCACCTACAAGGATAATAACCGCATCTGCGTAGTCAATATTATAACGATACCACAATCCTCCGAAGAAATTGTCAATCTTCAGATAGCTACCCGCATTCAACTGCCTGAAACGCCCTTGCTGCGTGTACATAATGTTGGGAGATACTGCCATCCCCCGGTTCTTGCCCGGTTCTGCACCAATGACAGCTCCCGCGTGGGCCGTATAACGCATGGGCAGGGTGGCGGTATTGCCGGCCAGTGATTCGTTGGGCTGGGTGACATGCTTAGCTGCCGCTCCGGCAAAAAAGCGTTTCGAATAAAACAGGATTCCTGTAGAAAAATCGACATAGCCGGTACGATTATCAAACTGTCCTGTTTCTCCCGTGGGGTTAATGTTGTTGCCGCTGTCATAAAATCCCGTTACCGGATCAATCTGATCGAAGAAAAAGACATTGGCCACGTCCAGGCGCTTTTGCACGTAACCGCCCTGAAAGCCGATCTTGATAGCAAAAACATTGGAAAAATTAACCTGATAGGAATAGAGGGCATGAACGGAATTGGTTTTGTACAATCCTCCTCCGGCCTGATCGCCCACCATGATGATGCCGAAACCACTGTTGATGGCCGGAACATACTGATCGTAAGAAGCCGACATGGATACATAGGCATTGGAAATGGCCGGCCATTGATCGCGAAAGTTAATATGAAACTTGGGCAAGAGAGTGGTGCCGGTAAAAGCCGGATTTAAATAAAGCGGATTGGCATAAAACTGACTAAAGGACGGATCCTGGGCCTTTGCCTCCGCGCTTGTCATAAAATTGACAAGAAGCAACCCTATGAGCAATTTTGCTGTCCTATTTAAGCTTCGAATGGTCAATATGAGGTTGAATTTTTGTAATATCACTAAAACGAATCCGTTGTGGTAAAAATAATGCAACAAAAGGCTCTAACGAAAATTTTGGCAATGAGATGTGCTTTCACCCTTCTTTTTTTAATATTTTCTCCAATTTACGTTTTTTCGCAGCAATCCGTGCTTTCTGTGAAGCTTAACTGGGGCAACGAGCAAATTTCCATTTCGCCCGGCCCTGAAGTAAACCAAAGCATACTTTATTTTGAAGGTGCTGTCAACGATCCGGGATTTTACCATCTTCCTTTTTATACATTACAATTGCCTGCCGAAGCAGGCCTGAGCTACCGGGTTAGTATCAGCAACGCTGTTTATTCTCCGCTGAAACACGAGGAGCTTATCCCGCGGGAAGCCGCAATCCGGGAGGAAATTAGCTATGACTATCATATCGGTCGGGGTCGCGGAGAAAGCAAGCTTCTATTTCGTCTTTTTCCCATTCGCAAAGGACCCGGCAATCGATTTGAAAAACTGGATTCTTTTACTCTTCATATCAAAACCGAGCCGCTTCGGGAACGCTCCAACTTCAGAACGTCATCATCATTCAAGAGCAATTCGGTGCTGGCCGAAGGAGAGTGGCACAAGATTGCTGTCAGGCAATCCGGAGTTTACCGCATTGATCGTCAATTTCTGGAATCCAAGCTGGGATGGGACATGTCCCGGGTAGACCCCCGGAATATCCGCATCTACGGCAACGGAGGAGGCATGCTGCCCGAAGCACTTAAATACACCATCAAGGATGATCTCGAAGAGATAGCCCTGAAGATGGTAGGCTCAGAGGACGGTTCGTTTGATGCGTCCGACTATCTGCTCTTTTACGGAGAAGGCCCGACCCGGCTTCTGATTGATTCGAGCACAGGAACGCCCCGCCTTTTTCATCAAGCACATTTGTATGATTCGCTGACCTATTATTTTATTACAAAAGACCTGGGACCCGGGAAAAGAATGCAGAAGCAGGGAAGCGAGGGAAGCCCTAACTTTCAGTCCAGCGCTTACGATTTTTACCTTTTTCATGAGATTGATAAGGACAATCTTACCAATTCCGGAAGGCAGTTTCATGGAGAAATCTTCGATTTTATCACGCGTGAGCGCAATTTTGACTTTGATCTATCAGGCATTATTCCCGGCTCACCGGTGAATGTGCGGGCCACCGTGGCATCCCGCTCTCTGGTGGGCAATACGGCCTTCCGCATGAAAGCAAACGGCCAGAATGCAGGCAGTGTAACCTTATCGAAGGTAGCAGCCGAATATTGGGCCATCTACGCCAACGGAGGAGAGATAAAAACCACGCTGACCCCGGCTCCGGGAACACTGAACATCCAAATCAGTTATCAACCCAACGGAGCGGATGCTGACTCGCGGGGCTGGCTCGATTTTATTGCCGTCAGCGGGCGAAAGAAAGGTACCCTGCGCAAAGCACAGGAATTTTTTCTCGACCTGGAGTCTTTCGGGCCGGGGAAGATAAGTGCTTTTGCTATTGAAGCTCCGGCATCTGTTCAAATATGGGATGTCAGCGATCATCAAAACGTAAAAATTCAGGAGAGCAATTATCTCAACGGAAAACACAGCTTCACGCTTCCGTCAGAGCAGGCAAGAACCCTGCTTGCCTTTGACGGGTCCGCCTACTTCACCCCCAAATATATCGGAAGCGTTTCCAATCAGAACATCCACGGGAACATAGGACAACCCGACATGGTCATAATAGCGTATTCCGATTTCATGAGTGAAGCCCAGCGCCTGGCCGACTTTCACATCCAGCGCGATCAAATGAACGTAAAGGTGCTGAATATCCAAAAGATTTACAATGAATTCTCGGGAGGTGCGCAGGACATCACTGCCATTCGAAATCTCATGAAAATGCTTTATGAGCGGGGCATGAACGGAGGCAACCCGCCCCGCTATCTCCTTCTTTTCGGAGATGCGAGCTTCGACTACAAAAACCTGGAGATTCCACCTGCAAGCAACACAAACTTCGTCCCTACCTACCAGAGCTACGAAACATTAAACCGCTCATCCACTTTTGCCAGCGATGATTATTTCGGCTTATTGGATGACAACGAAGGGCAAAACATCGTGACGGGCGGACAACTCATGGACATAGGCATCGGTCGTATACCTGCCGACAGCCCTGAAGAAGCCCGGGATATTGTGAACAAGATCCTTCATTATCATGATGCGGCCAGCTACGGAAGCTGGCGCAATACTCTCACTTTTATTGCCGATGATGAAGACAATAACCTCCACCTGAGGCAGTCCGAACGACTTTCGGATACACTGCGCAAGCATCATCCCGTCTACAACATTGACAAGATATACCTCGATGCTTACGAGCAGACGAGCACTCCTGGGGGAAATCGGTATCCGGGCGTGGAAGATGCTATCAATACACGTATGTTTTCAGGTACTTTATTTATGAATTATACCGGCCACGGAGGGGAAGGTGGCTTGGCTCACGAACGCATCATGACACACGATATGATACGTGCTTGGGACAATTACGACCGATTGACACTATTAATAACGGCTACCTGCTCGTTTGCACGCTATGACAACCCCGTTACGGAAACAGCCGGAGAGTTATCAC
>Ga0256839_1005602_pt1 | contig 11500 bp, 11 predicted proteins | sample 354166metaG_FD_185968 | JGI IMG/M metagenome (GOLD analysis project Ga0256839, IMG submission 185968) | Hydrothermal vent microbial communities from Mid Atlantic Ridge, Atlantic Ocean - 354-166 | ecosystem: Environmental > Aquatic > Marine > Hydrothermal vents | place: Atlantic Ocean: Mid...
GGCGACGGCCACCGCCAGCCGGACCACGTCCTCCTCGGCCTCGCGCCGCACCCGCACCCGGAGCTCAGCCAGTTGCTTGGCCTGGGCCGCCAGCCGTTCGGCCGCCTCGCGCAACGGGGCCGCCAGTTTCTCTCGTTCCGAGGCCGCCCCCTCCTCGAGCCCGCGCCGGTAGGCCGCCTCTTCCCGCTGCCGCAGTTCGGCCTCCATCTTCCGGAGGCGGGCTTCCAGCGCCTCGGGGCCGCCGCTCTCGCCCTGGCCGTAGAAGGCCGCCCCCTCCCCCGCCGGCGCCGTGTCCGGCGGGGCGATCCTCCGCCACACCATGGGCCGCACCCGAGCCCCCTGGCCGCCTTTCAGAATCCTAGACGACATATTGCTCGCCCACCGTGCCCTTCAGGCTGATCACGCCCTCGGCCTCCAGTTGCCGCACCACGGCGATGATCTGCTGCTGAGCCGCCTCCACCTCTTTGATCTTCACCGGCCCCAGCGCTTCCATGTCCTCCCGGAGCATCTCGGCTCCCCGCTGCGACATGCACTCGAGGAAGTGGTCCTTGAGCTTGTCGCTGGTGCCTTTCAGCGCCACCGTCAGCAGCTTCCGGTCCACTCGGGAGAGCACTTCCTTGATCGCCTCCTGGCTCAGCAGCAGCATGTCCTCGAAGACGAACATGAAGTGCCGGATCTGTTCGGCCAACTGGGCGTCGTTTTCCTCGATGGATTCCAGCACTTCCTTGCTGGTGGCCGAATCCAGACGGTTCATCATCTCCGCGACGGCTTTGACGCCGCCGTAGGACTCCCGGCTCAACTCGCCGAGCGCCTTCAGCTTCTGCCCGATCAGCGAGGCGATCTTGCCGGCCACCTCGGGCGAGATCTGGTCGAGATTGGCCATCCGCAGCGCCACGTCGGCCCGCATCTCGGCCGGCAGCGAGAACAGCAGCGCCGCCGCCTGCGTGGGGTTCAGGTGCGAGAGCACCAACGCGACCGTCTGCGGGTGCTCCTTGTGGATGAACTTGGCCAACTGCTGCGGATCGGCTTTCTGCAGGGCGTCGAAACTGGCCGACTCGCTGCCCAGCGTCTTCATCAGCCGGTCCAGCAGCCGCTGGGCCTGCTCCGGCCCGAAGGCGTTCAGCAGCACCGTCCGCGCGTAGTCCACTCCGCCCTTGATCACGTAGCTGTGGGCCAGGTGCATCTGATAGCACTCCTCGAGTACCTTTTCGGCCTGCTCCGGCGGCACCGTGTCCATCAGGGCCACCTCGCGGCTGATCATGTCCACCTCGTCTTCGTTGAGATGCCGGAGGATGCTACTGCTCACCTCCGGACCCAGGACGACCACCAGGATCGCCGCCTTGCGCAGCCCATCGATGCGGTCCTCCATGCCGGCGTTGCGTATCATCTCGCCCTACTGCGCCTCCTCGTTCAGCCATGTCCGCACCAACTGGGCCATCGCCGCCGGGTCTTTGCCCGCTTCCTCGGTGAGGTGCTTGGTGAGCACCTCCACCTTCTTGGTCTTCACCTTCGGCAGCTTGAGCTGCTGCAGCGCCTCTTCCTCCAGGCGCTTCTTCATCTCGAGCTGATCGGCCAACTGCTTCTGCACCTCGGAGACCGGCGAGGCCCCTTCCACAGGCGCCGCCTCGGCCGGCCCTTCGATCGCCTTAGGCACGCTCACTTGCGCCCCGCGCTTGCGGCGGCGCCTCACCCACAACAGCCCGCCGGCGGCCAGCAACAGCAGCAAGGCGGCCGCAGCAGCCCCGATCAGGATCATCCGCCGATCTTCGAGATACGGCCGCAGCCACTCCGGCGCCGGCAAGCCCGTATCCGGCGGCGGCGCAGACTCCTCGGGCTCCCAGTTCCGCGTCGTCTCGAACGGGAGCGTCTCGACGATCAGCCGGTCGCCGCGCTCCGGCTTCAAGCCCACCGCCCCGGCCACCAGCTCCCTCAAGGCGTTCAGCCGCTCCTCGGGCACCGGCTCCACCACCCGGCGCACCTGGTCGCCCTCGCCCTCCCAGCGAACCTCGTGGTCCACCAGCAACGCCACCGAGATCCGCGTCACTTGCCCCTGCGGCAGCCGCACCTTCCGGACGATCCGGCTGGTCTGGTAAGCGATTCGTTCGCTGCGGCGCGCGTGGCCCGAGGGCTCCTTGCCGGGGCGGCTCTTCGGGCGGGGAAGGTTGGACGCCGTGCCCGGAATCCCGCCGCTCGAAAAGTAGCCCCCGCTGACGTCTTCGGTGCGTTCGGAGGAGGCCATCACCGATTTCTCGGGGTCGAAGATCTCCTCGCTCTGCTCGCCGCTCGAGAAGTCGCACTCTACGGTCACGCCGGCCCGGAAGCCGTCCGGCCCCAGCACCGGCTCCAGCGTCCGGTGGATCTTCGCCAGCAGATCCCGCTCGATGCTGCGCCGGTACTCGATCAGCGCTTCGGAAGGCTCCGGCGCGTCGAGCCCGCTGCTCGCCCGGGGCCGGTTCAGCAGCCTCCCATGGAAGTCCAGCACCGAGACGGCGTCCGGCTCCAAGCCCTGCACGGCGCTCGAAACCAGATAGCAGATCGCCCGGACGTTCTCGGGCGACATCTCCACGCCGGGGTGCAGCTTTACCATCACGCTGGCCTTGGCCGGCTGGCGCAGCTCCCGGAACATCGATTCCCGGGGCATGGTGATGTGGACCCGGGCCCGCTCCACCTCGGCCAGCGACATCACCGAGCGCTCCAGCTCCCCTTCGAGGGCCCGGTGGAAGTTGACCTTCTCAGCGAAATCGGTGGCGCCGAGGTTCGTCCGGTCGAACAGCTCGAAGCCGATCCGGCCGCTGCGGGGCAGCCCGGAAGCAGCCATCTGGATCCTCACCTCGGCGACCTGCGAAGAGGGCACCAGCACCGCAGCGCCGCCGTCCTCGACCCGGTACTCGACCCCCAGCTCCCGCAGCCGAGCCACCACCTGGCCGGCATCCTCCGGGGTGAGCCGGGAATAGAGCGGCTGGAAGTTCCGCTCGTGATTCCAATGGGCCAGCCCGTAGAGGGCGGCCACCACCAGCGCCGCCGCCGCAACCAGAGAGAGCTTCTGCTTCAGCGTGAGCGTGGCGATCAGTTTCCGGAGCTGGTCCATCGCGGCCGGTCAGGTCAAACCTGCATCCTCATGATTTCTTGATAGGCCTGCACCACCTTGTTTCTGGCCTGCAGGAACAGCTCGAAGGCCAGGTCGGCCCGCTGCGCCGCCAGCGCGACGTTGTGCAGGTCCTCCCGCTCACCGGCGAGGAATTGGTTCACGGCCTCGTGGGCCTCGGCCCGGTATCGTTCCACCTTTCCGATCGCCTGGGCCAGCACCTTGCCGAAAGCCTCGCCGCCGTTCTGCGGGCGGGCAGCCTCGGCGAGGCGTTCGGCGGCCGCCAGAGGGGAGACGGGGTTCACATGGGAGATCGGTCCCGGCATGGCTTGCTCACCTCAACAACTCCAGCGAGCGCTGGATCATCTCCCGGACAGCGGTCATGGCCGAGACATTGGCCGCGTAGCCGCGGGAGGCGGCGAGCAGATCCACCATGTCCTCGGCCGGGTTCACATTGGGAAAGGCGACGTAGCCCTCCTCGTTCGCATCCGGGTGGCCGGGCAGGTAACGCCACTCCGGCGGGCGGGCGTCTTCGACCACCTCGGCCACTTTCACGCCGGCGAGCGGCTCCTCGAGCGCGGTACGGAACGCCTCGCTGAATTCGAGCGGCTCCGGGTCCGGCGTGAAGACCACGTCCTTGCGCCGGTAGGGGCCGCCTTCGGGCGTCCGGGTGGTTTCGGCGTTGGCCAGGTTCTGCACCAGCAGGCCGGCCCGCAAGCGCTGGGCCGCCATCCCGGAGGCGCTCACCGCAAGGGCAGCAAACAGACTCATCCTCCTCGTCCCTCCTGTATCGCTTTCCGCAGCAACTGAATCTCGCCGCGCAACAGGCTCGAGGCCACGCTGAAGCGCAGGGCGTTCTCGGCCAGCAGGCGAGCCTCGCGGTCGAGGCTCACATTGTTGCCGTCGTTCTTTTCTGAAAGCCCTTCCACCTCGATCACCGCCGGACGCTCGCCCCGCACCCGGGCGAGGAACTCGTGCCGGAAGTCGATGTCCCGGGTCTTGTAGCCGGGCGTGTCCAGGTTGGCGATGTTCGAGGCCACCAGCCGCTGGCGCGCGGCCAGCAGGTCCATGTAGTGCTCCAGCTTCGCTGCGATTCCGTCCAGCATCGCCGGCATCTTTCCTTGCACGGCGATTGCCAGAGCGTTGCGCCTCCCACCCCAGGCCCCCGGCGGCGGTCGCGGGCGACGAAGATTTGACAGAAGACGGAAAGTTAGCCGCCGCCTGCGGGCCTGCTACCGTTCCCGCGCGCCCCGGGGGTAGAGCGCCGGATAGGCCCTCTTCATCTCTTCGGCGATCTCGAGCGCCGTTCCAATCTGGTACAGCGGCCCCGTTCCGATACCGGGGCAGGAGCGCGCTGCGGCCTCCCAGGCGTCGCGATCCTCGACCAGCTCCGGCCAGAACGGAAACAGCCGGCACTGGGTGGGCTTGGCCGGGTGGATCCGGCAGCCTTCCCCGAGCAGGAACGGGCACTGCTTGCCCCGCGGCTTCCTCAGACGCAGGCGCCGCCGGGTGCGGTAGACGTAGCGGGCCTCGAACTCCGCGGGCTCCAGGCCCAGGAAAGCGGCCGCGCGGCGCAGGTCGTCCTCGGTCAGATAGACGAAGCCCCGCTGCCGGCAACATTGCGTGCAGCCGGGAACGCAGGCGAAGCGGAGGCTCTCCATCGCTCCAACCGCAGGTTAGCAAAGGCCCGGCCGCAAGCGGCGCGCCGCTGCAGCCGGCGGCCGCCCGGCAGCGGGCGTCACCGGGCGACCCACCGGCGAACGCCGCCCCGCACGCCTCCTCCGCCGGTTCCGCACGGACCTGATACACTTCCAGACATGCAGGCATGGGAACTGGCGGCCCCGGAGGGGATCGACTCGCTGGCGCTCCGGCAACGGCCCGATCCGGCGCCGGGCCCCGGGCAGGTTCTCGTCCGCATTCGGGCCGCATCGCTGAACTACCGCGACCTGATCATCGTCAAAGGCGGCTACGGCCGCGGGCTGAAGCTGCCGTTGATTCCGCTCTCGGACGCCGCCGGCGAGGTGGCCGCCGTCGGAGCCGGCGTCACCCGCTTCCGGCCGGGAGACCGGGTGGCCGCCCTCTTCATGCAGAGCTGGCTGGCCGGACCCTTCCAGGAAGCCTACGGGGCATCGGCGCTCGGCGGGGCCATCGACGGGGTGGCCGCCGAGATGGCCGTCTTCGACGAGGACGGGCTCGTCAGCGTGCCCGAGCACCTGAGCTGGGAGGAGGCGGCCACTCTGCCCTGCGCCGCGTTGACGGCCTGGAACGCGCTCTTCCCCGCCGGCGGCCTTCGGCCGGGCCGGACGGCGCTCACGATGGGCTCGGGCGGAGTCTCGGTCTTCGCCCTGCAATTCGCCCGGCTGGCCGGGGCCCGGGTGGTGGCCACTTCCTCGGACAACGGCAAGCTCGAGCGCCTCAAAGAGCTGGGGGCGGCGATGCTGGTCAACTACCGGGAGACGCCCGAGTGGGGGCGGGTGGTCCGGGAGATGACCGGGGGCGGCGTGGACCTGGTGGTCGAGGTCGGCGGCGCCGGCACCCTCGAGCAGTCCCTGCGGGCGGTGCGCTCCGGCGGGACGATCTCGCTGGTCGGCGTGCTGGCCGGGCCCGGCACGTTCACGCCGAACTGGATCTTCATGAAGGCCCTCCGCGTCCACGGCATCTACGTCGGCTCCCGGGAGATGTTCGAAGAGATGAACCGGGCCATTGCGGCCGCCGAGCTGCGCCCGGTCATCGACAAGGTCTTCGAGTTCGCCGAACTCCCGCAGGCTCTGAAACATCTGGAAGCCGGACGGCACTTCGGCAAGGTGGTGATCCGGATGGCCGCCGGCTGAGCCGATCATCCGGACGAAGATGACCCTCGCGACGGCGCACCGCAGGCTCCTGCTTCCGGCTCTCACCGCAATCGCCCTGGCCGCCGGCGGCTGCACGTCCGGGGGCCTGCCGGAGATTCCCGAAGCCGGCGACCTCCCCCTGCTCTCGGAGGCCGGCCGGGCCTACCAGGACGTCCTGGCCGATCCCCGGAACCCGGAAGCCAATGCGCGCATCGCCGTCCTGCTCCATCGCGCCGGGGATCTGGCTCGGGCCGAGATCTTCTACCACCGGGCCTTCCTGCTCCAGCCGGACGATTTCCCCTCGATCTACCGGATGGCGGTGGTCCAGTTGGCTCGGGACGAATACGACGCCGGGACCGCCACCCTGCGGCACGCGCTGCGCCTCGAGCCGGACTACGCCGCCGGACGCTTCCGGCTGGCGCAGACCGCGCTGCGCATGGGCAACCGGGTGGAAGCCGAAGAGATCTGCCACGGCCTCCTCGGCGCCGGCCAGGCCGCCCCGTGGGCCCACTGGCTGCTGGGGCGCTCGGCGCTGGCCCGGGAAGCGCCCGCCGACGCCCTCGAGCAGTTCCGGGCCGCCTGCCAGCGGGCCCCCGCTTTCGGCGCGGCGCGCCGGGGCTGGGGCGCGGCGGCGCTGGCGCTCGGGCGCACCGAGGAAGCAAAAACCCAGTTCCTGCTCGCCCGCCGCCACCGGTTCCAGGCCCCGGAGCTGCCCGATCCCCTGATGGAAGAGGTCCTCGGCGAGGAGATCTGGCCGTGGCAGGCCTTGCGGCGCGGCTACGAACTCGAGCAGCGCCGGAAGTTCGATGCCGCGGCGAGGGCCTACGGCCGGGCCCTGGAGCTCGACCCCCGCTCAGACGCCGCCCATGCCCGGCTGGCGGGAGTCTATCTCGAACTTGGAGATCCCGCCAAGGCCGAGAATCACTACCGCGAGGCGATCCGGCTGAACCCGCGCCAGGACGACGCCCGGGCCGCTTACGGCCGGCTTCTCGCTTCCCAGAACCGCTACCAGGAAGCCCAGCGGGCCTTCCGGGAGACGCTGGATCTCAACCCGACGCACCTGGAAGCGCTCACCGGGCTGGGCGCCCTGCTCGAGCAGGCTGGCGCTTCAGAGGAAGCCGAGCGGCTCTATCGAGAGGCTCTCCGGTGCCGGCCGGGCTACCGGGAAGCCGCCTGGCGGCTGGGGCGGCTGCTGGCCGAACAGGAGCGTTACGCCGAAGCCTACCGGCTGCTGGAGGAGGCGGCGGCGGTCGAGGACGAGCAAGCCCCGGAATACCTTCTCGAGATCGCCCGCGTGTACCTGCGGACCGGAAACCGGCGGCGCGCCGTAGCCTCCCTGAAGCGCGCCGAGGCGCTGGCCCGCAAGTTCAACCGGGCCGAGATGCTCGACCGCATCGCGCGCGAAGCCAGAAAGTTCTGACGGACGCGCCCCGGCGCGGACTCAGTCTTCGGCCTCGCCGGCCAGCCGCAGGAACTCCCGCGGACGGACCACCCGGATCCCTTCGGCCCCGTCGATGCGCAGGACGGCGTCGTCGTTGGTGACGAGCGCCTCGGCCTCGCCGGCCCAGGCGGCGGCGAAGAGCTTGTCGTCCTCCGGATCGGAGGGAATGGCCACGGGGGTCACGGCCGGCTCGATGAGTTCCGCCCCGCGCAGGACGTCGAGGGCCGCCTCCAGCGCCCCAGGGTCCCGGATGGCCCGCGGCAGCATCCGCTCGTACTCGGCCATAAGCGCGCGGCTGACGAGGAGCCGGAAGCGGCCGCGGCGGCATCCTTCCACGATCTTCCGGCTGGCCGAGCCGGGATTGTAAGCCCCGGCCACGAAGACGTTCGTGTCGAGCACGATCCGCTTCATCGCCCCAAGTATAGCCCTCCGGCGCCGCCCGGAACCGGCCTTGAAAAATCCGTGAGCCGAAGCGCCGCCGCGGCCCACTACCTCCATAGCGATGAACACCCATCCCCCACCCGGCGCAACGGCGCCCTCCCAGGACCAAGAAGCCGGAGCCGGGCACTCCGGCGGAGCGCTGCGGTGCCCGCATTGCTTCGCCCCGGCGCTACGGCGCTCGCGCGTGAAATCTCTGCGGGAGGGTCTGCTGCGGATCGCCGGCATCGCGCCGTACCGGTGCCACCGCTGTTTCCGGCGCTTTCGTCTCTCCATCGCCGCGATACGCCTGCTGGGGCTCGCCGGCTGAGGGCGACGGTCCCCCGCGGGCGCCGCCGGGCCTAGGCGGCTTCACGGTGGCGCCGGAAGAACTGCTTGATCGAGCGGATGGCCTGCCGGGTGCGGTGCTCGTTCTCGATGAGGGCGAACCGCACGTAGCCCTCGCCCATAGGGCCGAAGCCGATGCCGGGCGAGACGGCGGTTAGGGCCTCGGTGAGCAGCAGCTTGGAAAACTCGAGCGATCCAAGGCGCTTGAAGCGCTCCGGCAGCGGGGCCCAGAGGAACATGGTGGCCTTCGGAGGATCCACCAGCCAGCCGGCCGAGTTGAGTCCCTCGACCAGCACGTCGCGCCGCCGCCGGTAGATCTCGCAGATCTTCGCCGTCTCCTGCTCGCAATCCCGCAAAGCGATGATCGATGCGATCTGAATGGGCTGGAAGATCCCGTAGTCGAGATAGCTCTTGATGCGGCCCAGGGCGGCGATCATCCGCGGATTTCCCAGGCAGAAGCCCACCCGCCAGCCGGCCATGTTGTAGCTCTTCGACAGCGAGAAGATCTCGACGCCGATCTCTTTGGCGCCCTCCACCTGGAGCAGCGACGGGGGCCGGTAGCCGTCGAAGGCGATGTCGGCGTAGGCGAAGTCGTGAACGACCATCGAGCCGTGATGCGCGGCCATCCGGACCACCTCCTGGAAGAAGCCCAGGTCCACGCACATCGTGGTGGGATTGTGCGGGAACGACAGCAGGATCATCCGCGGCGGGATGAGCGAGGTGCGGTAGAGATGCTCGAGCCGGTTGAGGAAGTCCGCCGGGCTGCGCATCTCGAGCATGCAGGCGTGGCCTTCGGCCATGATCACGCCGTACTGATGGATGGGGTAGGCCGGATTGGGCGAGACCACCTCGTCGCCGGGCCCGATGACGGCGAACAGCAGGTGGGCCAAGGCGTCCTTGGCGCCGATGGTGACGATGGCCTCGGCCTCCGGATCGAGATCGACGCCGTAGTTCCGCTTGTACCGCTTGCAGATCTCCAGCCGGAGGTTCGGGATGCCCCGGGAAAGCGAGTAGCGGTGGTTCCTCGGGTTCTGCGCAGCCTCGATGAGCTTCTCGACGACGGGCTTCGGCGTGGGGCCGTCCGGGTTGCCCATGCCGAAATCGACCACGTCCTTCTGCTCAGCCCGCAGCTTCGCCTTCATCTCGTTGACCACGGCGAAGACGTACGGCGGCAACTTGCGGATACGGTAGTACTCGTGCGAAGAAACCGTCATCGGCGGATTCCAGTGCGGGACTCCCGGGCCGCTCCCGCCCCGGGTCGGAGACAGGTTCAGCGGCTCGCGCCGGTCAGCGGATCCAGCCTCCCGCGGCGCGCCCCCACGGAGATGTCAACCAACTCATTATAAATGCCGGACGCCAGCGACCGCCGCAATTCAGCCACGAATCGGCGCGAGGCCCGAGGGGAGGATCCGGTATTGCATGACGGCTGGCGTGAGTGAAGCGCGCGAAGCCGCAAAACGCATAACTTTATTGATTCATGGCAGTTGGCGGGAGGTGTGACGGCTCCGGCGTAGCCGGCGTCACCTCTTCGGCCCGGCTGTTAACGGGAAACAAAAGGCGAACATACGCCGCTCCGGCCCGGCTGAGGATACGCTGCGGCGGCACTGCCGGCGGCCCGGATCGGGCGACCCAGAGCCCGGGCACACGCCGAGCGTCCGCCCGGTTCGGTTGTCAAAGACCGCCGGCGGGCCGGCGGGTCCAACCGCCCGCCTATCCAGGTTCTACCACGGGTAATCGAGAAGAGCGCCCCGGCGGGAGCGGTTCCCTAAGTGCTGCAAAGGGCTGGGGCAGAGAAAGGGTTGTGACTGGATCTTCGGGACCATGGCGCCGGTGAGTAGAGGCGGGGATGAGAGCGGGGACAGGGAGGGCAGCCTGAGAACCGGACGCCCGAACTCGTCTTTTGGTCCAAGCCACTGCTGTCCAAAAACGCCCTGACGGCTGACCTCCCCTATTGAAAACACGGCACTTCTGCCTGCTTTTGGACGCCCTCGAGATCCAGGTTCCGGTTTCATCTCCTCGCCTGCCGTCCAAGAACCACTTACCATCTCATGACCAGTTGTTCGGGCAATTCCCCTGGCGGCTCCGGCGGCGCCTCGAACGGTGACTCGATCCACCGCCACAAGTCCCGGTAAACAAACAACTGTTGCCTCAGCAGCGCCACCAGCCGCGACAAACTCCAGCCGAACTGCGACCTCAGCTGCAGGTACTTGATCACCAGCATCGCGATCAGTGCCGTCCAAATCTGAGTCTTCAACGCGTTCGCCGACGTCCCCACGAACGTCTTCACCCTCAGATGCTGCTTCAGCGCCTTGAAGAACAGCTCGATCTGCCACCGCTGCCGGTAGACCTCGGCCACCACCGGGGCCCCCAACTCCAGGTGGTTCGTCAGAAACACCAGCTCCCGCTCCCCCTCGGCGTCCCAGTAGCGCACCCGCCGGTAGAAGGGCGCCTCGCCGTCGTCGGCCTCGCTCCAGAACACCACCACCTCATCGGCCACCACCCCGGCCGCCCGCTCGGCCTCGCTCAGCTGGCGCCGCTCCACGACCAGGCACTCGGCGTTCCGCTTCAGCCGCGTCACGAACCACACCCCTTGCTCGCTCAGCGCCCGGAACCATTCATAGTCCGTGTAGCCCCGGTCGAAGACCACCAGCGCCCCCCGCTCCAGCTTCAGCCGCCGCGCCACCCGCAGCTCGTGCCTCCGCCCCGGCGTCACCACCGCGTAGGCCGGCAGATGACCGTCATGGTCCAGCAGCAGGTGCAGCTTCAGCGCCCCCTTGGTGGCCCGGAACCCGGCCCAGTCGAAGACCTCCGCGCACAGGCTGATCACCGTGGCGTCCAGACTGTAGAGCTTGTAGGGCAGCTTCAGCCGCTTCCCCCCGCGCCCCAACTCCCCCAGCTCCTTCAGGCACCGGGCGTAGAGGCGTTCCAGCAGATCCCGGAACAGTTCGTGCGGCCGGTGCTGGTTGGCGTAGGCCAGTGACGAGCGCGCCGGCGCTCCCCGCAGCCCCAGGTGCCTGAGCTTGCCCTCGCTCGCCCGCAGCCCCTCGTGGATCTCCCGCAGGCTCTTGGCCTGCCCCAGCTGGCAGAACAGCATCCCGACGAACTGCCCCCAGCTCGAGAAGCCCTTCGTGTAGCGCTCGGCCCGGTGCTCCCGGACCAGCTGCTCGAACTCACTCCGCGGGAACAACTGGAGAATCTGGCTGAAAATGCTGCATACTCTTCTCATGGGTGATGCCTCCCGACGGTTGAGATTCGTTCATAGGTCGAACTCCTCTCAACCTACCAGAGGCTCACCCATCCTCGCCCCGGCACAGATAGACCGTTTTTGGACACGAGTGCACTGGCGCGATCTCGAGGGCGGTATCTTCCGGCCGTTGT
>Ga0256839_1005604_pt1 | contig 11498 bp, 10 predicted proteins | sample 354166metaG_FD_185968 | JGI IMG/M metagenome (GOLD analysis project Ga0256839, IMG submission 185968) | Hydrothermal vent microbial communities from Mid Atlantic Ridge, Atlantic Ocean - 354-166 | ecosystem: Environmental > Aquatic > Marine > Hydrothermal vents | place: Atlantic Ocean: Mid...
TGAGGGGGCGGGTGGCGGTCATGCGCCTGATATCATCACGGCATGTGGTTTGCCTAACGTGCTTCCTTCATCGACCAACCCAACCCGCCCCTACACCATCAATACTGTCGATGAACACCTCGATATGCTGATGGTATGTCACCACCTTGACCCCTCCATTGCCGAAGATGTTGCTTTTGCCGAGTCACGCATTCGGCGCGAGACGATCGCCGCAGAGGATATCTTTCACGATCTCGGTGCTTTTTCGATGATCGCCTCAGACTCACAGGCGATGGGGCGTGTGGGTGAAGTTATTATCCGTACATGGCAGACCGCCCACAAGATGAAAGTGCAGCGCGGCGCATTGGCGGGTGACGCCATTTTTAAGGACAATAATCGGGTTAAACGTTACATCTCCAAATACACTATCAATCCTGCAATTGCCCATGGAATTTCTCATGAAGTGGGATCGGTTGAAGTGGGAAAATTAGCAGACTTAGTCGTTTGGGATCCTGCATTTTTTGGCGTTAAGCCTTCATTAATTCTCAAAGGAGGAATGATCGCTCACGCTGCAATGGGAGATCCAAACGCCTCAATTCCCACCCCGCAGCCCGTTCATTACCGACCCATGTTTGGTAGTTATGGTCGGGCACGTAACCAGACCTGCATGAGTTTTCTGTCAACAGCGGCTTTCAATAATGGCACGCATGAAGCCCTTGGATTGGATAATCTTATTGGAGTGAGTCGAGCGTGCCGTAGCGTAAAAAAATCAGACATGATTCACAACAGCTATCAACCTGTTGTCGAAGTTGATGCGCAAACCTACCAGGTTCGAGCTGATGGTGAGCTGTTGACCTGTGAACCTGCTGAATCACTCCCGATGGCGCAACGTTATTTTCTCTTTTGATGATTATACTGACACAAGTTTTACCTCGCGGAGAGGTCAGGGTAGATGCCACTGTCAGTTTGCCAGTGGAGCAACGTAGCCGCAGTCGCCTGAAGGTGAAGCTGGATGATGGACGTGATGCAGGGTTCTTTCTACCGCGTGGCCGCCTGTTGCGAGATGGTGATCTGTTGGGCGGTGATGATGGTGTCATTGTCAGGGTGATCGCTGCGACTGAAAAGGTTTCTACTGTATTGAGCCAAGACCCGACAGCATTAGCAAAAGCAGCCTACCACCTCGGTAATCGCCACGTGCCGCTACAGGTGGCGCGTGGTTGGCTTCGCTATCAACACGACCATGTATTGGATGCCATGCTGGCGCAGATGGGGCTTGAAGTCCGTGTAGAAAAACAGCCGTTTGAGCCTGAGGCGGGCGCCTATCAGCCGTTGGATGGTGCAGCTCACCACCATGGGTGACGGACGATGAGCGCTGCGATGTTGGCTCGTTTGCGTCTTTTCCAAGTGATCAGTCCATCATCACCGGTGGGTGGATTTGCTTACTCACAGGGGATGGAGTGGGCAGTGGAGTGTGGTTGGCTGAAAACGGCAGATGATGTCGAGCAGTGGCTGAAAGGGGTGCTAGATGAGAGCTTGCGCTATTTAGATCTACCCCTGATAAAGCGGATGCATGACGCTGTGTTGAGTGCTTCACCTGAGCAGTTCGATGAGTGGAGCCGTTATCTATATGTGAGCCGTGAGACCTCGGAGCTTAGGAGTGAAGAGCGCCAGCGGGCAGAGGCTTTTTATCTGTTACTGAGTAAGTTATTGGCAGAGGGTGATGAGCATGACGACTTGCTACACCGCTTTCAAATGGGTGCGCGGCTTAGTCAAGGCGCAGGCTTTGCGCTGGCGGCTGCAAAATGGCAACTGCCGCAAGATGAACTGTTGGCGGGTTGTGCTTGGAACTGGCTGGAAAACTCGGTAAGTGCAGCTATCAAACTGGTGCCGCTTGGGCAAAGTGCTGGGCAGGCGTTGCTGTACGAGATAGCTCGAATGGTTCCGGATATCGTTGATGATGCACTGGGCGTAAAAGATGACGAGCTTGGTGCAAGCAGCGTGGCATTGGCGATTGCAAGTAGCCTGCATGAGACTCAGTATTGTCGGCTGTTCAGGTCTTGAACATGGAGGGGAAAACTAAGATGAATCATAAAGCGCCTTTGCGGGTAGGAGTGGGCGGGCCGGTAGGTTCAGGGAAAACAGCGCTACTTGAACAGCTCTGCGTTGCCATGCGGGATCGCTATAGCATCGCCGTGGTGACCAATGATATTTATACCCGTGAAGACCAGCGTATCCTAACCGAGGCAGGTGCGCTGCCTCCCGAGCGTATTATGGGAGTGGAGACCGGGGGGTGCCCGCATACCGCGATACGAGAAGATGCATCGATGAACCTAGCTGCGGTGAGTGAGTTGATGGCTCGTTTTAATAGTCTTGATATTGTTTTCATTGAGAGTGGTGGCGACAATCTCAGTGCGACGTTTAGCCCTGAGCTCGCTGACCTTACGATCTATGTGATTGACGTCGCCGCAGGTGAAAAGATTCCGCGTAAAGGCGGGCCGGGAATCACAAAATCAGACCTTCTCGTGATCAATAAAACTGATCTTGCTGAGTTTGTGGGAGCCTCTCTTGCTGTGATGGAGCGCGATACTAAGCGTATGCGGCTTGATAAACCGTATGTCTTCACTCAGCTCAAGCACAAAATAGGGCAGCAGGAAATCATCCAGTTTCTGGAAACAGAAGGGATGTTAGGTGGGGGGTGAGCACTCTGTTTGCTACACCTCAGCTATTAAGAGGGAACTTAATCTGCCGATAGCGTTCATATCATCCGTATAGGCTCAGTGTTGAGCAATGCTGTTATTAGTCAGCGATACTCGGTTTTATGATTTAAAATTTGACAGCAAGATAACGATTCGCCTAAATTAGCGCCCACCATGAAAAAGTTATTGATCTGCTTACTACTGCTAGCCAACCTGAGCAGTGGACTCGCCTTTGCTCTGGATAGCCATCCAGAGACAGTGGTGGGGCATGACTCGACAGCACCGGAGCTGCTGGTAGGTGAAGATCACGATCACCCTGAGGGTGAGCCCCACCATAAAGACCATAGCTGTCATGGCGCAGCTCACCTTATTGCCCTGTTCTCGAGTCAGGCGATGCCACTGGTGGCGAGCGGTCATAATGGCTTTGCTTCACTGTTACAAACCCCCACACACCTCTATATTGCCCCTCTGCTAAGACCCCCCATCGCCTAAACCTTTTCGCTAGTGTTGTGCGTGCTGCGTAGCCTAATGCGTGGTGCTTCTGTTTTATGCACGAGAAGGGTTTAGTTTATGTTTTTAAAGAAATGTTTATGGGCTGGGGTGCTGGCCTGTTCGGCGTTATCTGGGTGGGTGGTCTCCGCTTCTGAGTCCAAAGAAATCCCACTAACGATCAGTGCCGAAGCGGCGCGAACGGTCGATTCACCATTAAGGGGTTTTATTCAGCAGGTGTGGGCAGAGAGCCCTGCGATGCAAGGGGCGCAGGCGGCGGTTAAAGCGTCACTGGCACGCGCAGAGGGGGCCGGGCGTGCGCGCTACAATCCAGCACTGGCGCTGGATGCCGAGCGCACCGCAGCCAATACGACATCGATAGGCATTAGCCAAACGTTAGATTGGAGCGATAAGCGAGAAGCGCAGACCCAGATTGCAGATCAGGAGGTGCAGGCAGCTAACGCTGAGTTAGCGGAAGCTTATCAAAGCATCGCGGTGGAAACGCTGGCAGCACTGGCTCAATATTTCACCGCGCAGGAAATGCAGGGGCTAGCACAGCGCCGCAGCCAGCTGATGAAAGATTTTGTGACAACCGTTAAGCAGCGTCAGGCGGCTGGAGATATGGATGCGCTTGCGGGCACCCTCGCTCAGGTTACCTATAGCGAAGCGTTAATGCAGCAGGCAGCAAGTGAAAGCGAGCTGGCAGAAGCCGAAGCAGCGCTGCAGGCGGTGACCGGGTTTGGCTTGACGCGCTGGCCTCAGTTGCCGCGTGAATTGGCACCACCACCGAAGCAGGTCGACTCGAGCTTGCTGCAATCACTCCCCACACTTGCCGTACTGCGCAGCCGCATGGAGGCCGCCAAAGCGCGCATTCGCCTTGCTGAGCGTGAGGGGCGCGCTGATCCAACCATCGGCATTCGTGCGGGGCGTGATGGTTCAGACTCACTGCTGGGGCTGAGCCTAGAAATCCCACTTTTTGTCCGTAACAACTTTAAAGCTGAAGTCTTAGCTGCTTCACATGAAGCGGTGGGTGAAGAGCTACGTTATCGTGACGCCTATCGCCGAGCCAAGGCGCGGCTGGATGGCAGCTTGGGGCGTTTTCAAAATACGGCGCGTGCTTGGGGAGCTTGGAGCCTTACTGGGCAGCAGGCGCTGGGCGAGCAGATGGCACTGCTGGAGCAACTATGGCAGGCAGGCGAACTGACAGTCACTGATTACTTGATTCAGGCCAAACAAAATATTGATACCCAAGCGGCGGCCACGGCGCTGATGGGCGAAGTGTGGCAGGCGGCCATCGGCTGGCTGGACGCTTCGGCTCAAGTGGGCGCGTGGCTAGGTACGGCACCAGTGACAGCCGCACAGACAAAGAATTTTGGAGAATAAAAGATGAAAAATAGATTAATTTTACTGATGGTATTAAGCCTAGCAGCACCTGCTGCAGCCCTCTCTGAAGAGGGGCATGAACATGATGGGCTCGATGATTTTTCTGGGATTGAGATAGAAGATGGCCACGCTGCTCATAGCAAAGAAGGGCACCAACATGAAGAAGAAGGGCATGGCCACGCCGATGATGGCCACGAAGAGAAAGGGCATGGCGGTCATGGCGACGATGATGGCCATGGTCACGACGAAGCCGCTAGTGATGTTGAGCTGAGCGAGGCTCAGCAGCGCATCGCTGGCATCGAGACCATGATTGCAAAACGCCAGTCGTTGGGCGATGCCATCACCGCGCCCGGTGAAGCGATGCTAAACATGTATCGCACCACTAAGGTCATATCGCGCATTCCGGCACAGGTGATGAAACGCCATGTGCGTCTGGGGGATCATGTTAAAAAAGGGCAGCGCTTGGTCACACTCTCTAGCGTTGAAATGGCTGATGCGCAAGGTGCGTTGATGGCGGCTCATGTCGAACTGCGCCGGGTGGAAAAGCTAGGGCGCAAAGTGGTTTCGGAAAAGCGCTTTGTGATGGCTCAAATCACATTCCAACTTGCCTATGCCAAGGTGAATGCCTACGGCATGACAAAAAAACAGATCGAGTCATTAGTCAAAACGGGTGATGCCACGCGCGCCACGGGTGAATTCCATCTACTTTCATTTCAAGATGGCACCGTCATGAGTGACGACTTTAAGGTGGGTGAGCTGAGCAATCCGGCTGAAGAACTCATGGAGATTAGTGACGAATCGGTGCTTTGGATCGAAGCGCGGCTTACCCCAGAAGATGCCGCACGCGTTGAACTGGGCACGCCCGCACGTATAAAAGTGGGGCAGCGTTGGCTCAGTGGAAAAGTGCTTCAGGCACGCCACACGCTCGATGAGACCACCCGCACACTGGCAGTACATATTGAAGTGGAGAACCGCAATGATGAGCTCCATCCCGGTCAATTTGTAACGGCCGTGATTGAAGGCAAGAAAAAACGCCACGGCATTGTGGTGCCGGTTGAAGCAGTATTGCGCAGCCCAGATGGCGATTGGCAGCTGTTTGTTCAAACCGCCCCCGGTCGTTTTGAGCCAAAAGAGATCGAGATATTAGAGACCGTGGGCGATCAAATGCTGATTGGTGGCATCGCCCCCGGCACGGTGATTGTCGGTAAAGGCGCATTTTTTGTGCAGTCTGAAATGGCCAAGGGCGGATTTGATCCGCATAATCACTAGGGGGCGGTCATGTTAAATAAACTCATTAACTGGTCAGTCACCAACCGCCTATTGGTGGTGATTGGCCTGCTGGCGCTGGCGGCGTCGGCCTCGGTTGTGATTCCGAAGCTGAATTTGGATGCCTTTCCCGATGTTACCAACGTACAGGTGGCGATCAACACTGAGGCACCGGGGTTGGCATCGGAAGAAGTCGAAAAACTGATCACCTTTCCGATTGAAGCAGTGATGTATGCGCTGCCGGATGTGGAACAGGTGCGCTCTATCTCCAAGACCGGTCTGTCTGGCATCACCGTAGTATTCAAAGAGGGCAAGGATATCTACTTTGCGCGGCAGTTGGTATTTGAACGGCTGCAATCGGCAAAAGAGCTGATCCCCTCAGGTGTGGGTACACCAGAGATTGGCCCCAACACCTCGGGTCTGGGTCAGGTTTATCAATACATGCTAGTGGCGGATGCCGGTTCAGATTTTGATGCGATGGCGTTGCGCAGTCTGAATGACTGGGTAGTGAAGCTGTTGTTGATGCCGGTAGATGGTGTCACCGACGTGCTCTCCTTTGGGGGCGATGTGCGTCAATATCAAGTGAATCTCGATCCTTCACGTTTATTGGCTTATGGCTTAAGCCAGCAAGATGTGGTGGAAGCGTTGGAAAACAACAACAGCAATGCCGGTGGCTGGTATATGAATCGCGGCCAAGAGCAGTTGGTGATTCGAGGCGTGGGCTGGTTGAGTGACAACGAACAAGGCTTGGCTGAACTGCGCCAGATTCCACTGAAAACGGTCGATGGCACTGTCGTTACCGTGGCACAGGTGGCGACTGTCTCGTTGGGCAGTGAGATTCGTCAGGGCGCTGTCACGATGACACGCCGGGGTGATAATGGTCAGGCTGAAGCGCTGGGTGAAGTGGTTGCGGGCATCGTCTTAAAACGCATGGGCTCTAATACCAAAAGCACCATTGATGGCATTAACAGCCGCGTGGCGTTGATTCAACAAGCTTTGCCTGACGGCGTTCGTTTTGAAGTGTTCTACGATCAATCGGACCTGATTACACAAGCAGTCACCACGGTCGTCAATGCACTGCTGCTGGCGTTTGTTTTTATTGTGGTGATACTCGCGCTGTTTTTGATGAATCTGCGCGCCACTTTTTTGGTATTGATCTCGATTCCGATCTCTATCGGCATCGCCTTGATGATCATGGCCTGGCTCGGCCTCTCTGCCAACCTGATGTCACTGGGCGGACTTGCGGTGGCGATCGGGATGTTGGTGGATGGCTCGGTGGTGATGGTGGACAACATGTTCAAACATCTCTCCCACCCCGATGCGGAGCATGACAGCGAAGTGCGGGCGCGGCTGCCGGGCAGTGATACCGATCCGCACAATGTCGAGCGAGACAAAGATGGCATCGCCCTGCGTTTACAGCAAGCCGGCAAAGAGGTGGTGCGGCCGATCTTTTTTGCCACCGCCATTATCCTAGTGGTCTTCATGCCCTTGTTTAGTTTTGAAGGGGTTGAAGCAAAATTGTTTCAACCGATGGCGATCAGCATTATGTTGGCGATTGTGGCAGCGCTGTTTGTGGCGTTGATTATCGTACCGGCGTTGGCGACTTATCTGTTTCGTCGCGGGGTGCGCGCCAAAGAGAGCTTGGTTCTAAAACCGCTGGACACGCTTTATCAGCGCAGTCTGACCTGGGCCATCAAATCACCCAAAACTGTGATCGGTGGCGCGGTGTTGTTATTGGTCTCTGCACTGGCGGTGTTGCCATTAATCGGCACAGAGTTTGTGCCTGAGCTGGAAGAGGGCACTATCAATCTGCGTGTCACACTCGCTCCCTCATCGAGTTTAGATACTGCCCTCACCGCAGCGCCTAAACTGGAAGCGATGTTGCTGGAATTTCCCGAAGTCACCTACGCCCTGAGCCGCATTGGTCGACCAGAAATTGGGGGTGACCCAGAGCCGGTGAATAACATTGAAATCTACATCGGTCTTAAACCGGTTAATCAATGGACCAGCGCGAATAATCGGCATGATTTGCAAGGCTTGATGGAGCAGAAGCTAGAGCAGCACCCCGGCCTGTTACTGAATTTCTCGCAACCGATTGCCACTCGTGTGGATGAGTTGTTATCGGGCGTAAAAGCCCAGCTGGCCATCAAACTTTTTGGCCCTGACCTAGCGGTATTGGCTGAAAAAGGCCAGGCGATTGAGAAGGCGATACAAGGCGTTGAAGGTGCAAGGGATGTGGCAATGGAACAAATTGCCGGTGAAGCGCAGCTGGTGGTGCGTCCTAAACGCGGCGAACTGTCACGCTACGGTTTAGCGGTCGGTGATGTCATGGCGGTGGTGCGTGATGGGCTGGGCGGTCGTGCTGCTGGGCAGATTATCAGCGGTAACGAGCGTTACGACATCTACGTGCGACTGGCAGAAGCCTATCGCATCAACCCCGATGCGATTGCCGATCTACGCCTGCAATCCCCCACCGGCGCATGGGTGCGTCTGGCCGACGTGGCGCAGATCAGCATTGAATCTGGCCCACCGCAAGTGCGTCGTGATGACGTGCAGCGCCGCGTCGTGATTCAAGCCAATGTACAAGGGCGCGACATGGGCAGCGTGGTGGCCGATATTCAGCAAGCGATTGATCAACAAGTTGACCTGCCACCGGGCTATTCGGTCGATATCGGCGGGCAGTTTGAAAACCAGCAGCGGGCGCAAAAACGGTTAAGCACCGTGGTGCCGATCTCCATCGCCTTGATTGCATTGCTGCTCTATTTTGCTTTCAACTCCATGGGGCAGGCGATGCTGATTCTGGTCAACGTGCCATTGGCCGTGATCGGCGGTGTGTTTGCGCTTTATGTCTCAGGTCAATACCTGTCAGTGCCCAGCTCTATCGGCTTTATCACCCTGTTTGGGGTGGCGGTGCTCAACGGGGTGGTGATGGTGGAGAGTATCAATCAACGCATTGCCGATGGCCTCTCGGTGGCGGATGCCGTCTTTGACGGCGCCACCTCGCGCTTGCGGCCAGTATTGATGACGGCGATCACCTCGGCACTGGGTTTGATTCCGATGTTGATGTCCACCGGCGTTGGGGCTGAAATCCAAAAGCCCCTAGCAACCGTGATTGTGGGCGGGCTGCTTACCGCAACATTCTTAACGCTGTTTGTTTTACCAACCTTGTTTGCTTGGTTTTCTAGAGGCAAGTTGGCTGAGATGCGTTAGTGAGTTTTATGGCATACAATCGCTGCCGGCCACGCTTCTAAGAGGGTGTGTGGCTGGCGGCAGATGGTTTTTCTGCACTTGATGGTGCCTTTCAAAAATAGATAAGTGAGAATGCGTGATGCGAATATGTTCAACTGCCCGGATAGCAAGGGCAATGGCACTGGCCGGTTTTTTTCTGGTGCCGGTAGTGAGCTGGGGAGAAGCTGGGGGAGCGTCTGGCGAAGATTTAACCCCTCTTCCGTTATCATGGTCTAACCCTGAAAAAAATTATAGCCTCGATATGTTTGCGAGCAGTGCAAGTGTGAAAATGTATGGAAATTCATTGGCTCTTTCGCGCTCATTAACAGAGGCGTCGATGTCGTCTGGCACCTCAACTCGTGATCCAGACTGGGATGGGTTAACAAGTGACACCGCACACTTTTTGGGTTATCAGCTCTCCATTATCGGCATACTTTATGTGATGCCTGCCAGCATCTCCGGCTGGACAGATGAGACCAAGAGTGACTTTAGCATGCAACAATACCGGGATAATGTGAGCCGGATAGTGTGGGACAAAGATGATTGGTGGATCAACTATGTACTGCACCCCTACTGGGGTGGCACCTATTATGTACGTGCTCAGGAGCGGGGTTTTGGGCCGGTGGGTTCTTTCTGGTATTCAGTTGCATTGTCATCGCTATATGAATTTGGTGCTGAAGCTTTTTTTGAAGAACCCTCAATACAGGATCTGATTGTGACACCGGTAGCGGGTTATTTTGTCGGTCAATATTTTGCGGAGGTGCGTGCCAATATTCGCGAAAAGAAAAAGTCAGGTTCATTAAGCGGGCGTGATAAATTTGTGATGGTGATGACAGACCCAATCGGGGCGATGAATGCCAAGGTCGATAGCTGGTTTGGCAGAGAGACAAACGCCTCGTTGAGCCTCATGCTAGGTCCGCAGTTTCGCACGCCCGTGGTCAGCGAAACCCGTTTTGAGCAGAGCCGCCAGATGAACTACATCGGCACCTCAGACTTTGGGGTAAAGATGTCACTGCGCTGGTAGTGATTTTAAATATATTAATACATTAAGGAACCTCAGGCTTTGGGGCACGAACATCATCATGACGTAGAAAACATGGGCGATCGCCGCCTAGGGTGGGCGATCGCGATCAACATGTTGTTGACCTTGGCGCAGGTGGTCGGCGGCATCATCTCTGGCAGCCTAGCGCTGATTGCGGATGCATTGCACAACTTCAGCGATGCGGCCTCGTTGCTGATTGCTCTGGTTGCACGAAAAATCGGCAGGCAACCCGCAGACCATTTCAAAACCTTTGGTTACAAGCGGGCGGAGGTGATAGCGGCACTGATCAATCTAGTCACGTTGGTCATCATAGGCCTTTATCTCATTTACGAGGCGCTCTGGCGGGTTTATGAACCACAGATTATAGAGGGGTGGATGGTGATCATTGTTGCTGGCATTGCGCTGGTGATCGATGTGATTACCGCCGTGCTGACCTACAGCATGTCGAAACATAGTATGAATATGCGCGCTGCTTTTCTACACAACGTCTCGGATGCGCTCGCTTCGGTGGGGGTGATCATCGCGGGCAGCTTGATCTTGCTCTATGAATGGTACTGGACTGATACCGTGCTGACATTACTGATCGCCGGTTATGTGCTCTATCAGGCGGTGACGATGCTACCTAAAACGATCCATATTTTGATGCAGGGCACACCGGAAGGAGTTGTGATCGACGAAGTGATTCAAGAGATGGGAAAAGTCGACGGTGTTTCAAATGTTCATCACGTGCATGTTTGGCAGATGGATGAACATCACAACTCGCTAGAGGCGCATGTGGTGATTGGTGGGCTAGATGAGATGGCGAGGGTTAAAGCTGCACTGAAAGCCGAGTTGAAAAATCGTTTCGACATTACCCATTCAACCTTGGAATTTGAAGTGGATCACTGTGGTAAGGGGTGCTGTTAGCGCAGCGTTTTTGCCACAGTGACAGCTCGGCTAAAACCTCAATCGACAAGGCAACGGTCTAGCAATTGAAATTTTAGCCGAGAATCTTGCTTTTAGTGGCTGTGTTCGTGGTCTTCGTTGGCATGGTCTGCATGGTCGTGATCATGCCCTTCTAATTCGCTCTCTCCATGTTGATGGTCGTGTTCGCTGCTACCTGCGGCATGGTCATGTTGATGCTCGTGCGCATGGCCGTGCTGATGTGCGTGGGTATGTTCATGGCCGTGACTGTGGCGGGTGCCATCTGCATGTGTATGCTCGTGTTCATGCTCGTGGCTGTGCTGGTGCTCATGCTCGTGAGTGTGTGGGTGGTTGCCTTCCATTTTTGTTTCTCCTTGTTTTTATAAGCGATTAATAGCCATTTATGGCTGATGTTTCAGTGTCATCTACGGCCTGATATAACGGCTAAGATTCGGGAGCCTTTAAGATACCCTTTTTGGCTCGCTGTGCTTTTATTTTTTTTTGGATTATCT
>Ga0256839_1005606_pt1 | contig 11495 bp, 10 predicted proteins | sample 354166metaG_FD_185968 | JGI IMG/M metagenome (GOLD analysis project Ga0256839, IMG submission 185968) | Hydrothermal vent microbial communities from Mid Atlantic Ridge, Atlantic Ocean - 354-166 | ecosystem: Environmental > Aquatic > Marine > Hydrothermal vents | place: Atlantic Ocean: Mid...
CGGCCCTGCGACGACCTCCCGCCCCGTGCTGACCCACGCAACCCACGGCGCCTTCAGACCGGTGTGGGCCCATGCTGCAGGTCTCGATCCTCGGGCACGAGGAGATCCGGGCGCACCCCGCCTTCGAGTGCCACGGCGAACCGCACGCCACGGCGGGCATCTCGGTCGGGGGTGCAGCGCACGGCCGTCGCCCCCGTGGCCCGGGCCATGGCACGCTCGACGGCCGCGCGCGCTTCTGCCCACGCCACCTCATCGGGCGGCGCGAGCAACCGGTCCGGAACCCCGACGAACCACTGGCGCGGGTCCACGTCGAGCGCCTCGGGGCCGTGCCGTGCCCGAAGCCGGGCCGTCGCCGCAAGCACACGTTCGACCCCGTAGGCCACCTGCGCCTCCACGTCGAGCGCCGGTACGTCCGGGTCCCGCGGGCGGCGCGTCTGGTAGCGGATGCCGTCGATCCCGTCGCGCTGATCGAGGGCGAACATCGCGTGGTGCGCCACGGCCACCAGCCCCGGGCCGTTCGGGACGTGCAGGTACGGGGCGACGTCCACCCAGATCTCGCCCAGGGCGCCCTCGGCGACCCATGTGTGCAACGTGGGAAGGAAGTGCTCCAGCGGCGCCCGGAAGCGGGCGCAGAGCTTGACGTCGATGCGGTGCGTCTTCATGGGGTCCTCGCTTCGTTGGACGTGCCGGACGGAGCGCTCGACAGGGTCGCGGCCATGGCCCCGAGCGATGCCTCGACACGGTAGGCGTGGTCGAGAAACAGCCGGGCCTCGCGCAAGACGTCCTCGGCCTCGTCGGCGCCGGGCGGGCTGGCGCGCCACTTGAGCAGGTAGCGGGCGAACTTGTCCTTCGCGTGCGGATCCCGAAAGAGTCCGGTCGCCACGAACCGGGCGTCGAACACTTCGATGACCCGGACGGGATCCCGTGGGACGTCGAAGGTCTGTGCGCGCACGAGCGCCCGGGCTCCCGCGACGAGGGCCGCGAAGGCGCCGGCCGCCGCGGCACGACGGTCCCCGGCGTCGAAGGCGTCGAGGGCCCCGTCGAGCAGGCGGTCGGCCTCGGCCAGGCCGAACCTGGCCACGGACACCATCTCGCCGGCGCACTCACCCTGGGCCATGTCCGTGATGCCATAGACGCGCGGGTCCAGGTGGTCGCGGTAGAAATCCGGGGCTGCCTCGAACGACGGCACCTCGGTCAGGTCCGCAAGCTGCGCACGCAGAGCCTTGCGACCGATGCGTTGAACCCACGCGGAGAATGCCTCACCCGGTGTCCGCGCCTTCAGGTAGCTGCGCACGAGCCGGCGCACCACGTCCGGCACGCGCCGGGCCGGAACGGCCCCCACGGCGATGCCGGCGGCAGCGGCGTTGCAGGCCCATGTGCCGCCGAGAACCACCTGGAAATGCGGAACACGGCGACCACCCACGTTGCGCGACACGCCCAGGAAACCGAGGTCCGCCACGTGGTGCTGCCCGCAAGCGTTGAAACAACCGCTGACCTTGATCCGCAGGCGGCCCGCGGAGGAATCGGCGAACAGGGTCTCCTCGGCGAGCACCGTGCGTAGCGTGGCGGCGAGTCCGCGAGACGAGGCGATCCCCAGCTTGCAGGTGTCCGTACCCGGACAGCTCGTGACGTCCACGATGGTTCCCGCCCCCGAGTCTGCGAGGCCGGCGTCCGACAGGCGCTCGTAGATCTCGCGAAGATCGGCCGTCGAAACCCAGCGCAGCACGATGTTTTGTTCCACGGTCGTCCTCAAACGTCCGCCGCAATGGGCGCGGGCCACATCCGCCAAGACCCGCGCCTGGTCGGCCGTCATGTCCCCCAGCGGCAGCGCCACCGTGACCACGGCGTACCCCGCCTGGGCCTGCGAGCGGACGTTGGAGTCCAGGAAGGCTGCGTAGGCGGGGTCGCCCGCCGGCCGCAGGCGCACGGGGGGGCCGGGCGGACGGGTCGGGCCGTCCTGGGGCCGAAGGTCGCGCACGAGCGTCTCCCAGCGCGGATCCTCGGGCAGCCGGGCACGCTCGCGTTCGACGAGTTCGCGGAAGGTCTCGATCCCCAGGCGTTTGACCAGGAACTTCAGCCGAGCGCGGGCACGGTTCTTTTTCTCGCCGAGGGCCGCGAACACGCGGCAAATCGCCTGGCAAGTGGGCAGCAGTTCCTCCACGGGCACGAAGGGCGACAGGAGGTCCGCCCGCCGCGGCACCGCCCCGAGCCCGCCGCCCACGTAGACGGAAAACCCGCGCTGCCGCATCCCGTCGGGGCCGGTTCGGACCCGGGCCACGGCCCCCAGGTCGTGGATCATCGCCAGGCCGCAGGGGTGGTCCTCGCACCCGCTGAATGCGATCTTGAACTTGCGCCCGAAGTCCTGCGTGTCGGGATGCCCCAGCAAGAACGTCGCCACCGCTTCGGCGTAGGGGGTCACATCGAAGCTTTCGTCGTTGCACACTCCCGCGAGTGGACAGGCGGTGACGTTGCGGACCGCGTTTCCACATGCCTCCTTCGTCGTGATCCCCACGGCTGCAAGGCGACGCATGAGGTCCGGCGTGTCCTCGATGTGGACGAAGTGCAGTTGCACATCCTGGCGAGTCGTCACGTGCAAGATCCCATCGGCGTACTCCTCGGCGAGATCTGCAATGACTTCGAGTTGCCGTGCGTCGAGGCCCCCGTAGGGCAGTTTGATCCGTTGCATCCCGGGGGCATCCCACAAGGTGTCCGGCCCCTTGGTTCGATCCCCGCACGGGTACCGGATCCTCCGCGCCGTCGCGCCGTCGTGGCGGGTGCCGTTGTCGTAGCGCTGCCCATACACCCCCTGGCGCAGGCGAAGCTCGGCGAACAGACGCTCGTCGAGCCGCCCCGCCCGACGCGCAGCCATCGCCCGCTCGAAGGCCACGATGTCCTCCTCGCGTTCGGCCAAAATATCGGCGTGCAACCGTTTTTTCCATGTCGGCATGGCATCTTTGGGATGCCACATCGAAAGAATGTGCGCAACATCCCCGTTCTGATGGGGATTATCGGCCATGAGAACCTTTGCAGTATATACTGCTGTTACCCGTATTTTATCTACGCCATGCCTCGGACCGGGCTCGGTCCCCGCCGGTCGCCAGGCCGATCCCCCGGTGCCCCCTTCCGTCCATGGACGAACGGCGCCCACCGAGGCGGCTTCGATCACCGGCCGCCGAGCGATCCGGAACAAGGCTGCGGCCTACGTGCCGGCGACGGTCATCTCGGCCACCCGCACGCTCGGGGATGCAATCGCGGTGCGGTGGTCGAGATCGTTCGCCACGGCCTCGATGTCCGCGAGGATCTCCCCCAGGTTGCGTGAGATCGTGATCTCTCCGACGGGCACCGTGCACGCGCCCCCCTCGATGAGAAAGCCCTCGGCGCCGCGGGAGAAGTTCCCCGTGACCGGATCGAACCCGAACCCCATCATGCGGACGACATAAAGGCCCCGGTCGATCCCACGCAGCAACGACGCAGGCTTTTTTCTTCCATTTCTGAGGAAAAAATTGCTCGTCGTGGCGTGTGGGATCGAGCCACCGCCGGCGGCCGAAGCCGTCGGTGGCTGGTCGAGCTTGCGCGCCGAGTATGTGTCGAGGAGAAACGTCTCCAGCACGCCGTTTCGGATCACGACGTTCTTGCGAGTCGCCCGCCCCTCGCCGTCGTAGGCCCGACTTCCCGGGGCCCGCGGAAGATGCGGGTCGTCCACGATGGTCACGAAGGACGGAGCCACCTGCTCGCCCAGCTTGCCCGCGAGAAAGCTGCGTCCACGGTAGACCGCGTCGCCGAGCACACAACTCGCCACGAGCCCTACGAGGCTGCGGGCGGCCTCACGATCGAACACCACCGGCAGCCGGGCGGTCTCGATCTTGCGAGCGCCGAGGAACCGCAGGGCGCGCCGGGCCGCCTCACGCCCCACCGCCGCCGGCGGCTCGAGTTCTTCGACGAAACGCGCCCCCGTCCAGTACACGCCGCTGCGCTTTTTGCCCCCCTCGTCGTCGGCGATGGCCTGGACGGCGAGGGATTGGTACGTACCGGCCGCCGTCCCGAGGAAGCCGCCGGAAGTTGCGAGGGCCGAGATCGCGCTCGAACGCCCGAAACTCGCCCCCTCGCTGGCGGTGATCCGCCGGTCGTGCCGGCGGGCCGCCCGCTCGGCGCGCTGTGCCCGTCGCAAGGCGGTCGCGGCGTCGATCCGGTCGGTCCGTGGATCGAACAGGTCCAGGGATCGGATCCTCCGCGCGAGTTCCTTCGGGTCCGGGGGCAGCGCGAGCGGGTCCGGTTCCGACAGCCGGGCCATCTCCAACACGCGACAGAAGAACCCTTCGATCGCATCCGGGTCCAGGTCCGTCGTGGACGACGTGGCGACCCGCTCGCCGCAAATGACCCGCACGCTCATGCCGCTGCTGAGCGCCTCCTTGACCAGCTCCGGCGCCTCGTTGCGCACGGAGACCTCGAGTTCTCGGCCGCTGGCCACCCCCACCTCGCAGTGGTCGGCCCCCAAAGCCCGCAGCCGTTCGACCGCGTGCTGGGCGAGGTCCGCCAGCGCCTGCATTCTCCGCTCCGTGCGGCGCGGGACCGGCACCGTCAGACCTCCGTCCCCCCGACCGTGAGGGCGTCCACCTTGATCGTGGGCATCCCGACGCCCACCGGAACGCTTTGCCCATCCTTGCCGCAGGTCCACATTCCGTCCGAGAAGCGAAAGTCGCTGCCCACCATGCTGACCATTTCCATGGCCGCTGGACCGTTGCCAATGAGGTTGACGCCCTTGAGCGGCGCCGTAATGCGGCCGTTCTCGATGAGGTAACCCTCGACGAGGCTGAATACGAAGTCGCCGTTGGAAATGTTGACCTGCCCTCCGCTGAACCGCCGTGCAAAGATTCCGCGGGACACCGTGCGAATGATGTCTTCCTCGGTACCGTCCTCCCCGGCCTCCATGTACGTGTTCGTCATGCGCGGCATCGGCGGGTGCCGGAAGCTCTCACGCCGGCCGCTGCCGGCTCGTTTTCGGCCGAAGTATCGTGCGCTGATCCGATCGTGCATGTAGTTTCGCAGCTTGCCGCCCACGATGAGCCGGTGCACCCGCGGCACCTCGCCCTCGTCATCCACGTTGATCGATCCGCGCGCACCGGGCACCGTGGGATCGTCGATGACCGTCACGCGCGGGGAGGCCACCTTCTTGCCGATGCGGTCGGTGTAGTTGGAGGTCCGCTTGCGGTTGAAGTCGGCCTCGAGGCCGTGACCCACCGCCTCGTGCAACAAGATCCCTGCGTCCCCGGCGGCGAGCACCACAGGCATCTGCCCCGCCGGAGCCGGACGTGCATCCAGGTTGACGAGCGCCACCCTCGCCGCCTCCTCGCCATGAAACGAGGCGGGCACCTCGTCGAAGTACTCGAGCCCACGCCGACCACCACCACCGGAACTACCGGCCTCGGTCCGCCGGCCGCGTCGCGCCACGGCAGAGACACCGATACGCACCATGGGCTGGCGATCGGCCACGAAGGCCCCGTCGGAGGAGGCCACGAGAATCTCCTTGTGCACCGCCACCAGGGATGCATCCACGCGCACGATGCGGCGGCTGGCCCGGCGTGCGGCGCGGTCGGCCTGCCGCAAGAGGGCAACCCGCGCGGCACCGTCGGCGTCCACGGCGGAGATCTCGGCGCCATACCGCACCGGCGCCCGGCGTCGCTTGACCGTTACCGCAGGGCCTCCGCCCCCGCCCCGGGCGATCCGCGCCGCCGTGTCGGCCGCCTCGGCGATTTCGTCCTCTTCGAGAGATTCGGCGTAGGCGTACCCCACAGCCTCCCCAGCCACCACCCGGACCCCCACGCCCAGATCCACACCGCCGCCGGCAACGCGGATCCGACCGTCCTCCATGCTCAGCGAGGCGCTTCGACGGTACTCGAAGTACAGGTCGGCGAAATCGCCTCCCTGTGCAAGCGCACGCGCGAGAACACGTTCGGCGAACGCCGGATCCACGCGGGAGGAGCCGCGCAGGAACGGAGCCTCGTACCCTCGAGCCAGCTGGGAAGTACGCGCCGGCACCTACGACGACTTCTTGCCGGCGTAGCGACGGCGGAAGCGATCGATGCGCCCCTCGGCGTCGATCTCCCGCGCCTGGCCCGTCCAGAACGGGTGACTTTCCGCCGAGATCTCCAGTCGAACCACCGGCACCTCGGCTCCGTCCAACTCCCGCACCTCCTTCGAGGTGAGCGTCGAGTAGGAGGTCCACTCCTTGCCCGTGGCGGAGTCTACGAAGATCACCTTGTGGTAGTCGGGGTGAACGCCCTTCTTCATCACGAAATCTCCTGTTGGGTTCGCCGGCGGTCGGGTCGGTGCGGCGGCTACCAGCTCGACTTGGTGACGCCCGGCAGGTCACCGCGAAGGGCCAGCTCGCGCAGCATGATGCGGCTTAGACCAAACTTGCGGTACACGGCCTTCGACCGCCCCGTCAGCTCGCACCGTCGCGTCTTGCGAGCCGGGCAGGAGTTGCGCGGAAGCCGGGCCATCTGCGCCATGATGTCGAACTTCTCGTCCGGCGGAATGTTCGGATCCTTCATCTTCTTGCGCAGCTCGGCGCGCCGGGCGGCGTACTTCTCGATGAGGGCGTCGCGCTTCTTGTCACGAAGAACTTGCGAAAGCTTGGCCATGGTGGGTCCCTTGCGCGGCCACCTTGCGAGCCGCGGACGCGGGAAACTACCCCCAATGCCCCACGGGTGCAAGCGTGCGCGCCTTGCGCAAATCTTACCGACGCCGAGACCTCGCGCCCTGTCGGCGCGAGGGGCTGCGGCCCCCGTCCAGCCCTGCCAGGCGGCGCAGGCGCTTGATCTCGGCCTCGTCGAGACGGCGAAAGGCGCCCTCACGCAGACCTTCGAGGGTCAGGTCGCCGATGGCCACCCGCACGAGTTTGAGCACGAAGTGACCGATGGCGTCTCCCATGCGGCGGATCTGGCGGTTGATTCCCTGATGGAGGGTCATCTGGACCCACGTGTTGGCCTCGGTCTCCCCGAGCACGAACAGTTCGTCGATGGGCGCCGTGACGGTCCCATCGTCGAGGGTCACACCGTTTCGCAGGGTCTCGAGCGCCCGCTCGGACAACCGCCCCTGAAACTTGACGTGGTAGGTCTTCGGGACCCGGTGGCGCGGATGGGAAAGACCCGCGGCGAGCGCGCCGTCGTTCGTCAGGAGGATGGCGCCGCGGCTGTGGTAGTCGAGCCGCCCCACCGGGTAGACGCGCTCGGACACGCCACGCACGAGGCTGCAGACCGTCGGCCGGCCGCGGTCGTCGGTGTCCCGTTCGGCCGAGCACACGACGCCGTCGGGCTTGTGGACCAGCAAGACGACGGGCTGTTCGAGGGTGACCACGCGGCCATCGACCCGCACCACCGCGCGCGACGGATCGACGGTGGTCCCCAGGGTCCGGACGACCCGGCCGTCCACACTTACCCGCCCCGCCTCGATGAGCGCCTCGCCCTGCCGGCGCGAGCACACCCCCGCGTGGGCCAGGAACTTCTGCAGCCGCATGGCCCCACGCCCTGCCGCCTGGTCCGTCACGGGTTCTCCTCGCGCGGTTCGGGCATGTCGGCCGACTCGACCCCGGGATCCGGCGCGGCGTCCTGCACCGCTGCATCGACGGCGTCCACCGGCTCCCCCTCAACCTCCGGCGCGGCGTCTTCGGCGGTCGGCACGCTCCTTCCTTCAGCCTGATCCGAGGGCTGGAACTCGTCCGGTGACGAACTTTCTCGATCGATCTCGGCCGAATCCCCCTCGGCCGGCCCCCCGGCGCGCTCGCCGTCCCCCACCACCGGGCCCGCAGCCGCGGGATCCGGCGCGTCCGAAGCACCGCCGTCGCCCACATCGCCGTCGAACGGTGATGCGGCTTCCTCGGACGATCCGACCCGCTCCGTCGATTCGGACCCGTCCACCGGCTCGCTCGGGCGCCCCGCGGCCCCTTCGGCCTCCTGTTCGGCGGCCGTCTCGCCCGCATCCAGATCCAGACGCGTCTGCCCCATGGCCTCCCGGGCCCGCTCGTCCTCGTTGCCTCCGTCCGGGAACCGTTCGCGCACGCGGGCCACGTCCTCCTCCGCCAGTTCCTCGAACTCCCGCAGCGCCGGCAACTCCCGCAGGCTCTTGAGGTTGAAGAACTCGAGGAAGCGCACAGTGGTGCCGTACAAGTGGGGTCGGCCGGGCACCTCCTTGCGCCCGACGATCTTCACGAGATCGCGTTCGAGCAGCACCCGAAGCACTGCCGAACAGTCCACGCCGCGCACGTGATCAACCTCGGCCTTCGTGATCGGCTGCCGATAAGCCACCACGGCCAGCGTCTCCAGTTGCGAACGGGAAAGGCGCGCCGGTTTGCCTGCCATGAGCCGTTGCACGTACGGCGCGTTGTCCGGACGGGTGCCGAAACGAAAGCCTCGCGCCACCTGTTGCAAGACGATCCCACGCCCCTCGTAGTGGGCCATCAATCGCTTGAGCCCTCGTTGGATCTGGCGCACCGTCGGATCCTTGAGGATCTGCCGGATCCGGCGGACGGTCAGCGGCCCGCTGGCGGCGAACAGGAGGCTTTCGAGGATCGACACGAGCCCCTCCGACACATCGCCGTCCTCCACCTGCGAAAGGTCGTCCTCCGGCTCCATGGGCAGTTCGGAGACCAGGCCGTCCTGCGCCGCTTCGCCGCCGCCCGCGTCCTTCGAGTCCTCGGCCGCCGGCCCGTCCACCTCGGGCTCGGCGGCCGGATCGGGCGTCTTCGACGTTTCGGAAGCCGCGGAATCGCCAGACTCCGCGGGGGTCCCGGACGACTCGCGCCCACCCGTGCCGTCCGCACCCGCGGGCGATGGGACGGCGGGGGCCGGATCGGCCTGTGGGGCGTCCCCGACCATCCCGGGCGTACCGGAGGCGGCCGGCTCGTCAACCTTGTCGGGAGGCGTCATCGTCGTGCTCGTCCCCGGATCCCCGGGCCGGCTCTTTTAGCGCGTCTTCGCCGGGGTGGGAAGCACCCGGTCGCCCGGCCTTTCCAGGGCCTTCACCGTCGCCGGTCACAGGCACCTTCTCCGCCGGTCGATCGCCCCCGACGTCACCAATCTCCTCCCGTGGTGGGGGAGGGCCGGCGATGCCTTCTTCGTCCATAACGGATGAAATGCTCGCGACCGCCTCCGGTAACGCCTCCGCTTCGACCTTGCGTTCAATCCAGAGGTTCTCGCTCTCAGCCGGTTGGTGCACCGACAACAGCCCGAGCTTGACCATTTCGAGAATGCTCATGAGCGTCACCACGAGCATCGACCGCAGCTCCTGCTCGCTGTTCCAGGTCCGTCCCAGGAACAGGCTCTCGAAGGTCAGCGACGGCGCTTCGACCAGCATCAACGCCAGCTGCCGCATCCGCTCTCGCACGGTGATCCGTTCGAGCACCACCTCGTGTTGTTTCTGGATTCGGGCCTTTTCGAGTACGCGGTGGAACGCTTCGGCCAACCGAAACAACGTGATCGGCGCGAGGCCCGGGTCCACCGGCGGCAGTTCGACCGCACCGCCGCGAAAGAAGACGTCCCGCCCCTCGATGGGTAGGGCGTCCATGCGCTCGGCGGCGTCTTTGAAGGTGCGGTACTCCAGCAGTTGCTCCACGAGCCGCGCCCTCGGGTCCTCGGCCTCCTCCTCCTCTTCGTCGTCTTCGGATGCCGGCCGTGGCAGGAGCTCGCGGCTCTTGAGCCAGGCGAGCGTGGCCGCCATCACCAGGTAATCGCCCGCCACCTCGATGTCGAGCGCCTGCATGAACGCGAGGTATTCGAGGTACTTGCGGCAGACGAACGCGATCGGAATGTCCAGGATGTCGAGTTCGTGGCGCCGAACCAGGTGCAGCAGAAGGTCGAGCGGCCCCTCGAAGACGTCGAGTTCGATCTCGTAGGCGTCCTCGCTCTCCATGGGGGGCGACGCCGTGGGGGCGTTCGTTGTCATCGGGGGCCCTAGCCAGCGATGGCGACGACGAGCGCCTCAGCGAGACGGTACAGGGGGTGCATCAAGAAACCGAGCAGGACACGGCCCAGCGGGAGGATCACGAGCGCCAGCAGGATCCAGGGGCCGTATTGCCGGAGGGCGTCGTCCACGTGCTGCCGCTTCGCGCCGAGGGCCCACGCCAGGATCTTGCCACCGTCGAGGGGATGGATCGGGATGAGGTTGAACGCGAACAGCACGAGGTTCAGCGTGTAGAAGACGAACAACGGATGGTCCGCCGACAGCGTGCCGATGGGTACACCGAACCGCGCCACGAGCCCGATGGCCACGCCGGAGACGATGGCCAACAACAGGTTCATCGCCGGCCCGGCGAGCGCCACGAGCGCCATGCCGCCGCGCATGGACACCTTGCGCCGATAGAGCACCGGGTTCGTCGGGACGGGGCGCCCCCACCCGAACAACATTCCCGGTCCCGACAGCGCGAACACGACGGGCAGCAGGATCGTTCCCACCGGATCGGCGTGGGCCAGGGGGTTGAGCGTGACGCGTCCTTCGCGGCGGGGGGTCGGGTCGCCGAGCCAGTCGGCAACCTTTGCGTGCGAGAACTCGTGCAGGGCGATGGCCGCGACCAGGCAGATGAGAAAGATCCCCGCCCGTCGGAGGTCGGCAGCGCCGAGGGCGACGAGCCCGAAGTTCGTATCGAAGGGGGCGAACGTGGCTACCACGAGGGCCTCGTCTTCGGGCACACCGGGTCTTGGCGGCACCTGCGCCGCCGCCCGTGTGCCCCGGGACGGCCGAGGTGGTTAGCAGCCACCGCGAACCTCGTCAACGCGTCCGCCGCCTACGGCGCGCTCTACGCCCTGGGGTGATGCCGGTCATAGGCGTCGCGCACGTGGTCCTTCGTCACGTGCGTGTAGATCTCCGTGGTGGAGATGTCTGCGTGCCCGAGCAGCGCCTGCACCACGCGCAGGTCCGCGCCGCCTTCCAGCAGATGCGTGGCGAAGCTGTGGCGGAGTTTGTGCGGGGAGATCGGCCGCGTGATACCCGCTGCGAGGGCATGTTCGCGCAACCGCCGGAAGAACCCGGTGCGCCCGAGCGGCCGCCCCCGCGCGCCGAGGAACACGGCCGCGAGCCGGCCGCCACTGCGGTCGAGGGCCGGCCGCCCGCCCGTAAGATATGCGTCAAGCGCCTGCACCGCCGGTTGGCCCAGGGGCACGAAACGCTCCTTGTCTCCCTTGCCACGCACGCGGGCCACGTTCTCATCGAGGTGCAGCGCCTCGAGCGTAAGTCCCAGGGCCTCGGAGATCCGACAGCCGGTGGCGTACAAGAACTCGAGCAGTGCGGTGTCACGCAGCCCCAGCGGTGTGTCCGTCCCCGGTGCGGCGAGCAGGGCCTCGACCTCCTCACGCGACAACAGTTCCGGCAGCTTCCGCCCCTTCTTGGGCATCGCGATCCCCTGCGTCGGATCCTGCTCGACGAGCCCCTTTCGGCGGGCCCAGCGAAAAAAACCTCGGATGGCGACCCAGCGCCGGGCCTGTGTGCCGGTGGTGTGCCCCGCC
>Ga0256839_1005607_pt1 | contig 11492 bp, 8 predicted proteins | sample 354166metaG_FD_185968 | JGI IMG/M metagenome (GOLD analysis project Ga0256839, IMG submission 185968) | Hydrothermal vent microbial communities from Mid Atlantic Ridge, Atlantic Ocean - 354-166 | ecosystem: Environmental > Aquatic > Marine > Hydrothermal vents | place: Atlantic Ocean: Mid...
ACCGCGAAGGGGGGGATCCGGTTGCGCTCGGGCTCCCGGCGAAGCTCCTCGTCCTCCACGACCTCCTCGCAGGTCACGATGACCGTGCGGGCCGCCAGGGCCTGCTGCACGTCCAGGAACTCCTGCCCCTCGATCCTCACGAGCCCCTGGGGGCTCGCCTTCTGCACGTGGAGCAGGCAGAAATCCGTGCGCACCGCCGGCACCAGCACCACCGGCTCGCCGGTGAAGGGGCACTCGATCACCGCGGCCTTGCTCGGGGCGGCCCTGGGGTCGGTCCGCCGCACCTCAGGGTCCAGGCCCTCCCGGGCCAGCAGGTCGGTGCCGAGCATGGAGCGCACCGGGAAGAACGGCAGGCCCATCGCCCCGGCCGAGAACCGGGCCATCATGGCGGCGTTGGTGTAGTCCTCGAACTCGATACGCCCCTCCTGGACGAACCGCCGCCAGTTGGGCGCGATGGGCGAGAACACCCCGTCGGCCAGGTACGCCGCCTCCACCCGCCGCACGCACCCCGCCCCGATAAGCAGGTCCACGTCGCTCCCGGCCGAGTGGCAGTAGATCACCAGGTCCTTCACCCCGCGGCGCACCAGGGCCCGGAGCAGGGCCGTGGGGTGGCGCTGGCTGGTGACCCCGCCGATGGAGATCGTGGCCCCCGACGGAACCCGGGCCGCGGCCTCCTCCAGGGTGCAGAGCTTGTCGTCCATGGTTCTCCCGATGGGGCCCCCGGGAACCCCTCACACCAGGTTGCGTTCGGATGCGCCCGGGCACTCCGGCCCCTGCACAGGTCCCGGCCGCGGGGAAGGAAACCTCGGCCTTCGTGCCGAGCCGGACCGAATGGGCCCGGCCTGCGGCCAGGGTCGCCCCCCGGCACTCAGATCAGCTTGGTGCTCGCCCTTGATGGCTGGAGCCCAAGGCTGATGTGAGTCGCCGGGCCGGGCAAGCGAGCGGTTGCTGAGTGCCGGGGAGGGGGCTCCTACAGGGGGTTTGGCCCCGCCGGGACCGCGGCGGGAAGGGTTTTGTGGCCTCCCAGCGTCCTAGTGCACTAGCCTCCCAGCCGAACTTGCTCGCAAGCCGGCCGCCCCTCGGGGCTCCAGCCCCGCAGCCGGTAGTACTCGCGCCGGAGGCGCTCGAAGTCCGGCCTGGACAGCACCGCCCCAGTCTCGGGAAGGGGCTCCTCGAAGAACCGCCGGGGCAGATCGTCGTCTGCCGGGGTGAGCCCCTCCCGGAGGTTGAACCACCGGACCTGGTCGGTCACCCGGCGGGCAACCTCCCGGGCCCCTTCCTGCCCCAAGTCGAGCCCCGTCGTCAAGCGCACAATCTCGGCCAGCTCGTCCCACCCGTACATGTCCCGGTAGAAGCGGCACAGGATCAGGGTGTCGAACAGGGTCAGGCGGTCCTCGTAGTCCACGAAGAGCTCGGCCTTGCCGTCCATCCGGTCGGGGGGGCTCTGGCCCGAGAGCTCGGGCTTGTAGAACGTGGCCCTCAGGTGGCACGCCCCCCGGTCCGAGGTGGCGTAGGCCAGGCCCATGCCCGGGAGCACCCGGGGGTCGTACCCGGCCGGCTCCAGCCCCTTGACGTGGATCGCCGCGTCCTCCAGGCCCCACTCCCGGGCGGCCGCCACCAGGCCCCTGGAGAGCACCTCCCCGAGCCCCTTCCTGCGGGCGATCTGCCCCAGGAGCCCCTCGGCCGCACCCACGTCCCCGTAGGGGACCCGGTCCGGGATCGCCCCCACGGCCGAGGCCTCCATGGCAAAGGCCACCAGGTTGCCGGCGCTGATGGTGTCGAGGCCCAGCCGGTCGCACAGGTCGTTGAGGTGGGCGATGGCCTCGATCGACCCGATCTCGCACAGCCCCCCGAAGGCGTAGATCGTCTCGTACTCGGGCCCCTCGATGGTGAGGCCGGCGTAGGGGCCATCGGTCACCCGGGTGAGCCTGCCGCAGGCCATGAAGCACCGGGCACACGCCCTGGGGCGCACCTCGCACCGCTCCAGCAGGGCCTCGGCCGAGATCCGGTCCCGGTGGTCCGAGCGGCCCCGGTGCCAGTACCGGGTGGGGAACCCACCGACCCCGTTGAGGATGCCCACCATCACCGGGGTGCCGTAGTTCCGGTAGGTCTGGGCCACCGCCCCGTCCCGGTGCTCGGCCGCGATCCTCCGGGCGAACGCCCGTGCCCCCTCCGGGTCGGCCACGGGGCGCCTCCGGTCGCCGTGGAAAACGATGCCCTTGATCCGCTTGGCCCCCAGCACCGTGCCGGCCCCCGTGCGGCCCGCGCACCGCCACCGGTCGTTGGCCACGATGGAGAGCACCACCCCGTTCTCCCCGGCGGGACCGATCACGCACGCGCCGGCCCTGGAGGAGCCGCCGAAACGCCCCACGAGGGCCTCCTCGGCATCGTACGTGTCCCGGCCCCACAGGTCGGCGGCGTCGTGGAACCGCCCCCCCTCCTCGGACACCTCCAGCACCACCGGCGCGCCCGACGCCCCCGTGATCACCACGGCGTCGAACCCGGTGCGGGCGATCTTCTCGGCCAGCTTCCCGCCCGAGTACGACTCGGTGTAGAAGCCGGTCTGGGGGCTCTTGGTGAAGAAGGCGTGGCGGCACGAGCCCGGGATCGGGGTTCCGGCCACCGGGCCCGCGGCCACGACCACGGGGTTCTCCGGGGCGAGGGGGTCCACCCCCACCAGGCCGTGGCCCGTCAGGAGCCACGTACCCAGCCCCTTGCCCCCCAGCAGCCCCGCCGCGACCTCCGGGGGGACATCTTGCACCCGGGCCGTGCGGGCCCCGGCATCCACCACCAGGACCCGGCCGAAAAACCCCTGCATGGCACCTGCTCCTTCCCCGGGCCCCGCCCGGAACCCGTCCGCCGCCCTACAGCCCCAGGTAGGCCTCCCGGACCTTTGGGTCCTGCTCCAGGAGGGCCGGCTCGCCCTCCTGGACTACCCGGCCGTTCTCGATGATATAGCAGTAGTCCGCAATTTTCATCGCGTAGTGGACGTTTTGCTCCACGAGAAAGATGGTGAGGCCCTGGCTGTGGAGCTCTTTGACGATCTCGAAGATCTCCCGGACCAGGATCGGCGCGAGCCCCAGGCTCGGCTCGTCGAACATGATGAGGTCGGGCTCCTGCATCAGGCCCCGGGCAATGGCCAGCATCTGCTGCTCCCCCCCGGACAGGGTCTCGGCCACCTGGGCCCTGCGCTCGGCCAGGCGGGGGAACAGGCCGTACACCCGCTCCAGGTTCGCCCGACGCCGGGCCCGGGCCCGCTTCACGTAGGACCCGATCAGCAGGTTCTCCTCGACCGTCATCTGGGGGAAGAGCTGCCGGCCCTCGGGCACCAGGGAGATGCTCAGGGCCGCCACCTCGTGGGCCGGGTGGCCGCTGATCTCCCGCCCGTCGTACAGGATGCGGCCGCTGGTGGGGGGGAGCAGCCCGCAGATCGTGCGCAGGGTGGTGGTCTTTCCGGCCCCGTTCGCCCCCAGCAGGGTCACGAGGGACCCGGAGGGGACCGACAGGGAGATGTCCCACAGGGCCTGCACGTCGCCGTACGACGCGCACACCGACTCCATCGCCAGGCTGCTCATGCGGCCACCTCGCCCAGGTAGGCTTCGATCACCGTGGGGTCCCGGGCCACCTCCTCCGGCGGCCCCTCGGCGATCTTCTCCCCGTAGTTGAGCACCACCACCCGCTCGCTGATGTTCATGATGACCCGCATGATGTGCTCCACGATCAGGATGGTCATGCCCTGGTCGCGGATCCGGAGGATCAGCTCGATGGTGCGGTCGGCCTCCGTGGGATTGAGCCCCGCCACCACCTCGTCCAGGAGCAGCAGGCGGGGCTCCAGGGCCAGGGCCTTGGCGATCTCGAGCCGCTTGCGGCCTGCCAGGGTCAGGCCCGACGCCGGCCGGTGGGCCCGGTCCGCGAGCCCGGTGACCTCGAGCACCTCCCGGGCGTGGCGCTCGGCCCGGGACCGGCGCGGATGCCGGAGCAGGGAGGCGATGGTCACGTTCTCGAGCACCGAGAGGCCCGCAAAGGGCTTCACCACCTGGAAGGTCCGCCCCACCCCCATCCTGGCCAGGGTGTAGGGCCGGCGTCCGGTCACGTCCCGGCCCTCGTAGGTGACCCGGCCCGCGGTGGGCCGGCAGTAGCCGCTAACCACGTTGAACAGGGTGGTCTTTCCGGCGCCGTTGGGGCCGATGAGGCCCACGATCTCGTTCTGGCGCACCTCAAAGCTCACGTCGTCCAGGGCCAGCAGCCCGCCGAACCGCTTGGACACGCCCTCCACCTTCAGGATCACGGGTCTCATCCAACCGCCTCCCGGCCGGCCGGCTCCTCAGCGGGGCGCTCCGGAGGCGCCCCCTTCGCGCCCCGGGCCGTGCGGAACACGAGGCCCACCACCCCGTCGGGCAGGAACACCACGCTCCCGGCGATCATGACGCCCAGGATGATGAGGTACAGCACCTGGAAGTCCGCCAGGTAGGCCCAGAACACGGTCTTGAAGGCGAACACCAGGATCGCTCCGATCAGGGGCCCCACCAGGGTGCCCAGCCCCCCGAACACGGCCATCACCACGGACTGGTCCGTGACCAGGTCCCCCAGCACCGACGCCGGGTCGATGAAGGTGATCCAGTAGGCGTACACCCCTCCCAGGATGCCCGCCGGCGTGGCGGAGAGCACGAACGACTGGACCTTGATGACGGTGGGCTTGAGGCCCAGGGCCATGGCCCCCTCCTCGTCCTCCCGGATGGCCTTGACCTTGAGCCCGAAGGAGGACCGCTCCAGGAGGAACCAGAGGGTGACGAACAGCACGGCCACCAGCGCGAGCATCAGGTAGAAGAAGAACTGGGGGTTTAGAAACGGGGGAAGCCGCATCCCGTCGGGGCCCCCCGTGACCTCCAGCACCAGGGCGAGCTGCTGCACCGCCCGGGACATGGCCCACGTGGCGATGGCGAAGTAGGCCCCCTTGAGCCGCAGCGTGGGAATCCCGGCCACCACCGCCCCGAGCCCGGCCACCAGGCCCCCGGCGGGCAGGGACGCCCAGAAGGGCCAGCCCGCCTTCATCATGAGGATGGCCGTGGTGTACGCGCCCAGGCCGAAGAACGCGCCGTGGCCGAAGTTCAGGTAGCCCGTGTAGCCGCCCAGCACGTCCCACGAGATGGCCAGGCCGATCCACATCAGGGCCTCGGTGGCCACCCGGAGGACGAAGGTGTCCTGGGAGACGAGGGGGAGGACGGCGAACGCCAGCCCGAGCCCAGCGACCCCCACCATGGTCTTTCGCCCCATCGGCTACACTCCCTTGGCGAAGAGCCCCTTGGGCGAGATCAGGAGGATGATGTAGAGGATCACGAACACGGCGAGCATCGTGTAGCTCGGGTTGCCGAAGATCAGGAAGAACGACTGGACCAGGCCCAGCAGGAAGGCCGCCCACGGCACCCCGGCCAGGTACCCCATCCCGGCGAGCACCACCACGAAGAACGCCAGGATCGTGTAGTCGCCCCCCATCTGGGCGCTGATCGTGAAGATGCACCCGATGATCACCCCGGTCATGGCGCTCACCCCCACGTGGATCCCGTAGACCCACGAGCTGATGCGCCTGGCGTTGATCCCCATCAGTCCGGCGGCCTCCCGGTTCTGGGACAGGGCCCGGACCGCGAGGCCGAAGTCCGTCTTCTTCAGGATCCAGTACAGGGCGGCCATGATCACCAGGGCGTACACGAAGCCGGTGAGGCGGATCACCGGGACGGTGAGGAAGAGCCCTCCCTTCTCCAGGAACACCGACTTGGCGCTCAGGATCGAGCTCAGTGAGTGGCTGTAAAACCCGAACACCGTCAGGCCCAGCCCCCGGATCGCCAGCATCAGGCCGAAGGTGAACACGAGGCCCATGAGCACGGGGTTGCCCCGCCGCCCGCTGATGGCCCGGTGGATGATGGGCTGGATGGCGTACCCCACCCCCAGGAACACCACGAACACCACCGGCAGGAAGACCAGGGCGTCGGCACCCGTCCACTGGGTGAGGTAGTAGCCCAGGAAGGCCCCGAGCATAATCCACTCCCCCACCGCGAAGTCGATGATGTGCATCACGCCGAAGGCCAGGGAGAAGCCGAGGGCCACCGTGATGTAGATGCCCCCGATCAGGAGCCCGTCGACGATGGCCTGGGGCAGAAGCTGAAGCACCGGTTCCTCCTCCCGCCCCGGCAGCCTTGCCCGTGCCGGGGCGAAACACGGGCCGGGGGCTGCCGGGCCCCCGGCCCGCAGGGGTCAACGCTCGTTCCACGGCCTCATGGGGTACCTGGCCGGCGCCTCGGCAAACTCCGCCGGCCCCACGATCACCGGGGTTCCCCCCTGAATCTGCACCGTGAGGGCGTCGAGCCCGATGTTGGCGTGGTAGTACTCGCCCTCCCGGGCGAACCGGATGCGGCCGTAGAACGTCTCGATGTCCAGCTCCTCCAGGGCCTTGAGCAGGGCCTCGCGCTCACCGTCGTCCAGGGGGGGCGTGACCCCGGCTTTCTGGAGGGCCGCCTGGAACGCGATGCCCGCGGCCGAGCACCCCGCCTGGGTGTAGTCGGCCGGCACCCCGTAGGCCGCCTCGGCATCCCTGGCGTAGGTTACGGCGTCCTTCCACAGGAGGGTGCCCCGGGTGTGGAGGGTGGGGGTCCACACCGAGGCCCCGAACACGTCTTCCGCGTCCTTGCCCAGGGCCTCCACGAACGCCGGCTCCGTCACCCCGTAGTGCATGAGCAGGGCCTTCGGGGTGTAGTTGATCTGGCGCAGGGCCTTCACCAGGTTGATCAGCTCCTCGTCGTGCCCCCCGAACGCGATCAGGTCGGGGCGCATCACCTTTGCGGCCGACAGCAGGGGGATCAGGTCCTGCCCGGCCGGGACGATGTTGTACTTGAGCACCCGGATCCCCACCTCCTCGGAGGCCGCCTTGAAGGCCTCGGCCGTGGCCTTGGAGAAGGCGTCGTTGGAGCCGAGGATGATGGCCGTCCTGGGGGCCGGGTTGAGCCCGGCCAGCAGGTTGATGGGCGTCGCGCCGGTGTAGTTCACCGGCGGGATCGTGCCGAAGGTGTACCGGAACTTCTGCCTCCAGATCAGGGGGGACTCGGCCGACCCGGTGATCATGGGCACCCGGTACTTCTCGATCACCGGGGCCACGGCCAGTGTCACCCCGGAGGAGTAGGGCCCGAGCAGGAAGTCCACGCCCTCCTGGGTCACCAGGCGCTCGGCGCCGCTGGCGCCCTGGGACGGCTCGGACTGGGCGTCCGCGTAATAGAGCTTCACCTTGTACTTCTTCCCGTGGACCTCGATCCCCCCCTGGCTGTTCACCGTCTTGGCCCACAGATCATACCCCCGCTTGGTGACGTTGCCGCCCGTTGCGAGGTCCCCGGACAAGGACGTGATGACCCCCACCTTGAAGTAGTCCCGATGCCCGGCACTGAGCGCCAGGCCCGCCGTGAGGAGCACCGCCCCGATCGCCACTGCCAACCGTCTCATCCTCCACCTCCTTTGCGCTGCGCGGTGAACGAAACCCCCGGCAAGTTCTCCCGCTGGAAGGCTGGAACGCTGGGAAGCCGGAAGACGAAACCCGCCTATTCCCACGCGTTACAGCCGATTCTGCAAGTTGCTGACGGCTTACCAGTCAGCTCCGCCGAGCCAAGGCACCCCGAGCCCGCACCGCCCCTGGAACGCCGGGAGACGAGAGAGGTCTTAGGCCTCCCATGGCCTCTGATTCCTGTGTACCCCGGCACTCAGATCGGCGTGGTGCTTTCCCTTCATGGCTGGAGCCGAGGGCTGACCTGAGCCGCAAAGTTGAGCAAGCATGGGGTTGCTGAGCGCCGGGGAGGGGGCTCCTACAGAAACCCCGGGCGCCCCGCCCTCGGGCCGGGCGGGCATGAAGGCTGGAACACTCGGAGATGAAAGAAGTTTTAGGCCTCCCAGCTTCCCAGCCGAAGTCACCGGGAACCCCGCCCCTGCCGGACCCGCTCACCCGCTGAGAGCCCGCAGTCCCTCCTCCAGCACGTCCAGGCCCCGCACCAGGTCCTCCTCGTCGATCAGGAGCGGCGGCAGCAGCCGGAACACATTCCCGTAGGAGCCGGCCGTGATCGTCACCACCCCGTGGTCCAGGGCGTAGGCGGCCAGGGCCTTGGTCTGGTCGGGCGCCGGGGTCTTGGCGACCCGGTCGGTAACCAGCTCCATCGCCATCATGGCCCCCAGGCCCCGCACGTCGCCCACCAGGGGGTAGCGCTCCCTGAACCCCTCCAGGCGCTCCCGGATGATCGCGCCGATGCGCTCCGCGCGCTCGCACACGTTTTGCTCGTCGATCACCTGCAGGGTGGCCAGGGCCGCCGCGCAGGACACGGGGTTGCCCCCGTAGGTGCCGCCGAGGCCCCCCACCTGGGGCGCATCCATGATCTCGGCCCGGCCCGTCACCCCGCTCAGGGGAAAGCCTGAGGCCAGGGCCTTGGCCGTCGTGATCACGTCGGGCACCACCCCGAACCGCTCCGATGCGAACAGCCGCCCCGTGCGGCCGAAGGCGGTCTGCACCTCGTCGGCCACCGTGACGATCCCGTGCTCCCGGGCGATCTCGAAAACCCGCTCCATAAAGGCCCTCGGGGGGACCACGAACCCCCCCTCCCCCAGCACGGGCTCCAGCACCAGCGCGGCCACGGACTCGGGGTCCACCCCGGTCACGAACATGTCCTCCAGGTACCCCGCGCACTCCAGGGCGCACCCCTCCGGGCCCGAGGCTCCGAACGGGCACCGGTAGCAGTAGGCGAAGGGAGCCCGGTACACCTCGGGCGCGAAGGGGGCGAACCCCTTCTTGTAGGGGTTGATCTTGCTGGTCAGGGACAGGCCCAGGAGGGTGCGGCCGTGGAACGCGTTCTGGAAGCAGATCACGCCCGGGCGCCCCGTGAAGTGCCGGGCCACCTTCACGGCGTTCTCCACCGCCTCGGCGCCGCTGTTGCAGAAGAACGTCTTCTTCTCGTGGTCCCCCGGGGCGCGCCGGTTGAGCTCTTCGGCCAGGTCCAGGTACGGCTCGTAGGGCATCACGTGGAAGCAGGTGTGGACGAGGCGCTCCATCTGCTCCCTGGCCGCCTCGATCACGCGGGGATGGGCGTGGGCCAGGCCCATCACGGCGATGCCCCCGGCCAGGTCGATGTACTCCCTGCCCTCCACGTCGATGATCCGGGTGCCCCGGGCCTCCCTCGCGAACCGGTCGGTCACGTTGAACGGGCCCCGGGGCACGGCCCGGTGTCTGCGCTCCAGCAGCTCGGCGTTCGTCTGGCCCATCGGCCTCTCCCTCCTCAGGCTGGCTCCGTGTTCGTGAACCCGCCGCCGGGACGGCGTGCACGGGGGGAAAGCAACCGCCGTGCCACCGCCGGAGTGGTGAACTAAAACACCAGCCATATTCGGTTGTTATACACGACCAAGGGTTGGGCCGGGAGAGGGCTCTGATTCACGCCTGCATCAAAAGACAAGGAAACGGGTGAACAGGCTGGGATAGCGATACAGGAATGAATCGACAGGAGGGGTGCCCGCCCTTCGCGTGGCAGGCCGGGGCCTGATTCAATCTCGAATCAGGCCCCGGAGGGGCGGGCTGCGGGCGGGGAGATCCCGTACCGGCGGAGCTTGCGGACCACCGTGGGCTGACTCGTGCCCAGGTAGCGGGCCATCTCCCGGGTGCTCCGGCACACGGCTGCCGCCTCCTCGAGCAGGCGCCGCTCCACCCGGGCCAGCTCTGCGCCCAGGGTGCCCGACACGCCGGCGCCCGTCCTCCCGGCGCCGGGGGCCCCCCGCCCCTCCCCGCCCACCAGGTACTCGTCCAGCACGGCGCCCTCGCTCATGACCACGGCGTTCTTGATCCGGCTCTCGAGCTCCCGCACGTTGCCGGGGAACTCGTGGCGCTGGAGCCACTCGGCGCCGCGCCTGCCCAGGCGCTTGCGCGTGCCGTACAGCTCGTTGTACCGGCGGACAAAGTGCCGGGCCAGGGCCAGCACGTCGGCCCGCCGGCTCCGCAGGGGGGGCAGTTCCAGGGTGAAGGTGTTGAGACGGTAGTAAAGGTCGTGGCGGAACCGCCGCTGCCTCACCAGGTCCCCGAGGTCGTGGTTGGTGGCGGCGATGACGGCGCACCGGGACACCCGGGTGCGGGTGCTCCCGAGCCGGCGGATCTCGTGGTCGTCCAGGTACTTGAGGATCTTCGCCTGGATCGAGAAGGGCATGTCCCCCACCTCGTCCAGGAACAGGGTGCCCCCGTCGGCCACCTCCAGAAGGCCCGGCTTCCCCTCGTCGGCAGCCCCGGTGAAGGCGCCCTTCTCGTAGCCGAACAGCTCGGCCTCCAGCAGCGCCTCGGGCAGGGCGGCGCAGTTGATCTGGATGAAGGGCTTGTCCCTGCGGGGGCTCTGGCTGTGGATGAACCGGGCCAGGATCCCCTTGCCGGTCCCGGACTCCCCCAGGATCAGGATGTTGGACACGTTCTTCTGGGCGAGCCTCAGGGCCACCCGCACCACCTCGCGCATCTCGGGGCTCTCGGCCACGATGCCGCTCGCCGAGGCCTCCCGCAGGTGCAGCGCGGCCATCTCCTCCTGGAGGCGCTCGTTGGCCTTGCGAACCTCTTCGAGCTGAACGGTGAGCTCGTTGAACTCGGTGATGTCGCGCTCGTTCACGACCACGAAGTCGATCCCCCCGTCCGGGCCGAAGGAGGGGGTGCCCGTGACCAGGAGCCTGCGGCCCGTCCTCTTGGCCAGCTGCACCATGCTCGTCTGCCGGCCCGTGGACAGCACGGTGCGGGTCACCGACACGTCGATCACCCCGTGGCGCACCAGCTCGTCGATGCTCCTGCCCACCACCTCGGCCGCCCGGATGCCGTTGAGGCGCTCGGCCGCGTGGTTGAGGTTCACGATGAAGCCCTCGCCGTCGATGATCCACAGGCCGTCGTGGCTCAGGTCGAAGATCGCCTGGAACTGGCGGTGAACGGCCATGCCGGAGGCCCCCGGGCCGGTGGGGCCTCCGGCGGCCGAGAGGGTCACCAGCACCCCCTCCCCCGGGCCCCCCGTGCCCACCGGCTCCGCCCGGCACAGGACCCGCCGCTCCCCGGCCCCCACCACGCCCTCGGCCGCCCCGGAGCCCCGGCAGCGGCGCACGATCTCGCCCACCTCGGGGGGAAGGGCCCGGAGGGGATCGCTGCCGGCCCACCGGAGCGATCGCCCCAGCAGGGTCGCGGCGTCCCGGTTCGCCCACCGGACCGAACCGGCGGGGTCGCACAGCACCACCCCGACCCGGCCCCGGTCACCGATCTCCTTCGGATCCGACGGCTTTCCCATGGGTTCACCCGGCCTTTCCGGTAACTTCGGCTGGAAAGCTGCAAGGCTGGGAAGCTGGGAGGCCTAAAACCTCTTGCGTCTCCGAGCGTTCCAGCGCTCATGCCCGGCTCGGGCTGCCGCCGGGCGGGCGAAGACCCGAACCCCGGCTCCCGCGCCATGATTTCGGCGAGGGACGTGCGG
>Ga0256839_1005608_pt1 | contig 11488 bp, 9 predicted proteins | sample 354166metaG_FD_185968 | JGI IMG/M metagenome (GOLD analysis project Ga0256839, IMG submission 185968) | Hydrothermal vent microbial communities from Mid Atlantic Ridge, Atlantic Ocean - 354-166 | ecosystem: Environmental > Aquatic > Marine > Hydrothermal vents | place: Atlantic Ocean: Mid...
CATCGGCGGCCTCTCGATAGTGCGCCGTTTCCCGTCCGCCCAGCCTGGTCAGTTCTTCCTCGCGCATCTGGGCGTACAATTCGGGCGTGATCGGCCTACCGTCATCCAGCCGAGCCTCGCGATGGACCCATTGCCAGAGTTGTGCCCGCGCGATCTCGGCCGTGGCTGCATCTTCCATCAGGTTAAAGATGGCAGCCGCTCCATTGCCCGAAAACCACTGGTTCAGATACTGCAGGGCCACACTCACGTTGTTGCGCAGACCAGCTTCGGTGATGCGTCCACCCGGCACTCGGAAGTCCAGCAGGTCGTCGGCTGTCACCTGTACATCTTCGCGTAACCGCTCCTTCTGGTGCGGCCGATCGCCCAGATAGCGCTGGAATACCTCTTCGGCCACCGGCACCAGATCAGGATGAGCCACCCAGGTGCCATCGAAGCCCTGACCGGCTTCCCGCTCTTTGTCTTTACGCACTTCGGCCAGGGCCCGCTCGTTCACCGCCGGATCACGACGCGAAGGAATAAAGGCGGCCATCCCACCAATCGCATGCGCCCCACGCCGATGGCAGGTTTTCACCAGCAGTTCCGTATAGGCATACATAAACGGCACGGTCATCGTCACCTGCGACCGGTCTGGGAAGATGGGCGCAGTTGCATGGAATTTCTTGATGCAGCTGAAGATATAATCCCAGCGCCCGGCGTTCAGCCCGGCCGCATGATCCCGCAACTCATAGAGAATTTCCTCCATTTCCAGCGCGGCCAGGATCGTCTCGATCAGCACGGTAGCCCGAATCGTCCCACGCGGAATTCCCAGATAGTCCTGCGCGAAGTTGAACACGTCGTTCCAGAGCCGCGCTTCCAAGTGACTTTCCAGCTTTGGTAGATAGAAGTAGGGACCACTCCCCCGCTCCAGCAACTCACGCGCATTGTGGAAAAAGTAGAGTCCGAAGTCAAACAACGAAGCACTGATGGGCTCGCCATCGATCCAGACATGCCGCTCTTCCAGATGCCAGCCCCGCGGCCGCACCAGCAACGTGGCCAGCCGCTCCCCTAACCGGTACGCTTTGCCTTCGGGCGACGTGTATTCCAGCGTGCGACGCACGGCGTCAATCAAGTTTTTCTGACCACGCACCACATTCTCCCAGGAAGGTGAGAGCGCATCCTCAAAGTCGGCCATGAACACTCGCGCACCAGAGTTCAGCGCGTTGATCATCATTTTGCGATCTACCGGCCCGGTAATTTCCACGCGCCGATCCTGCAGATCATCCGGACAGGGTGCCACCTGCCAGTCGCCCTCCCGAATATGCCGGGTATGCGACAGAAAATCCGGACGCTCTCCTTCCAGCAGACGTGCCCATACCTCCGCGCGCCGCGCCAGCAAGCCCTTGCGGACCGCATTAAACTCGCGATGCAGACCAGCCAAAAAATCCATGGCTTCGGGCGTCAGCACCTGATCGGCTTCAGGCAGCCGCGCACCTCGAATTTCGATGCCTTGCATGGATCCCTCCCCGATTTGATTGCAGACTGCACTCCAAACTTAACGCATTCCCTTGACTTTGTCAATCAATGAAATTATTTTTTATTAAACGGAAATAGCAACGAAAATGTAGCATGGCAAACCGCAAACCCGGACGTGCACGTACAGGCGAACCGACAGGAGTACGTGCCCTGGAGCGTGGCCTTCGGCTGCTTGAGGTGCTGGGAAGTGGTGAGATGCTTTCGCTTTCGGAGCTGGCCCGACGCACCGAATTAACCCCCAGCACCGCCTATCGACTGCTGGAGACGTTGCGGCGTCGAGGCTTTGTCGATTGGGAAGAGACCACCGGCCTCTGGCGCATCGGTGTACGGGCGTACGAGATCGGCCAGGCTTTTTGCCATCCGAATAGTCTTTCGACGCTGGCCCTTGAAGCGATGCAGCAACTGGTGGCCCGGGTCAACGAAACGGTCAACCTGGCGGTCCTTGACGGTACCGAAGCGGTCTACATTCAACAGGTTGAAAGTCATCAGATGCTACGCATGTTTACCCGGCTTGGTGCGCGCGTGCCGCTGCACTGCACGGGCGTCGGCAAAGTGCTGCTGGCCTGGCGACCGGAGGACGAAGTGCGTCAGTTACTGGGCCCCGAACCGTTTGTCGCATTCACACCGCAGACGCTGACCCGGCTGGATGCCGTACGCCGGGAGCTGGCCCAGGTACGCCAGCAGGGGTACGCCCTCGACCGCGAAGAGCGCGAAATCGGGGTGCGCTGCCTGGCCGCTCCGGTTCGTGATGCAACCGGGCGTGTCGTTGCAGCCCTCAGCCTTTCCGCTCCAGCTATTCGGCTGCCCGACGAACGGCTCCCCCAGCTCGTCCCACTTGTGCTGGAAACGGCGCGGACGCTCTCTCTGCGGCTGGGTTGGCAACCAGACGCGCGCCCCCATCAGGAGATCCCGCCCATCCTAACATAAGCGACGGCGCAAACGCTGCACGTACAACACCCGGGCACTGCATAGCGCGTAGATGTCTTCATAGAACGTGCGGTCATAGTCGCTCGTCTGTAGGATAGTGCGCATTTCAGCCAGCGTGGGCAGGTCGTGGTTGGCTGGCTCAGGGCATCTGAACGCAGACAATGTTGCCCCTCAGCGTTTCCCGCTCATATCCCGGCCACAGGAACTGACCAAAGGACAGCGGAATCGGGGCCATACAGGTACCGAAATGCACCCGCGTGCTGGTCTTCAACGTACCGAGCAGTCGGTTGATCGACTTCGGCCCGCATACAACCAGCTCTCGGCTGGCCTGAGCCTCTACCGGAAAGGATTCCTCGCCATCATTATCGAGACCGTCCGCGCCATCGAAAGGAGACCATCGTTTCAGGAGCTCCAAGCCCTCAACAGCTTCCGGGCTTCAGCCGCGCTCCATCAACAACAAAGCACACAGCCGTATCTTTCAGGTCTGCACCTGGTTCTGAAGACGCGTCTTTCGGATAGGGAGCAGATCGCGTAAAGACAAAGCGGTCTTCTAACCAACGGTAAATCTGTGACAGCGACGCGCTTTCAGGGAAGCTTCCCAATGCGCCTCAGTCCCAGATTCCTTCCTACCCAGCCTCACCCACGATCGTTCAGCTTGTAGGCGCGGTGGTCTGCTGACCGACCGTTGCTACTACGGCCTTCATCAAACGCGTCAGCCGGGGTTCGGCCTCGGCAGCGGCTGCCAGTACGGCTTCAAGCGACAGCGGCTCCAGCGCATCTGGAAAACACTCGTCGGTAATAACCGAAATGGCCAGCACGCGCAGGTTCATGTGTCGGGCCACGATCACCTCAGGTACCGTGCTCATGCCCACCGCATCGGCCCCAATAAGGCGCAAGAAACGATATTCAGCTTTGGTTTCAAGATTGGGCCCCAGCACCGCCACATAAACCCCCTGCTGAAGCTTGATACCCAGCTCCAGAGCCTTCTCCTCCGCCAGACGACGCAGTTCCGGGTCGTAGGGTTCGCTCATGTCAGGGAAGCGTGGTCCCCAGGCTTCGACATTCGGTCCAACCAGCGGGTTCTGTCCCTGCAGGTTGATATGGTCGGTGATCAGCATCAGATCCCCTCGCCGGAATAGCGGGTTCATACCGCCGGCCGCGTTGGAGATGAAGAGCGTGTCGATGCCCAGAGTCGCCAGCACACGCACCGGGAAGGTGACCTGACGGGGCGTGTAGCCCTCATAAAGATGAAACCGTCCCTGCAGGGCATAGACCGGCACACCGCTTAAATGGCCGATGATCAGACGTCCGTGATGCGATTCAACAGTAGAAAGTGGAAAATGTGGAATCTCGTCGTAGGGCAACGTCGTCTCGGCCTCGATCTCGCGGGCCAGTTCGCCCAGGCCGGTACCCAGAATAATGCCCAGACGCGGCTGCAACGTCGTACGTTCACGGATATACGTAGCCGCCGCTTCAACCTGGGCCCGGTATGTTTCGATGTCGAACAACGACTCCTGCATGGCTTCGATCAGTCCAGGTCTTTCAGGATACGACGGATCTTTTCAAATTCTTCGTTTGGCTGGTCCGGGGAAGGATCGGGCGGTGTCTCGCCAGCCCCCTGCGAAGCCGGAGGAGGCGTTCCCACAATGCTGCGCACCGTCCATCCTTTCCGTTCAGGAGGCGTCTCCGGTGGTGCAGAGGGTTCTGCTGGGGGCTCCGGTGATACCGACGGTTCGGGTTGCTCTTGAAACGTCGCAAAACGCGGCACCATGGGGGAAGCCTCCCCCTCCACTATGCTCTCCTCCGCTTCGGAGCGCGACGTTTCTCCAAGGTCCGTACTTTCTGCTCCGGAGCCTGCTACTCCGGATGCCTCTGAGAGCATGGGTTCATTGCGTTCGACCTGCTGCACTACGTCCGACTGAACAACCGATGCCGCAGCGGCTTGCTCCGACTCCGGCGGCGAGACCAACATGCGGGCCTCGAACTTGGCCAGCACCTCCATTTCGGCCTGCAGGAAAGCGCGCAACCGGGCGATCAATTCATCACGGCGCTCGGCCAGCTCGGCCATGCGCTGCTGGAGCTGTCGGCGTTCCTGTTCAGCCTGCCAGCGGATTTCATTGGCGCGCGCCTGCGCCTCCTCCACCAGGAGACGCGCCTTGCGTTCGGCCTGTTCAAGCATCTGGCGGGCATTTTCGCGGGCTGTTTCCAGGGCCTGTTGCAGTGCCTCCTCAATGCGGCGGTAGTGGGTCAGCTTCTCTTCCAACTCACGGATGCGGTCAGCCTGCCGGCGATTTTCTTCCAGCAGTTGCTGCCACTGTTCGGCAATCGTCTGCAGGAAAGCCTGAACTTCGGTCGTTTCGTACCCACGAAATGCCCGTGTAAAATCCTGCTTGCGAATATCCAGTGGCGTGAGTTTCATGATCGCCTCCCGGCTGGCTCCGTATATTCCAAGATAGAAAAAAAAGCGGCGTGCTGCATCTCAGGCTTCTCGTCGAGGGCCGAACAGAGCACTTCCAATGCGCACATGGGTAGCGCCTTCCTCAATGGCCACCTCGAAATCGCCACTCATACCCATCGAAAGGTAGCGAAGTTGCACGCGCGGATTGCGCTTCGGGGAATACGTTTCGGCCAGGCGACGCAGCAAGCGAAACTGGGGCCGTACTGCCTCCGGATCTTCGGCTGGAGCAGCCAGCGTCATAAGGCCCACAATTTCCAGGTGTTCAAAAGGCGCCAGCGCATCCAGAAAGTTATGGACAGCCTCCGGAGCCAGCCCAAATTTGGTGGCCTCACCGGAAACGTTCACCTGCACGAAACAGGGAAGCACGCGGTTGGCCATGGTTGCTCGTCGCTCCAGGGTCTCGGCCAACCGAAGGTTGTCCAGGCTGTGCAGCCAGTCGGCATGGGCCACGACATCTTTAGCCTTGTTACGCTGCAGGTGCCCAATCATGTGCCAGGTAATATCTCCGCCGTCGATCTGTCCGGGCAATACAGACGCCTTGGCCACCAGCTCCTGCACGCGGTTTTCCCCGAAGTGTCGCAATCCAGCTTCCCGCGCTGCCTGAACCAGCGACACGGGAAACGTCTTGGTTACGCCGATCAGTGTTATTTCCTCGGGGGACCGTCCGGCGCGACGACAGGCGCGTTCTATCCGTTCCTGAATGCAGCTCAGTCGTTCCCGTAAATCCGTACCGTCGACAACATATGGTGCGGCCATAGGCTTGCTTTTTTTTGCGGATCGAATGTTCAATCCCCGGGAAAAGATTCCGACGGCGAAACCCGAAGCCCCCTGCCGTGGTAGGCTAAGCAGTTTTTCGATCGTATCAGGACACAATCAAGGATGGCAGCATTTGCGTCTGCTTCAGAGAACGAACCAGTCTGGTGGTACGAGACGGGCACCGACGACGTAACGCTGGGCCTGCGCATGCGGTTGCTCCACCGGGAGCAAACTCCTTATCAGTTGCTGGAGATTTACGAGCATCCTTTTTTCGGTCGCGTACTGGTTCTGGACGGTAACCTGCAAACAACTCAGGGAGATGAGTTCATCTACCACGAAATGCTCACGCATGTCCCCCTGCTGGGGGCTCTTCCAGCCAGTACCCAGAATGCGTCGGTGCTGATTATTGGTGGCGGTGATGGGGGTACGCTACGCGAGGTGCTTCGCCATGACTGGGTACGTCGGGTGGTCATGGTCGAAATCGACCAGGTTGTCATTGAGCGTTGTAAGGAGTACCTTGGATTTCACGGCAATTATGACGATCCTCGGGTCTCGTTAATCATTGGGGACGCCGCCCAGTACGTGGCGGAAGAAGCGGTACGCCAGCAACCTTTCGATGCGATCCTGGTCGATTCAACCGATCCCGTAGGACCGGGCGAGGTACTTTTTACTCCTGAATTTATTCGCAACGCCTGGGCCTGTTTGAAGCCGGGTGGCGTGTTTGTTCGTCACTTGTGCATGCCTTTGTTTGACGGGCCGATCGTACGCGACGGTGTTGCCCGGTTGCGTCAGGTATTCCCACGGGTCGAAGTTTACCAGGCGACTATCTTTACGTACGTTGGTGCTCAGATGGCATTTGTGGCCTGCACCAAGGACGGTCATTCGGCACGTGAGCCGCAACGGCTACTGACTGCCCGCTATTATAATCCCGATGTTCATCGCGCGGCCTTTGCCCTACCCACCTGGTGGATGACCGAATTGATCGACGCCCCGGCTGCAGAAGCAGGCCTGTGAATGCGGGTCAGTAGACGACGCAGTTGCAATGACAGCGTACGGCTCCTATGGTTCATTTATCGCTTCCAGAAAAAAGGCCGGAGGCAACTCCGGCCTTTGGAGTTGTGATCGCCTTTTTTCTACTTACTATAGATTCTTGATTTCGCCAATTAACTTCATCAGCGATTCTCTGGCATCCCCAAAGAGCATGCGCGTGTTAGGCAGATAGAACAGTTCATTTTCAATGCCCGAGTAGCCTGGCCGCAGGCTGCGCTTGAGCACAAGCACCGTCCTGGCCTGGTCGACGTTCAGAATGGGCATTCCATAGATCGGGCTGTTTTTGTCGTAGCGAGCCGCCGGGTTTACCACGTCATTCGCCCCGACAACCAGCGCGATATCGGCCGTGGCAAACTCATCATTGATTTCGTCCATTTCGTAGAGCTGGTCGTAAGGCACATTGGCTTCGGCCAGCAGCACATTCATGTGTCCGGGCATTCGTCCGGCCACGGGATGAATGGCATACTTGACTTCCACCCCTCGCTCCTGCAGCAGATCGGCCAGCTCACGCACCTGGTGCTGGGCCTGGGCCACTGCCATGCCGTAACCGGGGACGATGATCACTTTGTTGGCATAGGCCAGCAGAATAGCTGCATCTTCAACGGTTGCCTCATGGACTGTTTTTCCTTCGGCAGCGGCTACAGCAGCACCATCTCCTGCTTCGCCTCCAAACCCTCCCAGCAACACGTTCAGCAGGGAACGATTCATGGCCTCACACATGATCCGGGTAAGGATCAATCCCGAAGCCCCCACCAGGGCACCGCTAACGATCAGCGCTGTGTTGTCCAGCACAAATCCGGTAGCAGCCGCCGCCAGTCCTGAGTACGAGTTGAGTAGTGAAACGACCACGGGCATATCGGCGCCGCCGATCGGGATCACCAGGAGCACTCCCAGCACAAGCGCCAGCCCGGAAAGGGCCACGATCCCCCAGACAACCGGGTCGGCAACCGCCGGGAACGCATCGGCACCGGCTACCACAAATCCTATGGAGACCAGCGCGCCCAGCGTTACCAGCAAGGTCAGCAGCCGCATTCCCGGAAAAAGCACCGGATTGCCGGTAATGTACCCGCCCAGCTTGCCAAAAGCCACAAAACTACCCGCAAACGTCACCAGTCCGATCAGCACGCTGAGTACCACCGTGATGGCCTGAACGGCATCGAAAGGTACCTGCTCTACGGCTGGAAGCAAGGCAGCGATTGCCGCCGTGGGCTTTTCTGGGATCAGATAACGGGCAACTTCAGCGGTAGCCACTAACGCCGAAGCCAGCCCCCCAAACCCGTTGAAAGCAGCTACCAGCTCGGGCATGGCCGTCATTTCAACACGTCTGGCCAGCACAGCGCCGATGCTCCCCCCGATCACCAATCCGGCAATCATTTCAACAGGCGTCACAATCCGATGCAAAAACAGCGTGGCCACTACCGCCAGCAACATACCCAGCGCAGCCAGTTGATTGCCCCCACGGGCTGTCTTGGGCGACTGCAGTCGTTTAAGGCCCAGGATAAACAGGGCTGCTGCCAGCAGGTAAGTCAGGTCAATCAGCGTAGTCTTCATCGGTACGCCAACAGGTTAAAGTCCACCAGCATCAGGACATGGCTGCCGGCTCGGACACTTCCTGCTTTTCGGAGGTTTGTGCCCGCTGCGCTCGCGTCTTGAACATCTGGAGCATACGGTCAGTTACCAGAAAGCCGCCCACTACGTTAATCGTAGCGGCAATTAACGCCACCAATCCCAGCCATTTCGACCAGGTACCGCCCACCATACCGGCCACGACCAGCGCGCCCACGATCGTGATCCCGCTGATCGCATTGGAACCGGACATGAGCGGCGTATGCAGCGTCTGCGGTACCTTACTGATGACTTCAAAGCCTACAAAAGCAGCCAGTACGAAAATGATCAGATTATCCAACATGGCACGCACCTATCGGTCCGTTCAAATACTTGCCCTGTCAGGCGGCCAGTAACGCACGCACGCGCTCGTTAACCACCTCACCGTTATAGGTAACGCAGGCACTCTTGAAGATTTCGTCTTCAAAGTTAGGTGTAAAGCCTTCAGGCGTCGTGAACTCCTGAATCATGGCCAGCAGCGTTCGCGCATACATCTGACTGGCATGCACCGGCATTTCGGCGGGCAGGTTCAGAGGTCCGACAATATGGACGCCGTTATGCACAACAGTCTCACCTGGCCGCGTCAATACACAGTTGCCCCCGTTGGGAGCAGCCAGATCGACAATCACCGAACCGGGTTGCATGGCAGCCACAGCTTCTTCGGTAATCAACACGGGCGCCCGCCGTCCCGGTACCTGAGCCGTGGAGATCACCACGTCCGAACGCCCGATATGGGGCACCAGAAGCTGGGCCTGTTGCCGCTGCTTCTCCTCGGCCAGTGCCTTGGCGTACCCCGACACATCCTGCGCATCGGGTACCTCAAAGGGCAACTCCACAAACGTGGCTCCCAGACTCTGCACTTCCTCTTTGACCACATCCCGGATATCGTAGGCCGACACCCGCGCGCCCAGACGTCGCGCTGTTGCAATGGCCTGGAGTCCGGCCACGCCAGCTCCCAGTACCAGCACATTGGCCGGCCGTACGGTCCCGGCAGCCGTCGTCAGCAGCGGGAAAAACTTGGGCAGCAGGTTGGCCGCAATCAACACGGCTTTGTAGCCCGCCACAGCCGCCATGGCCGAAAGCGCGTCCATTTTCTGCGCTCGTGAAATACGGGGCACCAGCTCCATAGCCAGTGCCGTCACTCCCTGGCGGGCTAGCTTCTCAACGCGTTCAGGATGATCGAGTGGACTCAAAAACCCGATAAGTACACTGCCCGAACGCAGCAGGGGGATTTCTTCTTCCGATGGGGGCTGTACGTGCACCACCAGATCAGCGGCCCAGGCTTCCTCCTGAGTTACCACCTGCGCACCAGCCGCTTCATAATCCGCATCCGTAAAGTATGCCCTGGCTCCAGCCCCCTGAGCCACCCGTACGGTCATACCCTGCTGCGTCAGACGCTTTACCACATCGGGCACCAGCGCTACCCGCCGCTCGCCCGCCGCTGTTTCGGCCGGAACGCCAATTTGCACAGCCATGTTAGGAATTTGCTTATGTTACAGGGCTAAAAACGAACGTTGACCCTACTGGCGCTGCCCCTTCTTCCTCATACCGCGGAGGCTGGCCGAAAAAACCATGCCGCCCCCGTAGCCACAAACCGCTGCCACCTCCTTTTAGCCCGATCCAACTATCAATCAATATAAACACAAGGCCACCTTCTATTCCCTGCTTAAAAACGCAGGCGTACCCGGTGGCCTTTCGTAATAAACATCGCAAGCATACGTACAGCAATGCCTGCCGCAAATATTGACCAATCCATCACACAAAATCAACCATATCTTTGCTCAAAATAGTCCATGAACGATACAAGGGCTTCGACAGCCTCGATCGGGCAGGCGTTATAGATCGAGGCCCGCAATCCCCCTACTGAGCGGTGGCCTTTCAGTCCGATAAGCCCGGCCTGCCTGGCCTCCTCCACAAAGCGCTGCTCCAGCTCCTCGCTGGGCAGGCGGAAGGTTACGTTCATTTTAGAGCGTGAAGCGGGTTCGGCCGTACCCCGGTAGAATTCGCTTCGATCAATGCGTTCGTAGAGCAGCTGGGCCTTTCGGTTGTTGATGGCTTCAATGGCCGGCAACCCACCCAGTCCTTCCAGCCAACGCAATACTTTCTCGACAATGTAAACAGCGAAAACCGGCGGGGTGTTAAAGATTTTGCCCACATGCGTGCCATAGTCAAGCATCGTAGGCAATGGTTGATTCCGACGCTGCAGGAAGTCGTCACGAATGAGCACCACGGTCACCCCGGCCGGTCCCACATTTTTCTGAGCACCGGCGTAGATTAAACCATACCGTTCCGGGGTGATGCGGCGACTCAAAAAGTCACTGGAGGCATCGCATACCAGCGGTACCTCTGCCTCTGGCTCGGTCTGAAACTGCGTGCCATAGATTGTATTATTTGAAGTAAAGTGGAGATAGGCCGCCTTCGGATCCAGATTCCACGTAGAGGGATCCGGAATGTAGCTGAAGTTCCGATCCTCGCTGCTGGCTGCTACCCGCGCCTTTCCAAGAAACTGAGCCTCTTTGTAGGCTTTTTTCGCCCAGGATCCCGTAATCAGATAGTCGGCCGACCCATCCCGGGGCAGAAAGTTCAGGGGCACCTGATGAAATTGTAGCGAAGCGCCCCCCTGCAAAAACAGCACGTGCCACTTCTCATCCAATCCCAGCAATTTGCGTAGCAGGGCCTTGGCCGAGGCGTCGATGTCGGCATACGTTGAGGAGCGGTGGCTGATTTCCAAGATAGAAGTTCCCAGGTCCCGATAGACAGGCAACTCTTCCCTGACTTCCATCAAAACCGGCTCAGGCAGCACGGCTGGACCGGCGGAAAAGTTATAGACCCGGCCGCTTGCCGTACGAAATACCGGAGCTTGCAGGGTTGCAGGTTGTGTCATGGCTCCCTCTTTGTTTTTGTGGGTTCCTCAGTGAAGGGGTATCAGTGAAACGGCCAGAACATCCGGGAGTGCCGCTATGCGTTGCACGACGGCTTCATCCGGACGTCCGTCGAACCGAATGCGCGCGCAGGCAGCACGCGCTCCGGCAAAGATCAGGTTTTCCATCTCCTGTACGTTCCAGTTGGCCCGTCGCACCTCGTCAAGCACCGAGGCCAGCACTCCGACCTTGTCGAGATGGCGTACGGTCAGCAGGTGTGTGGCCGGCGAGTGCACCTCCAGATTCACGCAATTGGGTG
>Ga0256839_1005609_pt1 | contig 11485 bp, 10 predicted proteins | sample 354166metaG_FD_185968 | JGI IMG/M metagenome (GOLD analysis project Ga0256839, IMG submission 185968) | Hydrothermal vent microbial communities from Mid Atlantic Ridge, Atlantic Ocean - 354-166 | ecosystem: Environmental > Aquatic > Marine > Hydrothermal vents | place: Atlantic Ocean: Mid...
TCGAGGATCCGCCGCGCTCCCGCCGCCATCGCCTCCGCCACCGCCTCGGAGACCACACCCTCCGCCAACGCCTCCTCCGGGACTTCCAGGAGGTGCTCCTTGACGTCGACGGCGTAGGCGACCACCGCCCCTCGGAAGACCTTCGACGAACCCGGCACCGAGGTCACCCTCGCCGCCACCAGCCCCCCCGTCGCCGACTCCGCCGCCGCCAACGTCCATCCCTTCTCGGCCAGCAGCGCCAACAGCACCCGCTCGATCGTGTCCTCGTCGACCCCGAAGACGGCCGAGCCCAAGCGGCGGCGAATCTCGGCCTCCACGGGGCCGATCAGGGCGTTCGCCGCCGCCTCGTCGGAGGCCTTGGCGGTGACCCTGATCTTGATCTCTCCTCCCGACGCCAGGAAGGCGATCGACGGGTTCGTGCTCGCCCGGAACAGATCGTCGAGCCGGTCGGCGACCCACGACTCGGTCCGCCCCCAGGTCCGCAGGACCCTGCTCACCAGCACCTCGGTGAGCCCGGCGACCCGGCGCAGCCGTGGCAGCACCTCGGCCGTGAGGAGATACTCCATCTCCGCCGGGACGCCGGGGAGGGCGAAGATCCAGACCCCCTCGTGCTCCAAGGCGAGTCCGGGCGCGGTCCCCTTGGGGTTCGGCAGCATCTCCGCCCCCGACGGATACTCGGCCTGTCGGAGGTTCGAGGAAGGCATCTCCCGACCCCAGGCCGCGAACCGCCGTCGCAGCTCGGCGGCGTAGGACTCGCTGAACTCCATGGCGCGCCCGGTGGCGGCACAGATGGCCTCCCGCGTCAGATCGTCCTGGGTGGGGCCGATCCCACCGGTGATGATCACGGCGTCCGCCCGGTCCATGGCCTCACGGATCACCGCCGCCTCGCGATCGAGATTGTCACCCACCACCACCTGGAAGTGGGCGTCGAATCCCTGGTCGGCCAGGGCCCGGCCGATGGTGGCGGCGTTGGTGTTGACGATCTGACCGAGGAGCAGCTCGGTCCCGACGGCCACCACCTCGACGATCATCTCACCACCTCGGCGGTCATCTCCGTCCCGTAGGCCCCGACGATCCGTGCCCGCACCCAGGTCCCTGCCTCCCCTTCGTCCACGGTGACGACACCGTCGATCTCGGGGGCGTGTCGATGGGTTCGCCCCACCGGCACCCCGTCTTCGATCTGATCGATCAGCACCTCCTCGACCCGTCCGACCCGCGCCGCGTTCCGCCGGGCCGTCACCTCGTCCTGAATGGCCTGCAGGTGCCGGAGCCGCTCCGCCGTCTCCTCCGGGTCGATCCGCCCTGCCAGCTCCGCGGCGGGGGTGCCGTCTTCGGGTGAGAACGGGAAGAAACCGGCCCAGTCCAGCTCGACCTCCTCGAGGAAGGAGGCGAGGGCGTCGACGTCATCGTCGGTCTCACCGGGGAACCCGACGATGAAGCTCGACCGGAGCGCGGCGTCGGGATCGGCGCGCCGGATCCGTTCGATCAGCGCGCCGTGGCGGTCGGCGTCCCCGGGACGGCGCATCGCCCGCAGCAGATCCCTGGAGACGTGCTGCAGGGAGAGGTCGAAGTAGGAGGCGACCTTCGGGTTCGCCACCATCTCCTCGATGAGCTCGTCCCGGATCTCCGTCGGATACAGGTACAGGAGCCGGAGCCGGTCGAGCCCGTCGACCACGGAGAGGAACCGGAGGAGGTCGACGATCCCACCCGGAGCCCCGATGTCCCGGCCGTAGGCGGCCAGATCCTGGGCCACGAGCACCACCTCCCGGACCCCCGCCGCGACCAGCTCCTCCACCTCGGCGGCGATGTTGGTGGGGCGCCGGGAGACCTGCCGCCCCCGGATGAGGGGGATGGCGCAGAACGTGCATCCTTTGTCGCAGCCCTCCGCCACCTTCACGTAGGCGTAGGGCAGGACGGGGCTGGGACGACGAACCTGGGAGAGGATGTCCATCGCCGGTCGCCGCCGGATCGTCACCGGACGCCATCCGGTGAGACGATCGAGGGTCGGGACCAGGTCGCCGTAGCGGTCGAGCCCGACGACGGCGTCGACCTCGGGGAGGGCGTCGGCGACCTCGGGACCGAAGCGCTGGGCCAGACAGCCGATCACCACGGTCCGGGCCCCCTCCTTCTTGGCCTCCTCCACCGCCAGGATGGTCTCGACGGATTCACGGCGTGCCTCTTCGATGAACGCACAGGTGTTCACCATCACCACCTCGGCGTCGTCGGGCCCTTCGGCCAGGCGGTACCCGGCCTCGGCGAGCATCGCCGAGACCTTCTCCGAATCGACCTGGTTCTTGGCGCACCCCAGCGTGGTGAGCCACACGGACGGGACCGACATCGTCCGGCGAGTGTAGGAGTCCCGGCCGGGCGAGAAGGGACGGTCGGGTCCGGCTCCCGAACGGTGAACCGTCGATGAACAATCGCTCCTGAGCCCCACATCCGCGCCTCGTTCCCATACCGTGTCCACCGATGCGATCAGGAGGAGCGTGGATGTCGAAGCCGTGGAGAGTCTCGTTGCTCGTCGTCGCCGTCGTGGGCGGCGTCGTGGCCTTCTGGGCGTTTCGGCCCGACACCCTCTTCGTCGACGACCGGGTCGACGAGCAGCTCGACGAGGCGTTCGCCGACCCGACGCCCGCCGCCGCCCTGGCGGAGGACGAGCCGGCCACAGCGACCCCCTCCACCGTGTCCCCCGACACGACGCCCGCCGCTCCGACCGCCGTCGCCTCCGGAACCTTCCGGGGCATCGACCATCGTGCCGCCGGAACCGCGACCGTCTACGAACGGGACGGAACCTTCGTGCTGCGGCTGGAGGACGACACCGACATCCAGAACGGCCCCGACCTGTATGTGTGGCTGCTGCCCGCCGCCGACTACCAAGGCGGGACCCCCACCGACTTCATCGACCTCGGGCGTCTCAAGGGCAACGTCGGCGGACAGAACTACGACCTGCCCGAGGGCTTCGACCCCGAAGGACCCCTCACGGTGCTCATCTGGTGTCGTCGCTTCGCCGTCCCCTTCGCGGCGGCTCCCCTGACGTGACCGCGCCGGGCCCCCGACGTGGCGGACCCGGAACCCAGTGAGGAAGGGGTGAAGCCCACAGAGCACGTCCCTGCGGCGGTATTACCCGCATCAGGTGTTGGCGGTCGCCGACGCTTCAGTCGGCCTCTCAGCCGGGGAATCCGCCCGGCTCCCGCCGTACCCCGTGGGCTTCACCACAGCCACCATGCCGCGTCGGGGGCCGGCTGGATAGGGACGAAGGTCCCGACTCAGAGCGGAACCTCGATCCGAGTCCGCCCCTCGAAGGCCAGGCGCGTCCGGTATCCGGCGGCCCGCGCCGCCGCCCGCACCTCGTCGTACCCCCAGGCCGCCTCGTCGGGAGCGTGGGCGTCGGATGCCAAGGTGATGGGGACACCGGCGGCACAGAACTCCTCGAGGAACCTCGGAGCCGGATACACCTCGGCGGCGGGCTTGCGCAACCCCTGACTCGACACCTCGACCGCCGTCCCCGAGACGGTCGCGGCCTTCACGACTTCCCGGTAGAGGTCGAGGGGCTCCTCGGCGGGCCGAACCCCCGCCTTCTTGCAGACGTCCACGTGGGCCAGGACGTCGACGGTCCCCGATGCGGCGAGGGCGGTCTCCAGTTCGAAATACTGCTCCCAGGCCCGACGGACGCCCCGCCGAACCATCTCCTCGCCCGCCTGGGGTCCGTCGACCGCCCAGCCCCCCACCCAGTGCACCGACCCAATGAGGAAATCCCAGGGGTAGGGGGCGATCAGGTCGAGGACGCCGTCGATCGTGTGGGGGAAGAAGTCGATCTCGAGGCCGAGCCTCACGGGGAGGCCCGCCTCCTTGGCGGCGATGACTCCTTCCACGTAGTCCTCCAGCCGGAAGATCCGGTCGAGACGCACGAAGGACTCGGTGTGCTCCGCCAGGTCCCGACGCTCGTGTTTCCAGAACTCACCCAGAACCGGCCCGGATTCGACGAAACGGTAGAGGTGCTCGGTGAACCCCAGCTCCGTGACACCCCGCGCGGCGGCCGCCTCGACGTAGGCCTCGAACCGTGCGAGGGGGAAGTCGACCGGTGCCGGGTCGTCGTCGGAGTCACGGTGCTCCCAGAGATGCAGGTGGTAGTCCCCCATCAGCTCCGCATCTGCTCCACCATCGCCTGCAGCGGCCCCGGCCCGACGGCGTCGGCGAGCTGGTTCCAGGTGGCTTCGCCGATCTCGCCCTCTTCCTCGAGCTCCGTCGCCGCCAGGTAGACCGCGTCGGCGAGCTGGGCGAACATGCCGGTCTGGTCGCGCTCGATGGCCGCCGCCACCGCCATCCTCGCCCCGGCCGGGTCGCGGCGCCCCAAGGCCTCGATGGCCCGTTCGGCGGCGGTGAGGGCTTGACGCTGCTGGTGTCCGTCCATGGACGCGGACGCTACCACCGCCGGGTCACGTCCCCGACAGCCGCGCCACCACCGGACCCATCGACACCAGATCCGCCTGGTTGACGGCCAGGTAGTTGATCCCGAACCGGGACCGACGGGCCTGGAGCAGCTCGCACACCTCGTCCACCGAGCCGGCGACGAGATGGGGCGACTGCGTCGCCGCTTCGGGGGTGGTGTCGAAGCGCCGGGCGAGCCGTTCCCATCCGTCGGGAGTCCCGATCTCCACCCCGAAGAGGAGCACGTTCAGCTCCAGCTCGTCGAAACGCTCCCCGGCACCTTCGCGGATCCACCCGATCCTCCGGTCGAGCACCGTGCCGGCGTCCCCGATCTCCGATGCGAGCTGCTCCGCGGTGCCTGCTCGGAGCTCGAGGCTGATCCCGACGATGTCGGCGCAGCGCCCCGCCAGGCGCAGCATCCTCGGCCCTCCCCCACCCATGAAGAGGGGGATCGGATCCTGGACCGGCTTGGGGAACCCTTCGTACCCATCGAAGTGGTAGTGCTCTCCGGCGAAGCTGAACGGTCCCGGCGCCCAGCAGCGTCGGATCACCTCGACGGCCTCGGCGAGGCGGGAGATGCGTCTCCCGGGGGGATCGAAGGCGAGTCCGATGGGCTCGTAATCGGCCCGCGCCCACCCCGCTCCGATCCCCAGCTCGAAACGGCCCTCGGAGATGACGTCGAGGCTGGCGGCCTCCTTGGCGACGAGCGCCGGATGCCGGAAGTCGTTGCCGAGCACGATGGTGCCGATCCGCAGCCGCGTCCGCTCGGCGGCGGACGCCAGGGCCGGGGTGGGCGCCAGCTTCTGGGTGAAGTGGTCGGTGGAGAGGACGATGTCGTATCCCAGGTCTTCGGCCATCCGCACCTGCTCCACCCACTCCCTCCGGCTCCGTACCGAGCCGAGGATGGCTCCGAAGCGGAACGGATGCGACGAGCCCACAGGGCGCTCAGATCTCCTGGAAGAGATAGGGGCGCAGGATGTCGAGCCGATCCTCCATCGTCTCCGGATCCAGGTACCACAACATGGCCGCGACGGTGGAGAGCAGCGGGTTCCCGTCCTGGGGGGTGAAGCAGAACCCGACGACCTGGTTGCCACCTCGGACGGCCAGCGTCTCGATGGCGATCACCGTCTGGGAGAGGATGCGCCCGTAGTAGCCGTGGTCCCTCCCGAAGGAGAAGATCTGGTTGGCCGAGCGCTTGTAGCTGATGGCCACCCGAGGATTGGAGATGAGCCGCTCCTTCACCTCGTCCAGCGTCACGTCGTGGTCGAGGGTGATGGAGAAGTGGATGGCGTGCATGTACTGGGAGTTCAGCTTCAACGCCGACGAGTAGAGGTCGAGGTCGTACCCCAGGGTCTCGAAGAGATGGTGGGCGTCCCGGGCGTGATGCGTCCCGAAGCGCTCGTCCTTGTGCCGTTCCACGGTGGGTGAGGGCACGAAGCCGCCGTCCTGGGAGATGTCGTTGGCTCGGCGGATGCAGATGAAGCGCCCGTCCTCGAGATGGCAGGTGCCATCCTCGTCGAAGGCCAGGGTCTTCAGGAGCACCGCGATGTTGTGGGTGTTGCAGGAGACGATGTGCAGGAACCGGTCTTCCCCCCGCACGAGCGCCTCGTCGTTGACGCCCCGGGCGTACATCTTGCCGAACCCGAACTCTGAGCCCTGGGCGAGGAAACCGACGGGTCCCTTCGCCTGCTCGTAGTACTCGACCTTGTTGTCGTTGCCCGCCGGGGTGCAGTCGATCACCACCGTCGCCCGCTCGATCGCCTCCCGGGTCTCGTATTTGGGAACATGCCCGAGCTCCTCGAAGGTGGTCCACCGGTCTTCGTCGACGACGAGGACCGCGCCCCGACGGATCAGGTCGTTGACCTTGCCCCGCTCGGTCACCAGGGGGGTTCGCTTGTGGAAGGTCACTTCGTCGATCCCGAAGGCCTCCTTGTTGTCGGCCAGCAGGCCGATCAGGGGCTCACCGATGGTCCCGGTGCCCTTCACATGGACGATCTTTGGCATTGGATCCCTCCGCTCGTGCGCCCTTCAGGCTATCGAACCGAGTCCCGGCTTCAGAACTGCTCCTCTTCGGTGCTGCCCACCAGAGCGAGGGTCGAGGCGGATCCACCGCTGATCACCTCGGAGACCCGGTCGAAGTACCCGGCGCCGACCTCCCGCTGGTGACGGGTCGCCGTGTACCCGTCCGCCTCCATGGCGAACTCCTGGTTCTGCAGGCGGACGTAGGCCGACATCCCCTCCTCGGCGTATCCCCGGGCGAGCTCGAACATCGCCGCGTTCAGGGAGTGGAAACCGGCGAGGGTGATGAACTGGAACTTGTAGCCCATCGCCCCCAGCTCCTTCTGGAACCGGGCGATGGTTCCCGGGTCGAGGTGGGCGCTCCAGTTGAACGAAGGGGAGCAGTTGTAGGCGAGGGGCTTGCCGGGGAACTCGGCGTGGATCGCCTCGGCGAACCTCCGGGCCTCGTCGAGGTCCGGATGGGCGGTCTCACACCAGAGCAGGTCGGCGTAGGGCGCGTAGGCGAGGCCCCGGGCGATCGCCTGGTCGAGCCCGGCCCGCGTCCGGAAGAACCCTTCGGGGGTCCGCTCCCCGGTGCAGAACTCCCGGTCGCGCTCGTCGATGTCGCTGGTGAGCAACGCCGCCGAGTTGGCGTCGGTGCGGGCGATGATCACCGTCGGCACCCCCGCCACGTCGGCGGCCAGCCGGGCCGCGCTGAGGGTCCGGATGTGCTGTGAGGTCGGCACGAGGACCTTGCCCCCCATGTGCCCGCACTTCTTCTCCGAGGCGAGCTGATCCTCGAAATGCACGCCCGCCGCCCCGGCGTCGATGAAGGCCTTGGTGAGCTCGTACACGTTGAGGGCGCCTCCGAATCCGGCCTCGCCGTCGGCGACGATCGGGACGAACCAGTCGGTCGAGTCGTCCCCCTCCGCCCAGGCGATCTGGTCGGCGCGTCGGAGCGCGTTGTTGATCCTGCGGACGAGCGCCGGCGCCGAGTTGGCCGGATACAGGGACTGGTCGGGGTAGGTCTCCCCGGCCAGGTTGGCGTCACCCGCCACCTGCCAGCCCGACAGGTAGATGGCCTTCAGCCCCGCCTTCACCATCTGCACGGCCTGGCCGCCGGTGAGGGCGCCGAGGGCGTTGACGTAGTCGGTGTGCGAGATCAGATCCCACAGCTTCTCGGCGGTGATCCGGGCCAGGGTGCGGTCCTCCCGCAGCGAGCCCCGGAGGGACACGACGTCCTCCGCCGTGTAGTCACGCCGGATCCCGTTCCAGCGGGGATCGGTCTCCCATGCTCGGGCGAGGGCGGCGGCTTCTCCGTTGGTGTTCATGTTGGTGCTCCTAGTCGATCAGTTCGTAGGCGGGCAGGGTCAGGAAGTCGATGAACTCTTGGTCGAGGGCGACCCGGTCGAACAGGCCGCGTGCGGCCCGGTAGGGGCCGGCGTGGAAGGCGTCGTCGCCGACCATCTCCCGGATACGGTCCATCTCCTCGTCGGCGATGGTGTGGACGAGATCTCGGGTCACGGTTCGTCCGTCGTCGAGGCGGGCTCGGTGCCGCACCCACTGCCAGATCTGGCTGCGGGAGATCTCGGCGGTGGCGGCGTCCTCCATCAGGTCGTCGATGGCGGCGGCGCCGTTCCCCGCCAGCCATGAGGCGACGTAGCGGATGCCGACGTTCACGTTGGTCCGGATCCCCTGCTCGGTGATCGTCCCACCCTCGATGGTGGTGTCGAGGAGGTCGGTGGCGGTGACCTGGACGTCGGGACGCTGCCGTTCGATCTGATTGGGTCGATCCCCGAGGACGGCATCGAATTCGGCCCGGGCGGTGGCGACGAGATCCGGATGGGCGACCCAGGTCCCATCCGAGCCCTGGGTGGCCTCGCGGCGCTTGTCCTCCGCCACCTTGGCGAGGGCACGTTCGGTGACCTCGGGCTTGCGCCGGTTCGGGATGAAGGCGGCCATCCCACCGATGGCGTGCGCTCCACGCCGATGACAGGTGGCGACCAGCAGATCCGTGTAGGCCCGCATGAACGGCACGGTCATCGTGACCTGGTTCCGGTCGGGCAGGAGGAACGCCGGGTCGTTGCGGAACTTCTTGATGACCGAGAAGATGTAGTCCCAGCGGCCGGCGTTGAGTCCGGCCGAGTGTTCCCGCAGCTCGTAGAGGATCTCCTCCATCTCGAAGGCGGCGAGGATGGTCTCGATGAGCACCGTCGCCCGGATGGTGCCCCGGGGGATCCCCAGCCGTTCCTGTCCGTACACGAACACGTCGTTCCAGAGCCGCGCCTCGAGGTGGTTCTCCAGTTTCGGGAGGTAGAAGTAGGGGCCGGTGCCCGCTTCGAGCGCCTCCCTCCCGGCGTTGAAGAGGTAGATCCCGAAGTCGAAGAGCGAGGCCGAGACCGGTTCCCCGTCCACGAGGAGATGTTTCTCGGGGAGGTGCCAGCCTCGGGGACGCACCATGAGGGTCGCCACCTCGTCGGCGAGGCGGTACTGCTTGGTGGGGGTGTCGAGGGCAAGGGTGCGACGGTAGGCGTCGACGAGGTTCACCTGACCGGCGACGACGTTCTCCCAGGTGGGCGTGTTGGCGTCTTCGAAGTCCGCCATGAACACCTTCGCCCCGGAGTTGAGGGCGTTGATCATCATCTTGCGGTCCACCGGGCCGGTGATCTCGACCCTGCGATCTCGGAGATCGTCGGGGGCGGGGGCGACATTCCAGTCGCTCGCACGGATGTGCGCCGTCTCGGCGAGGAAGTCGGGCCGGATCCCGGCGTCGAGCTCGGCCTGACGTTTGGTGCGGAGCTCCAACAGCTCGGCGCGGCGGGCTCCGAAGGTGCGTTGGAGGTCGGCGACGAACTCGACGGCCTCGCGGCTGAGGACCTCGTCTCCCCGTTCGGGGAGGTCCCGGGTGATCTCGATGCTCATGACGCACCCTCCATGTTCGGAAGGTGCATCATTCTTTTCACCTACTGCGTTGCTGTCGAGTCCTCTGTTGGATAAGATCTGGCATCCTTTCATATCTTGAAGGATGAGGTGAACTTTGACACCCCTCTTCGATCCTTTGGTCCTCGGTCAGCGGATCCGCCACCACCGACGCCGCCGTGGTCTCACCCTCGACGACCTCGGCGAGAAGGTGGGGCGCCCCGCCCCCTACCTGTCGTTGGTGGAGAACGGCCGTCGCGAACCCAAGCTGAGTCTCGTCTCCGACATCGCCAACGCCCTCGACGTCACCGTCGCCGACCTCCTCGACCCCGCACCGCCCAGCCAACGGGCCGCCCTCGAGGTCGAGCTCCGCCGCATCCAGGAGGATCCGCGGTTCCGCCGCCTCTCCCTCCCCCACCTCAAACCGTCGGCTCGGGTCCCCGACGCAGCCCTCGCCCAGATCGTCGGGCTCTTCCGGGCGCTGGTCGAGGACGGCGACGAGACGACCGAGCTACGACGTGCCCACGGACGGGTCACCCGGAGACTCGCCGAGAGCGACGGCCGCCTCCCCGAGGTGGAGCGAGTCGCCGCCGCCGCCCTGCAGCGAGCCGGATACTCGGGGGCGGGTCCCCTCACCGCCCGCAACCTCATCGACCTCGTCGCCGGTTACGGGTACCGCATCGACGCCGTCGAAGCCCTCCCACCCGGCGTCCGATCGGTGCTCGACCGTCGCCGCAGAGTCCTCCTCATCCCCCAACGGAACGAGCTCCGCACCCGCCAGGCCCGCAAGGCGGTGCTGCAGACGATCGGATCCATCGCCCTGGAACACTCCGAGGCCGCCGACGTCGAGACCTGGCTGACGCAGCGGGTCGAGACCGCCTACTTCGCCGCCGCCGTGCTCGTCCCCGAACGGGCCGCCGTCCCCTTCCTCCTCGCCGCCCGCGGGGATCGGGATCTCTCGGTGGAGGACCTGAAGGAACGCTTCTACGTGTCCTATGAGATGGCCGCCCAGCGTTTCTGCAACCTCGCCACCCACCACCTGGGCCTGCGTACCCACGTGATCCGCAGCGACCCGGCCGGGATGGTGATCAAGGCCTACGCCAACGACGGGATCCCCCTCCCCACCGACCCCTTCGGATCCGCCGAAGGGCAGTTCCTGTGTCGCCGCTGGGGCGCCCGGGCCGCCTACCGATCCGAGGATCGCTTCTCCCTCCACCACCAGTACACCGAGACCCCGGTCGGTGCCTTCTGGTGCGCCACCCACATCCAGGCGGACCCCGACGCCCACGCCGTCACCGTCGGGGTACCCGCCGACGACGCCCGGCTGTTCCGCGGACGCGAGACCGCCCACCGCCAGCGTTCCTCATGCCCCGAAGGTGCCTGCTGTCGTCCCAGCACCTCCCAGCATGCTCGCTGGGACGGGCAGGTGTCGGTCGGCAGCCGGGCCCAGGACCGCATCGTCGGCCTTCTCGCCTCCGATCCTCGGCCCCGGGTCGACTGGGTCGAGATCCTCGACCTCCTCGACGACCACGACCCCCCTTCCTGACCGGCGAAAATGGGTCCTCCGACCCATGAATCGGCGCCACCAACCGGCCGATGCACATCGGTGGAGCCGTCTCGAGAAAGGCCTCGAGCGATGCGTGAATTTCCGGCGACCTTGAGACTTCCGGGTGAACGTGGACCCGGGCTGTCGGTGACGGTGTTCCTCGACGACGACACCATCGCCATCCGAACGGGCAGCGTCGACCTGGGCACGTGGGCCCGCCGAGAGCTGATCCTCTACGCCGAGGACGACGGCATCCACCTGCGGGCCGAGGGTGAAGAGGTGATCCTGCACACCGACGACGACGCCTTGTTCGCCGTGGAGCTGGGTCTCCGCCATGGACCGCCGATCCTCCGCCGTCGCATGGCCGAGCTGTGGCGCCGCCGCGACCACGACGATTTGGTGGCCCACCCCACGGTCCGTTGACGGCGCTCTGCCGCCTCGATCCCTCCCCAAACCCCGTCCGAGCGATACCATGACGTCATGCGACGTCGGATGCTGATTTCTGCCGTTGTCGGCGCCGGGATGTACCTGGCCACCCCCTTCGCGCTCAAGCGAGCCTTCGCTCCGCCGCAGCGCGAGATCCCCTACACCCCG
>Ga0256839_1005610_pt1 | contig 11485 bp, 10 predicted proteins | sample 354166metaG_FD_185968 | JGI IMG/M metagenome (GOLD analysis project Ga0256839, IMG submission 185968) | Hydrothermal vent microbial communities from Mid Atlantic Ridge, Atlantic Ocean - 354-166 | ecosystem: Environmental > Aquatic > Marine > Hydrothermal vents | place: Atlantic Ocean: Mid...
GGTGCATGCTTGGTTTTGGCCAGTGACATTGTCCAGTCATATAATTTTCTTAGCAATTTTTCGCTCCATATTTATACTTTAAAGAGGCTTGTAGAGATTAAGGGTTAGAAGTCAATTAAGGAAAAAGATTATAGATAATGGCGCTGACATAGATTTTTTAGTTTTGAGAGAAAAAGTGATGAAACTTATTGACCTATTCTTAGCAATGACTATATTGCGCCAAGTTCAGTTGCCCTCCTGGCGGAACTGGTAGACGCGCCAGACTCAAAATCTGGTTCCTGTATAGGAGTGTCGGTTCGATTCCGACGGAGGGCACCATTTTATGATCTCGCGGTAATTCGCTCCGCTTATACTTTTGATGGGGTGCGGCACTGGTCGCGGCTCGTTCTTCGCTCGCTGGTACGTTTTAGGCTTCTTTATCAAAGCGCACCATTTATTTACTCCTATAAGTTGGAGTCCCAAGGCCAAGTGTTAAATTTTCTAAGAAATTTTAAGCTATTAGCATCTGTTTTGATGTTTTTTGTTTTCACCAATTCAGTTATGGCAATGCCGCAATTATTGGTTGACGCAAGAACAGGTGAGGTGCTTTATGCAAATGAAGCGGATATTGCTTGGCACCCCGCTTCGCTGACTAAGCTGATGAGTGCTTTTGTTACTTTTGAGGCAATTGCCAAAGGGAAGATTACACTTGATACGCCTGTTATTATCTCAAATAATGCAATAAAAGCTCCGCCATCTCGCTCAGGCTTACCAAAAAATAGCGCAATAAGCGTTCGTGATGCGCTGTATATGATTATTGTGAAATCGGCTAACGATATATCTATTGCGCTGGCTGAAACTGTTTCTGGTAGTGAGGCGGCTTTTGTTTTGGAGATGAATAATATAGCTAAAGCGCTTGGTATGAGTGCTACGCGTTTTGTTAATCCCAATGGATTGCACAATAAGGCGCAAGTGACATCGGCGCGTGATATGGCGATTTTAGCATTAAATATTAAAGTCCGTTACAATGACTATAAGGATTTATTTGCAACCTCTATTGTGCAGTTGGGGGAAGCAAAGTTAAGAACGCATAATAATTTGCTAACTGAGTTTGCTGGTACAAATGGCATGAAAACGGGCTTTATATGCTCGGCGGGTCTAAATATTGTGGCTAGTGTTGAGCGCAACGGGCGCTCATTAGTGGCGGTGGTTTTGGGTGCTTCATCGGCACGTGAGCGCGGCGAATTAGTTGCGCAATTATTGCTAAAGGGCTTTTCTGGCGAATATAGAGGGCAGGGAATATCTATTATGTCGATGAATAATAGAGCAGGCTCGATGCCAAAAGATATGCGGCCATTTTTATGTGGTGATAATGCTAAAGCTTATATTGCAGAGCAGGAAAGAAAATACCCCTATGGGTTAGAGGGGCAGCAAAGTTTCTTAAATGATAATATTGCTGCGCTGACTTATAGGGCAAGGAATTTAGGTTTGATGCGTAAAGTGCCACTGCCTATGCCAAGGCCGTTTCATATGAGCAAAACCGCCAATATAAGAGACGCAATAATGGCACCACCTTTGCCGATGCCAAGACCTGTGAGAAAAAGCCCTGTAAGATAAAGCCCTGTGCGTTTATATTTTAATCTGAAACGTAAAAACATCATTCTGTTTTGATGTTTCGCACTGAAGGTTGTTTTTTTTACAATATAGTGGAATGTCTATTATTGCAATTGGATCGTTTGCTAAGAGGGTTATTTTGTCGCTCTTGTTGCAATTATCGAGTTGTTTTTCGAGCTTTATAAGAGGAATGGGGCATTTTTGGCCTCTTGTATCGATAGTTATTTCGTTCATAATATTCTCATCTAATCTAGCAATAAAACCCAATAAACTCCATGAGTAGAATTTTGTGAATATACAACCGTTATGCCTGCATTGGAATATTTGGGATTTGTGAGAATATCCACTGAAGAAACATTAGAACGCCAGCCTGAGAATGTGTTAGCAAAATCAGCATATCCAGCGCTTAATTGCATTGCGCTAATATTATCTGGTTTTTTTGGTGCTTTGTTTGATGCAGCATATTTGGCAGCTAGTATATTTGCCTGATTATTTAATTCAGAATTTATATTTAGGGCAGCTACGCCTTTTGTGGCTCTTAAATGATTGATAATTGAAAGCGCTTTTGCTCTATCTAATTGCGCCCCAGTATTATCCATTCGTGCAGTTAGGCTTGGATCAAGTGGAATGCCAACATTTGTGCAAGATGATAAAACCAAAGTGAATATTATTATCATGAGCGATTTTAGCATGTTACTTCCTTTGGTTTTCTCTTGTTATATCTTTTTATAAAATGTTGAAATTATGGTGATCCCGAGAGGATTCGAACCTCTGACCCCCAGATTAGGAATCTGGTGCTCTATCCTGCTGAGCTACGGGACCAATTATTGGCTTGATAATAAATTTTGCCTTAATTACGTGTAAAAAGAAATTATTATATAATAAGGGGCTTTTATTTGTTCATTCGTCATTTGTCTATTGCTGTTATTGTTAAGTTTTTTATGTTGTCATTTATATTACCAGTTCAAGCAAATGGGGAGTGCGAAATTTTGCAAAAAGGATCAACAGGAATTGTTGCAAAAGTTGTTGATGGGGATAGTTTGCTACTCTCAAATGGTAATAAAATTCGCCTTATTGGTATTCAAGCGCCAAAATTAGCTTTAGGTCGAGAAGGGTTTAAAGACTGGCCATTAGCAAAAGAGGCAAAAGCAGCGTTAGAGGAAATTACTTTAGATAAAACTGTTCGCCTTGAGTATGGAGGGGCGAGAGTAGATCGATATGACCGCGTGTTGGCGCATTTATTTGTTTTGAATGAAAAAAAAGAAATTTGGGTGCAAAGAGAAATGCTAGAGAGAGGTTTTGCTAGAGTTTATTCATTTGCTGATAATCGCTCGTGTCTTGAGCCTCTTTTGCAGGCAGAGGCTAGAGCTAGAGTTGAGAAAAAGAATATATGGGCAAATTCATATTATAATATTCGCTATGCTAATAAGCCTGATAAACTATTGCCATTGGTTGATCATTATGAATTGGTTGAGGGGGCGGTATTATCTGCCAAGCGAGTTGGATCAAGACGATATTTGAATTTTGGTGAAACTTATCAAAATGATTTTACTATTGTGATTGAGAAGTCTGCTTGGCGTTTGTTTAAGAAAGCTGGTATAAAGTTAAGTGATTATCAAAATGCTTTAATTAGAGTAAGGGGCTGGGTTGAAATTTATGGTGGCCCACGAATTGAGGTAACTCACCCAGAGCAGATTGAGATTTTGGCAATAAAGAGCCAGTAATTAAATAGCTCTTAGAAAAGAATAAATGTTTTGCGAAGTGAAGTGATGAATTTTTTAAAAGATAAAAAATATAGATTTAAAATATTGCTTGCTTTGCTTTTAAGCTTGTTTCTTGCTGGCTGCACTGCTTTTTTAGATGGGTCGCAAGTTAGCGTAAGTAGAACTGGAGCTGATGAAAATCAGACATCAAACGTTGTTCCAGCTGGCACTGATCCAGAAAATTATGTAGCAGGACGCAAGGAGCATGCCCGTATTATAGCCTCTTTTGGCGGTGTTTATCAAAATCGAAAAATTGAAATAATGGTAGCTCAAATCGCAGGCAAATTATTGCGAGCAGCAGATATTGGTAATTCCAGCTATAATGTTACTCTTTTAGATAGCCCTGAAATAAATGCTTTTGCCCTTCCAGGGGGTTATATTTATGTGACGCGTGGAATTTTGGCATTGGCTAATGATCAAAGCGAATTGGCGGCGGTGTTAGCGCATGAAATATCGCATGTGGTTTTGCGTCATGCTCGTGAGCGCACAAACAGGACTAAAACTAGCGAGATTGTTGATCGTGTAATTACTGGGGTGCTTGGTGGTGATGCTGATACAGATCAAGGCGCTTCTCGCTCACGATTATCCTTGGCTGCATTCTCACAAAGTCAAGAGTTGGCGGCAGATAAACAGGGGGTGTTAATTGCTGCTAGGGCTGGATTTGATCCGTTTGCGGCTGGTCGCTTACTTAATTCAATGGCTCGTTTTGCGCAGCTTGACGTTGAGGGCTATGAAGAGGGTGATGATTTTTTATCCACTCACCCATCTACTCCTGACCGCATTCAAAAAACACTGGAGATTGCTAACTCTTTTAATGATTCAGGGCTTTTTAATAGTGATGGAAAATTATTAGATCGTGCTAAATATTTAAAAGCAATTGATGGTTTGAGTTTTGGACAAAGCGGCTCGCAGGGTGCGGTGATTGGGCAGAAATTTGTGCATCGAAATCTTAAATTTACTTTTAAAGTTCCTAAAAGATATAGTTTGCAAAATTCTAAGACAGCGGTTGTGGCAGTTGCTGGAGAAAGTGAGGCGCTTAGATTTGATAGCGCACAAGTACCAATTTCAATGTCATTGGTAGATTATTTAAACACTGGTTGGATTGTAGGGTTTGATCCTAAAAGCGTGAAAGAGCTTAAGAATAATGATGTTGAAATGGCTATGGGCAGAGCAAAAACCCAAGCTTGGGAATTTATTATTTATGTTATTAGGTTTAATGGTGAGGTATATAGGTTTATTTTTGCAGCTAAGAAAAACAGTGCAGAGTTTATAAAAGCGGCACAAGATGTTGCGCAAAGTTTTAGAAGAATAACTGCGCGTGACATAGCGCAAATTCAAAATAATTATATAAAAATAATTACTGCTAAAGCTGGTGATGATATTGATGCTCTATCTAAAAAAATGACAGGTCAGGCAAATTCTGATGCATTATTTATGGTGTTGAATAATCTTTATTTACGCGATCCAATTATAGCTAATCAGCAATATAAAATTGTTAGAGTAAAATAAAGGCCAGCCAATTTGGCCAGCCTTTGTTTTATAGCGTTATTTAAAAAACAAATTAAGCCGCTGCTTCTTTGCCTTTAGTAGTTTTTGTATTGGCATCTGAGGCATCAGCCGCTGGCTCTTCAGCTTTTTCTGCATCAGGCTTAGTAGTTTTTGATGGTCTAAGCGCAAGGTTGCTTTCAATCAATTGAGTAGCTTCAGTAATGGTAATTTTTTTAACGGTAGCTATTTCTCTACTCATGCGATCCATTGCTTGTTCGAAAAGTTGGCGTTCAGAATAAGACTGTTCTGGCTGATCGGCAGAGCGAAAAAGATCCCGCACAACTTCTGAGATTAAAACTAAATCACCAGAGTTGATTTTTGCTTCATATTCTTGGGCGCGACGGCTCCACATTGTGCGTTTGATGCGCGCGCGACCCTTAACGGTGCTAATCGCTCTTTCAAGCACAGCTTCTCCAGCAAGCTTACGCATGCCTACGCTTTTGATTTTTGCAACAGGAACGCGAAGAGTAAGTTTATCCTGTTCAAAATTTATAACTAAAAGTTCAAGGCTCATACCCGCAATTTCTTGCTCCTCGATAGAGGAAATTTTACCGACGCCATGAGCTGGATAAACAATAAATTCTCCTGTTTTAAAACCTGCGCGTTGTTGTGATTTTTTGGTTAAAACCATTGGGCATACTCCTGACATGATGCTCTTTAAATTAAACCTAATGAAATATCTCGCTAGGTATCTACCTGTTAACTTGCCTATTTTTGAGGCTTTATAACCAAACGTGCTTATTGTTTAAAGAAGCTCGCTTGGTGGTTTTTTATTCTATTGTTTGCTTGAAATATTATTTTCGCTTTTTAGCTGTTGAGTTTTATTTTTTGAATTATCATTATTGCACAGCACTATAGCATATTTTTTGATATAAATCAAAATTAGATTATTTCATAACATTGCTTCGTTTGCTTATGGTTAAATAAGCTGGTTTATTAACCATAGCGCGTGCTAGAATCGTCATGTTGCTAAATTAGTCACCTTGGCCTGGTTTCTCAGAAAAATACTTTTCAAACTTACCTGTTTCACCATCAAATTTTTCGGCATCAGGCATAGGATCGCGTTTCTCGGTTATATTTGGCCAGATTGAGGCATATTTAGTGTTTATCTCAAGCCAAGATTCTAAACCAGTTTCGGTATCAGCTTTAATCGCTTCTGCAGGACATTCTGGCTCGCATACACCACAATCAATACATTCATCAGGATGAATCACCAGCATGTTTTCGCCCTCATAAAAACAATCAACGGGGCAGACTTCAACACAATCTAAATATTTGCACTTAATGCAATTATCAACGACAATATAGGTCATAAATATATTCCTAACAGGAAGGTAATAGGGGTTTGTTTATAGGTTATTTTTATCAAATGGTGCTAACGGTTTTTTTACTTAAGGGCAAGTTATCAGATTATTTTCTTTATTTATCAGTGTTGTTTTTTAAGGCCATAAGTGCAGCAAATGGTGAATCTGGATCAAAGGGCTTTGCTTTTATTTTATTATGGTGTTTTGGGGCGTGTTTTTTTTTCTTAGCGGAGAGACTTTGCTTGCTCTTGTTATGATGGTTAGTGTTTTTGCTAGAATTTTTTGAATTCTGCTTGTTATGCTCTGATCTAAAAGGAGCAGGAAACCATATATCATCAAATTTTTCTTCTTGAGGCTCGGATTCTTGAGATTCAACTTCTTGCAGGTCGGCTTTTCGCAGCTTATCTTCTTGAGGTTTAACCTCTTGCTCTTGAGCTTCTTGCTTTATTGGAGTGCGCTTTAGGCGATATCCTAAGGATTTTAAGATAGAAGAAAAATCTTCGCCAGCACAACCAAGCAAGCTTGTCATTTCAACGGTTACGCGAAAGCCATTCTTTTCAGCTGCCCCCTCGGGTAACTCTCCCTCAATTGTTAATGGGTTGAGCATGACTAAGGGTCTAATAAGATCAGCCAGTCGCTCTAAAATATCAATTCTAACGGCGCGGTTGCCAGCAATTTTAAAGCCAGCAATTTCATAAAGAGAGGGGTTTATTTCTTTATCTATTTCAAAGGAGGTGCGCCCAGATAAAATAATTTGTGGTAATTCACTAACGCCAGCTTGTTTTATATCGCCATTCTTAAGGGCATAGAGAATAAGCGCTAATTCGCGTTGGGCTGGCTTTAAGCTGAGGGGTAGGTAAATATGATAGGCACCAAATTTAATGCCAAGTCTACGTAATTTACCCCTAATGTCTTGATCTAGGCTTTTAACTAGGCTTGCAATTTTTTGGCGAGGTAGAATACCAAAATGAGAAGCAAGCTGTTTTGTAAGCTCAATGGCTTGAGCGTTGGCTTCATCATTTTTATCGATCTCTATTGGGTTTTCAAGCGCTTTTATTTGCTCAAAAACAACATTGATATGATGCGATAGCCATAGGTTAAGTCGCTCGGATATTTCGATTGTTTTGTCTTTTGGAATGTTGTTGTCGGTCAAGAGAATTATATTTGGCGAAAGGGTTTTCTCCCCTTTGCTTAGATTTGCTATTATTTGACCGCGCCAGCGTAAATATCCATCACTTGCTAATAATATTTCCTCATTGGGAGCGTTAATAAGTCGCTCAGCTCTTAGTTCTAATTGTTTGCTTATAATATCAGTCTGTGTCGTTGAGAGGCTGGTATTATCTTGCGAATTTTGATTTTCTTGAGTTTGGTTTTTTTGAGTCTGACTTGGCATAAACCGCAGCCCCTCAATTGTTCCAAGTAAAATCTCGTTTTCATAAATCTCATCTATATTGAGATTTTTTTGAGTTTGATTTGATGTCATTAAATTTGTCTTTTTATAATATAAAAATCATTCGCTATAAATCATGTTTACTAACTATTTGTTTTGCTAAAAAAAATCAACATTTAGTTGCAGTTTTTAGATAAAATTGATGTAGTTAAAGATAATTGCAGAACAAGTTTAAATGGTGTCAAAATGGCACATTGCGAGCATTATGGTGGATTGGTAATTTACTATTAGCACGAAGCAGGAACAAATATAGTCCGAATCGGGCTTAGGAATGAAGTTGCCAGTTTGTTCATGTCTATATGCTGTGCCTATTGGTGCGGCGTGAACTAAAATCTGTTTTATTTTGAACTTTCTTTGCAATTTTGTATGTTTTAGCTAAATCTTGTTTAGGTTGATTACTGAATAGTAAAAATTATTGTTTTTGGCTGATATATGAAACTTTAGTTAATCTCATGTCTAAAAATTTTTTTTTATAATTAGTTTTTTTAGCTAGCAAAATAGGGGTTTTTGCTAAGTATTTTGATAAAAAATCCGTTGACCGTTTCATAATGGGAATGGTGATTTTGATTCCATAGAGAAACTCAAACAAGATTTACTTGATATATTGAACTTTAGATTAACTAATTTAAATTGAATTAATAATAATATTTATTTGGATATCCATAATTTTATAGATTGATGCTGATTTTATGACACGGACTTGCCTTTGCTGGCCGAACCGAACGTTATGTTACGGCAAAGCTTGTGTTATGTAGTTGCAATGTGCGGGTTGCTGGCATGTGGTGTGGTGGCAGTATAGCGCGCTGTGAGCAATATGGTGACAGGTGAGGGCAGTGCGATGGAGTGAGTGAGAATGGGATAGTGCAGGTAGCGCTCTATTTTAAGCTGGTTAAAACCATTGATAAATCGCCAGCACTTGTGCCGATAATTACCCGATAGGGGATAAAATAATTGCTCTCTTTGAGCGGTGCATACCAGATTAACATACGTTTTGAATTAGCAAGATAGCTGGACATGCCTGAGGTCTTAAAGTGTCCTGAGATGGGCAGATAATCCATTGTGCATAAAATAACCGGCCCTTGGTAGCCCGTTTTATTTGATGTGGCGGTTTGAGTTTTTATATATTTCATTTTAATATTAAATCGTTCAAGGCCTGTAAAAATTTTCAAATTACTTTTACATAATTTGCTATCAAGTTTTTTTCCTTTGATGATGAAAGAGCCAATTGGATCGCTTACGCCCAATAAATGCTTTCTTTCAATTGGCACGCGGCCAATATTATTGATGAGTGGGGGGTCAACCTGAAAACCAGAGGCATTTTTACCGCTATATTGCACATTTACTGAAAAATCGGTGTTTTTCGCTCTGGTGCTAATATTCATGCTTTTTGGTAAAAGAGAATTGCTGTTGCTTAGTCCATTTGTTGAGGCGGATGCTGTGCCTGAAGAAATTAATGTTCCAATGCCAGAAATTTTAGCGCCTAAATTTAGATCAAAGTTTTTACCATCATCTTTTAGGTTTATTTTAACGCTGGCTATATTCACGCCGCCAAGGCTTACGATATATCTTGCATTAGCATCTACTTGTGAGCCAATTGCAGGGCTAATGAATAATGAACTTAAAGAGGCAAATAATAATGCCTTAAAATGATTTTTATTGGTTTTTTTTGTAAGCTTGGAAAAAGGTAAATTTACTAATGACACAATATTATACTTTCACAACTCTTTACTAATGAGCTTTTTAGGAAACATGACTAATGCCATGGTTAACAAATATAGTTTTAGAAATGATGAAAATGCTTTTAATTATAAAAAAACTTAAAATTTAAGTGATTGATGACGCTTATGCTTGACTGATTGCTGTGGTTTGACTATTTAAAGCCAACTTTTCTTACTTTTGAGTAGATAGGTGCGAAAAACCTTCGCATTATTTTTCTATTTTTGAGATAACTTATTTTTGAATGACAGGATTTTATTATGGCAAGGCGTTGTGAACTTTCAGGTAAAGGCGTAATGAGTGGAAATAATGTGAGTCACGCACTCAACCGCACTCGCCGCAAATTTTTACCCAACCTTTGCAGAGTAACACTTATTTCTGACGCTCTTGAGCGCTCAGTTAAGTTTAAGGTTGCGGCCTCTACTTTGCGCACAGTTGAGCATCGTGGTGGGCTAGATGCTTATTTGTTAAAAGCAAAAGATGGTGAGCTTTCAAAGCGCGCTTTGCTTATTAAACAAGAAGTTCGTCAAAAGCTTGCTTCTTAAATAATTATAGACTTTATTCTATTTGGCGCGGCGCTTAAAAAAAGCGCCGTGTTTATTTTCATTTGCGTCGGTTAATTGCCGGAGTTGCAAAAAAAGGTTTGCGAAAATGCGCATTCATTATCCTTTGGCTATTTTGGCCATGAGTTTAGTTATTATTGCTTCAAATTATCTGGTGCAGTTTCCAGTTCAAGCAAAAATATATTCAATTGATTTAGCGCAAATTTTGACCTGGGGTGCTTTTACCTATCCCATAGCCTTTTTGGTGACTGATTTAACCAATCGTTATTTTGGTGCGCCTAAAGCAAGAATAGTGGTGTTGGTTGGTTTTGCAATTGCAGTTTTTTGGTCAATTTTTCTTGCCTCCCCACGTATTGCAATTGCATCTGGCAGTGCTTTTTTAGTGGCGCAATTTCTTGATATTTCAATATTTAATAAAATTCGCTTAAAAGGTTTAAAGGGAATGAAGGGTTGGTGGCACGCCCCGCTTATATCTTCTCTTATTGGTTCAATATTTGATACTATTTTATTCTTTGGAATAGCATTTTCTAGTAAATTTGCTTTTCTTGATACAATATTTGGCCAGAGCGATAGCTCACTACCTTTTGCAACGCCCTTATTAAGCGTTGGTTTTGATGTTCCACTTTGGGTTTCACTTGGAGTTGGTGATTTTATTATAAAAATTATTGTAGCTGGATTGCTTTTACTGCCATATTTTTTGATGCAAAAAAGGCCTTTAATCAAAACTAAATTCTAAAAATAGAGTTCGCTCCCAATTGTTGAAATTATCATCAGAGATGATGATGATACGGGTTTTTTCTTTGGCATCTTTATAAATAGCTATGCCTTCCATATTATCAATATCATTGCCAGAAGCTCTTAAAATAACTCTGCCCTTTAATATTGTATCTGGTTTTACATCATTTGCTTTTATTAACCGCAATTGCATGGTGAAACTTAAAAAGCTAATGCCGCGCTCAAGAATAAGCAGGTCACCATTTTCTAAAAAGGCGCAATCGGTGGGGTTCATCTTGGAGGTTTTTTTTATTGAAAGCCTTCCCTTGTCCTTTTTACCCAACATAAAGGCGGCAATATTTTTGTTATCGCGCATATTTTCTGTAATTAACAGGGTTGAGCCAGCTATTGGCGAGTTTGGTGGGGCGATACATAATGCCTCAAGTGAGGCATTAGTGCGCTCTTTGCTGAGGGCAGTTGGAATCGTCACCTCTTTGGCTGCACCGCTTGGTGCGCCATTAAAAAGCTCAAAGTCAGCTACTCTAGTGAGATTTTCAAATCCCACTCTAACGGCTGCAGGTTTCCCAAAGCGATAAATTGTTTCAATGGCTTCAGCATCTTTAGCAAATTTCCGTGGTAAAATATTGCCTTTAGAATTTTTTATAGCAGATATTTTTACCTCACTAAAAGCAAGTAATTGGCCTGTTTCATCATGAATTAAACGCCCAGAAAAGAAATTTCCAATATCGCTAACAAGTGCTATTTGATTATTTTCGCCAGTAAAGCTTATGCCAGAAAGACCGCCAAACTCTTGTGCCTCAGATGATAACTCAA
>Ga0256839_1005611_pt1 | contig 11484 bp, 13 predicted proteins | sample 354166metaG_FD_185968 | JGI IMG/M metagenome (GOLD analysis project Ga0256839, IMG submission 185968) | Hydrothermal vent microbial communities from Mid Atlantic Ridge, Atlantic Ocean - 354-166 | ecosystem: Environmental > Aquatic > Marine > Hydrothermal vents | place: Atlantic Ocean: Mid...
GCCAAAGTCTCCAAGTCACTTAAAGAGGTGTGGCAGAAGAATCTGGTAGAGTTTATCGTACATCGTACCTCTATCCGACTCTTTATCCATCTACGAGATGCCAGGCATCCACATGCCAAGATCGATGATGATGTGGAAGCGTATATTTCGGAGTTTATCCGTCCCGATCAGCGCTACTTGACGGTCTTTACCAAGATGGACAAACTCAATCAAAAAGAGCGCAATAAACTCAAACGGGAGTTCCCCGGTTCGATCTCGCTCTCCAATCTTAAAAAGAGTGGACACGACAGGGTACATCGGGAGATACTTCAGACGATCTTTGGTGTTGGCATGGAGATAAGCAAGTCAGAAGGGGAGAAGCAGTGATCGAGCTGGTCAAAGCCACACTGGATGATATCCCCCAAATGCAGTTACTTGTTGAGGAGAAGGTGAAAGATGGAACAATCCTTGAGCGCAGTGAGGATGAGATGGCGACTAATATCCGATCCTATGTGCTTGCCAAGGATGGAGAGAAGCTGGTGGGGTATACGGCACTTCATATCCATTCACCCAGACTGGCAGAGGTTCGTAGCCTTATTGTCGATGAGTCGTACAGGGGTCAGCATATAGGTAAACGAATGGTTGAATTCACCTTAAGGGAGGCGAAGTCTCTTGGCGTAGGTGAGGATGTACTGGTACTTACCTACCTGCCTGAGTTCTTTTTGAAACTAGGTTTTAAAGAGATTAACAAAGAGGTGATCCCTGAACATAAGATTTGGGCAGACTGTATCAAGTGTATCCACTTCCCAATCTGCCATGAAGTGGCACTGGTCTATAAGGTATAAGTCGTAGATGGATCGACTCACTTTTTGGGCACAAAGGTTGTTAGTAGGGATACTGATCGCAGTATTTGTGGCTTTCTATCCGATGTTGATCTCCATTTATGTCTTTTTGCCACTTTTTATTGGCGTAATGGGGTATATTTTTATTTTGGGAGTTGACAGGGGGAAGATCTCCTATATTCTTGTATCTTTCCTCTATTTGTTCAATATAGACCTCAATCTCTCCTTGCCTTTTTTTCTTGTCTCCATTGCGATTGTCTCTGTTTATCTCTTTTTCTATCCCTATGTAAAACATTTTCGTAAATGTACGCCCTGTAGCGCTCTTTTGACTGTATTGATGATCGATGTGGTCTATCTTGGAATACTGTTAGCATATGACTTTGTCTTTCAGACTGAGAGTGTGGTACTTGATGATATTTTACTCTATCCGTTGATTGTGGACCTGATCGTGGCGGTGATGTTGTGAGATATTATGTGATACTTTTTGTTTTTATTGCTGTATGGTCATTGATGGTCGTACGGCTTTACCATGTGAGCATCAAGTCCAACTACTATTATGAAAAGTTGGCCAAGGAGAATATCCAACGTAAAGAGTATATCAAGCCTGTAAGGGGTGAGATCACTGATGTGCATGGCAATCTTCTCGCAATGAATCAGATCGGCTTTTCGATCTCGATTCGACCACACCTCAAGGCTGAAGGTGAAGCGTTTGAGAGGTTAAGTAGGCTACTGGTGGAGACCTTTCCTGATCTCAATTCGACCATACTTCACAAGGTATACAAGAAACATAGTTCTCCTTATAATCACAAGTTTATACAGGTGGTTGATTTTATTCCTTATGCAGAGATGATGGCGGTGTATGCCAGACTCAGTCTTGATCCAGATATCAAAATCGAAGCGGAGACGAAGCGCTACTACCCTTATGGTAGGTATGCGGCACATATTGTTGGATATACAGGGCGTTCGAACCGTAAGGAGAATCGTGCTGATAAGGTGGTTGATATTGTTGGTAAAGTTGGAAAGAGCGGATTGGAGCGCTACTACAACAAGGTGCTTCAAGGAGAACTCGGTTATATCATCAATAAGGTGACTGCAACCAACAAAGCGGTTGAAGTGCTAGAAAAAGTGCCTCCTCGTGACAACAAAAATCTGACGCTTCATCTTGATATCGATCTGCAGCGGATGATTTATGAGGAATTCGTACAGATGAAAGAGACAGGGGTGGCTATTGTGATGCGTGTGACAGGGGAGATTGTCGCAGCAGTAAGTTATCCCGCCTATGACCCTAATCTCTTTGTCGGTGGGATCAGCACAAAGGAGTGGCGGGCACTACAGGAGGATCTGGCGCATCCGTTTACCAACAAGATCACGCATGGGACCTACCCTCCCGGTTCTTCGATCAAAATGGGAATGGCATTGGCATTTGAAAAGGCCAAGCCGGGCATTTTGGATACCTCGGAGTACTGCAAGGGGTATATCACTATTGGACAGAGCAGTCATAAGTTCCGCTGCTGGAAACATCTCGGGCATGGCACTGTACATCTACGAAAAGCGATACGAGAGAGTTGTGATGTCTACTTTTATGACAAGAGTTTGAAAGTCGGTATCGATGCGATGGCAAAAAACCTTCGATCGTTCGGTCTTGGTGTCAAAACGGGTGTCGATCTGCCTAGAGAGTACAATGGTGTCATCCCAGATAAGGCATGGAAGATGAAACGCTTTAAGAAGCCATGGTATAAAGGGGAGACAGTCATCGCCTCGATCGGACAAGGGTATGACTCGGTTACGCCACTGCAGGTAGCGCGCTATACAGCATTGATTGCGACTGGAAAATTGGTGACTCCCCGTGTAGCAAAACTGGTGGATGGTACTGAGGTACCACCGGAGGTAAAGCCTATGGCATTCAACCCTCTTTCGATCTCAGAGATCAGAAAAGGGATGTATGATGTCTGTAATACACCAGGCGGGACAGCCTACCGCACGATGAGAAATCTACCAGTCATTATCGCAGGGAAGACGGGGACCTCTCAGGTTACTTCGATCCCTCAGTCCACTGTCAAGCGGCTCAAGGAGTCTCAACTGGCCTATTTTCATCGTTCACATGCATGGATTACAACATATGCCCCCTATGATGATCCAGAGTATGTGGTTACGGTTCTTGTAGAGCATGGGGGACACGGAGGCAGCACTTCTGGTCCTATGGCCGCCACGATCTATAAGTGGCTCTATGCTCATCGTTATTTTAAGAAAAAGCCTACAAAAGAGGAGGAAAAGTTGCTCAATGAGACTACACAGAAGCCTATGCCGCATGTGGATCATGCTGAAGTAGAGAGGCGGAAGATTCGCAGACAGATCCGTAAAAAGGTCAAGTCCTCTCAGACTTTGGATCTCTTCTAGGATATGACTGTTGAGCTTAGAGATGTTGGATTGTATGCTCCAAAAAGAGTCCTAGAATAATCACTAGGCTGATACCCGCAGATTTGGTATAAAGTTTGTTGGCAGTCAAAAAGACAAGCAGCAGCGTAGCCACTCCCATTGTGGCGATATCGAAAAGATAATGAAGCGATGCAATCGGCATGGGTTTGACCAGTGCAGCCGAGCCCAGTACGACAGTGGTGTTTGCCATGTTCGATCCGATGATGTTCCCAATCGCCATATCGACCTTGCCTTTGATCGCTGCGGAGATGCTGACGACAAGTTCGGGCAACGAGGTTCCCAGAGAGATCAGTATGATACCGATGATCCACTCTGAGATACCAAAGCTTTTGGCGATATCGGAGGCACTCTCCACAGTAAAGTGTGCACCCACAATGACCAGGATAAATCCTATGATGAGCATTGTTACGGTGGTGATCCAGCTAAAAGGCTCTTTGGCGATCTCATCGAGATCCTCTTCGGGCATATTTTTGGCATCTTGAAGCAAAAAGAGCAGATATGCCCCCATGAGCAGTAGCAGCAGTGCTGCATCAAAGCGGGAGATTATGTTGTCAATGATCATCAAAACAAAGACAAAGACCGGCATCAGTGCCCAGGTGCTATCTTTGGCAAAGAAGTCCCTGTCGGGTGTGATATTTTTTGCAATGAGAAAGACAGAAGCGAGAACAAGGGTGATGTTAAGAATGTTACTTCCGATGACATTGGAGATGGCGATATCGGGTTTGTTTCCGGCACTGGCCGCGATGGATGCTGCCATCTCCGGCAGAGAGGTTCCCAAGGCAATGAGTGTCGCACCGATGATAAACTCAGGGATATCAAAACGAAGTGCGATCTTCTCGCTTTGATGAATCAGTACATCCGCACCCCAGATCAATACACCCATAGCGATGACAAAGATCAGAAAACTCATTGCTCCTCCTCCGTGCGCACGATCAGGCTTTTGGGAAGTTTCCATGCATCGATGATCACCTCCTCTTTATGTCGCATCTGTCCTTCGTCGGTCTCGTGGTCGAAACCAAGAAGATGTAGTAGTCCATGGATAAAGAGGAGTGTCAGCTCCTCTTGTTTGCTGTGTCCAAACTCTTTGGCTTTCTCCTCTACGAATTCCTTAGAGATCACAATAACACCCAGTGGTGCGTGGGGAACAGCATCACCCATAGGAAAACTAAGTACATCCGTTGCGTACGCTTTGCCCCGATGTTTTGTATTGAGTGCTTCGATTCCTTTGTTATCGGTGATAACAAGCTCGATCTGTCGCTGTGTCAGATCCTCCGCGATCTTTTCGAGCAGGTCAGTGTCTACCAGCAGGTCAGTTTCATTTACCAAGTCTATTAACATGGTATCATTTTACCCAAATCTTGGTAAAATGCAACAAACGAGTATAGGGGAATTGTGGTATGAAAAAAGCAGTATGTATCATTTCGGGCGGGATGGACAGTGCCTTGAGTGCGAAGATCGCACAGAAGGAGGAGTATGAGATTATCGCGCTTCATTTCAATTACGGACAGCGGACAGAAGCCAAAGAGCTGGCGTGTTTTCGAAAGATCGCGGAAGATGTGGGTGCGGTAGAGAAGTACGAGATCGATCTGCCTTTTTTTGCACAGATTGGTGCTTCGGCGTTGACCGACAGCAGCATTGGTGTGCCTACCGGAGGCATAGAGGAGGGGGTACCGGTGACCTATGTGCCGTTTCGTAACGGGATCTTTCTCTCCATTGCGGCTGCGATTGCTGAAAAGCACGGTGCGCAGGCACTCTTTATCGGTGTGGTCGAAGAGGATAGCTCTGGATATCCTGACTGTCGTGAACATTACATCGGGCAGATGGAACGGGCGATCGATTTGGGGACAAAAGAGGAGACGCATATCATGATCAAGATGCCGTTGGTACACCTGAAAAAGCGTCAGATCGTCAAAGAGGCGATCGCACTGGGTGTACCGTTGGCGCATACATGGAGCTGTTATCAGTCCGAAGATACAGCGTGCGGCGTATGTGACAGCTGCCGATTACGACTTATGGGTTTCAAGGAAGCAGGGGCGACAGATCCTATCACCTATGCGCATCAGTAGCTCTGGTAGGCGTTAGCGATATAGGTAAATTCGTATTTGTGTTCAGGGTAGCGTGCTGTGCCTTCGGCGATGAACTGCGCACGGGTGATCTGTCTGTCCCATAGACGGTACATCAGCTCTTTGAACCATTTTTTCTCTTCAGGCATGTCAAACGCCATTCGGTGGTAGTTGGGATCTTCTTGTGTACTTTTGGCTACTTTTAGCATTGTATTGCGAAAGCGTTGCTCTTTTTTGGGTGTGGGCTTTTCGTAGACAGCAGTGGTAGATTTGACAGGCAGGGAAGGCCCTGCAATATCGCTACATCCTCCCATAAACAGTGCTGTGAGCGCAAAAACTGTAATTTCCTTTTTCATTATACTCTTCTCCATAGTTATTGATTTACAATCATACCAAAAAAATATCTTCAAAATATTACAATAGCTAAAGATAGAGGATGCTTATAAATCTTTGCTATAATAATCTCCAAAAAATTTATTTCAAAGGTCTTTGATGCAGAGGATGGCAAAAGCGACGGAAGCGAAAGAGGCTTACACATTGGTAGAGGAGCTGCAGGGCTACTTTGTGACCAATCTTGACAATGTCAGCCATGAACTGGGAGAGAGAAAGCGGTGTGAAGCGGTAGAGTGGTTGCGTGATGAGGGGCGGCATGGTGGCGGTGTAAGATATGAGACCCGTGATGAGAGTGTGTTCAATCGTGGTTCGGTCAATATCTCTCAGGTGCACTATGATGATATGCCCCAGAAGAGATTGGGTTCGGCTACGGCGATCTCGACGATCATCCATCCGCAAAATCCTCATGCCCCTTCAATGCATATGCATATCTCATGGACACAGATGCGGGATGGGAGTGGCTATTGGCGACTCATGGCAGACCTGAATCCTTCGTTAAAAAATGATCTTTTTCAGAAAGATTTTGACACTGCTCTTCAGCAGGTGACGGGTTCGCTGTATGAAGAGGGTGCCAAACAAGGGGAGTGTTATTTTTACATCCCTGTGCTTGCACGGACTAGAGGGGTGAGCCACTTTTATCTGGAGGGGTATCATAGTGGGGATTTTCATTTGGATCTATCATTGGCGCATCAGTTTGGCAAAGCGGTTATTGATGTTTATACCAAGATCATTGTTGATGCGCTACAGGAGTTCCCTTCATTTTCGGAGCAAGAGAAGCTACGGCAACTGGACTATCATACACTTTATTTTTTTCAGGTATTGACACTTGATAGAGGTACGACCTCCGGTTTAATGGTACATGATCAGAATGATATTGGCATTATGGGGTCTTTGCCTTCTCATGTGAATCGTTCACTGCTTTACAGTTGGTTGGAGAAGATGCCAAAACCGCAAGATAGACTTTTGCTCTCATTGATGGATGCATTGCCAGAGGGTAACCGAGTCGTTTTGAACGATCGTGTAAAAAAACGACTTGCCAACGCTCTGAGAGCACATTATCGTCAATTTCCCGAAGCACTCTCTATGCAAGCGAGTGGTACGATTATCCCTCCAACTGTGGAGAACCATCGCTAACTACATACGATGTTTAAAACGCCCCTCTTTTCGCTCTTTATAGAGTTTGTCATGGGTATCGATCAGCCCATGCATCGCAATAAATACGCCATTTGTTTTATGATTGAGAAGAGAGCCGTAGGCGAAAGCAAAATTAGCAGTGGCCTCAACCGGATCGATACTGTAGGGAACCATCGAACCGGTAAGAATGATACACTTTTCAAGATCTGCATCACTCAGATAGGCTGCGGTAAGATCCATCGTATCTGTACCGTGTACAATCAGAATCTTTCGGTAACTACTTTGGTGAATCGTTGCCAAGAGTTCAAGCCTATCTTCGCTAGTCATCTCTATAGAGTCTTTTCCAATGATATTGACGATCTTGAAGGAGTGCTTCCATTTGGATGCTAGATCCTCCAATGCGTGTGCACCATTGTCAATGCATAATTCACCCCGAATGGGATCATAATATTTGTTAAAAGTGCCGCCGATGTTGATAATAAGTATATTCTTATGCATGAGTAATCTTTCGTTAATGATGTTATCGTGATTTTCGTTTTGAATCATATTACATTTTACCTCAAACATGGTAGAATATCGGAATTTAATTTTGGAGAATGAATGATGATCATGAAAGGGAAAAAAGGCGTTATTCTCGGGATCGCCAATAAAAAGTCCATCGCTTACGGTATCGCTAAAGCGTGTAGAGAGCAGGGAGCCGAGATGGCAATGACCTTCCTTAACGAACGATTTGAACAGAAGCTTGCACCGATCGCAGAGGAGCTTGGATGCGGCACACGACTCTATCCGTGTGATGTGAGTAAACCTGAAGAGATTAAAGCGTTAAAGAGTTCACTCGAAAAAGATTTCGGCCAGATCGATTTTATCGTTCACTCCATTGCCTTCGCTCCCAAAGAGGGGCTCAACGGTCGTTTTACAGATATCTCCAAAGAGGCATTCGATGTGGCAATGGATATCTCAGTCTATTCGCTCATTGAGGTTACCAGAGAGCTAAAACCGATCCTTTCATCTAAAGCCTCGGTACTGACACTCAGCTACTATGGTGGTGTCAAATACATTCCCAACTACAATCTGATGGGAGTTGCCAAGGCGGCACTGGAGATGACTGTGAAGTATCTGGCTGAGGATCTTGGGAGTGATGGGATCCGTGTGAATGCGATCAGTGCAGGACCTATCAAAACACTGGCGGCAGCAGGTATTGGTGATTTCTCCTTCATGCTCAAGTGGAATGCGGCACACGCACCATTGAAGAAAAATGTCACCATCGAAGAGGTGGGCAATTCGGGTATGTATTTGCTTTCTGATCTCAGCTCTGCTGTCACCGGAGAGATCCATTATGTTGACGGTGGATTCAATATTATGGGGATGCCTGCAGTGGAGTTTGACAAGGATGGTAAACCAACCATTGCGTGGAATGGGGAATCAAAATAAACGCTTTCGTTTATTTTGAAGTGAGGAGTGCATGGTGAATAGTGAAGTGTGTCGGTATGCATTGCTTTGTAATGCTTCTATTTTTAGGAATCCTGCATGAAAGATTCGGAAGCGTACCTGACAAAACGAGCTTTCTTTGACAAAGTCCTGACGATCTATGGACGTAATCCTGTGCTCGAAGCACTGCAGGATGAAACGCTGACGATCCATAAACTGCACCTCTCCCGTTCCAACAAACCCGCTGCCGTACTGGATAGGATGCTCTCTTTGGCAAAGCAGCGTGGTATAGAGGTAAAGTACCATGAAAAATCTGCCCTCTCACGTATCTCCAAAAACGCCAGACAGGATCAGGGTGTCGCACTCGATATCGTGTTGGAGCATTTCGGTACGGAGGGTGATTTCCTGCAGCAGCATCGATCATATCGTATCATTGCGCTTGACGGCATCACCAACCCCCAAAATCTGGGGATGATCATCCGATCCTGTGCCGCAGGCAATATCGATGCGATCATCCTGCCCACCAAAGGTGCCGCGAAGATCGATCCGCTGGTCATCAAAGCAAGTGCCGGTACCCTCTTTAAGATGCCCATCATCAAGACAGAGGATCTGTCAAAGACACTGCAGCACTTCAAAGCGCAGGGAGCAGGGCTCTACACCCTCTCTTCACATGCCCCCAAGCACTACAAAGAACAGCCCTATACTGAGAGAACTATCTTCGTTCTGGGTAATGAGAGCGAAGGGGTAAGCCCGCAAATAGCATCCCTGTGTGACCGGAGTATCTCCATCCCAATGAACAGAGGGGTAGAGTCGCTCAATGTTGCGGTGACGGCATCACTGTTGGCATTTTTATAATTTAGATAATTGATAGATATTCTTGTTGTACAATATACCCAAACAACATTTAAAGGATTCAGATGAAAAAGTTTGTATTGGGTAGTATGATCATCGCTACAGGGCTTTTTGCTGATATGATGACCGACATGGCAAAAGATGCGGCAATGAGTCAGGCAAAGACCAAAGTCAGAGAGGTAGCGGTCAAGAGTGTTGCGGGTAATGACCCTGTCAAAGAGGAGATGGCAAACAAAGCTGCGGACAAGGTACTTGGCAAAGAGAGCACTGCTGATAAGCTGAAATCCTCAGCGATGAAAGGTATGATGGGTGAAAAACCCTCAGCATCTTCTGCAAGTGATGCTGTCAAAGATGCGGTCAAAGGTACACAAAAAGAGACATCTTTGCAGGATAAAGCCCTTGACATGGCAGCGGAAAAAGCAGCAGGTTCCGATCCGCTGAAAAAAGCAGCGGCAAAAGAGGCGATCAAGTCTGCACTCTAAGTACCGCCTCACTCCCTATTCTCAGGACAGAGATGTCCTGAGACCTTCTTTTATCTCGTTACATGACAATATGACATATTTTTAGCGTGTATATCTGCTTTTTTGATACAATCATTCTATAGCAGATTGATCAGGAGAGCAGCCATGTCTACACCCAATACCATCCAATGCCCAAACTGTGGTACGCAGATCGATATTGATGAGATATTCTACCATCAGATAGAGGAGAAGTTCAAACAGCAGCAGATCGAAGAGCGACAGAAGCTAGAAAAAGAGATAGATGAGGCACGCAAAAAGTACAAGAGCCATCTCGATGCGCTCAAAGCCAAAGAGGAGGCGCTTAAGGAGGAGAAGGAGAAGTTTGACGATGAACTTCGCCGTGCGACCAGAGAGCAGCTCAAAATAGAACGAGAAAAGCTGCTTGATGAGATCAAGCAGCAGGTAGCACAGGAGCAGAGCGAGGCGATGGCACTGCTGCAAAGAGAGCTTGAAGCCAAGTCCAAAGAGGTTGTCGAGCTCAACAAAGCTAAGATTGAGATAGAGCAACTCAAGCGCGAAAAAGAAGAGCTTTCCCTCAAAGCCAAAGCAGAAGCGGAGCAGATCCTCTCCCAACGACTTACCGAAGAGAAAGCCAAACTACAGAAGAGCCTCGATGCGCTTGCCGCGCAGAAACGCAAAGAGATCGAAGAGGCAAATGCCCTCAAACTCAAAGAGAAGGATGAACAGCTCGAACAGCTCAAGCGCAGCCTTGAAGATGCCAAGCGCAAGGCGGAACAGGGCAGCATGCAGGTGCAGGGCGAAGCACTTGAGCTTGCCATCGAAAGCTGGCTGAGTGCGCAGTTTCCTTTCGATATGGTCGAAGAGGTCAAAAAAGGGGCGTTTGGTGCCGACTGCATCCAGACGGTGCACACCCGCGAACTACAAAACTGCGGCAAAATCTGCTACGAGTCCAAAAACACCAAGAACTGGAGTGAGGGGTGGATCACCAAGCTCAAGCAGGATATGCTAAAAGTAGGAGCCGATATCGGGGTACTGGTCACCTCGGTCTATCCTGCGGGAATGGAGCGAATGGGCTGGGTGGACGGCATCTGGGTCTGTTCGCTCGAAGAGTTCAAAGGTTCGGTGTCGCTGCTGAGAGAAAGCCTCATCCGTGTACACAAAAGCGTGCAAAAAGAGGAGAACCGCGGCGACAAAATGGCACTGCTCTACAACTACCTTACCGGTAATGAGTTCCAGATGCAGTTACGGGCGATCGTGGATGGCTTCATGCAGATGCAGAGCGAACTGGACAAAGAACGCCGCTCTCTCATGGCAGCATGGAAACGCCGCCAGAAACTCATCGACGGTGTGCTTGCAAACACCACCGAGATGTACGGATCGCTCCAAGGCATCGCAGGGGTTGGTGCATTAGGACACATCGAAGCGTTAGAGTTGCTAGGAGAGCCGGATGAGGGATAGGTCGTTTGTATGGGTATGCGTTGGAGTGATTGAGATTAAATGAGAGTTTTATCCAGTTTTATTCCATCATAGAAACCCTTGCCCTCTGGGCAAGGTCAGAGTTCAAAGGTTCTACCATTGAACTCGGGGTAGAATATCTGTTCAGGGTGATGACCGTCTCAAAACTGAGAGGAGAGTCCAATGAGCAGATTTCAAAAGTTGTCCCAAACGATATGGCACTGCCAATATCATATCGTGTGGGTACCAAAATACAGATACAGGGTGTTGTACGGAGAGGTGGCAAGAGAAGTAGAGAACCTCATTCGAGCATTTTTACATCAACTCAAATGTGAGATCATTGAGCTGAATGTGCAGATCGATCATGTACATCTGTTGGTAATGATACCACCAAAAATATCAATCTCAAATTATATGGGA
>Ga0256839_1005612_pt1 | contig 11484 bp, 11 predicted proteins | sample 354166metaG_FD_185968 | JGI IMG/M metagenome (GOLD analysis project Ga0256839, IMG submission 185968) | Hydrothermal vent microbial communities from Mid Atlantic Ridge, Atlantic Ocean - 354-166 | ecosystem: Environmental > Aquatic > Marine > Hydrothermal vents | place: Atlantic Ocean: Mid...
CATGCTTGCGCCTCATGGCAGTTTCAGCGTGATGCCGGCAGGCACCACATCAGGGTTGTTCAGCCTGTCGCGGTTGGCCTCGTAAATGTCCCGCCAGCGCCTGACATTGCCGTAAACGCGCAGGGCGATGATGCTGAGCGTATCTCCCGGCTGCACGACAATGCGCCTGCCTGTGCCTCGCCCCGCCGGGGGCGCGGATACTTCCACTGCCTGGGCGGCGTGCTCCTGAAGCACCTGTGTGGTTTCGCCTTCCGCCTGCAGCATGCGGGTGTATGGATCGTTGCCCACCTGCAATGTTGCCTTCTGCACCAGCGCCCGCATGAGCTTGTCGAACGCCACCTTGCCGCCGGCCTGATCGATGAGCGCATCGAGCGTTTCATCATCCTGGTTGGCTAGCGCTTCCTGGATGAGGGCAAAGATGTCCTCGGAGCTCTTGCCCTGGCGGGAGGCCTTTTCCACCAGCGTGGTGAGCGCATTCATCAGCGACTGATAGTCTGCCGGGGCCGGCTGCGCCGGGCGGGGTTCGACAGGCGCAGCCCCGGTTACCGCCCCCAGCGACTTCAGCACCTCGTCGGTGAGGGCCTTCAGCTCCTGCTCGCCGGCTTTTGCCGCTGCTCCTTCCCCGCCGGCCTGCGCGATCATCACCGCGGAGACCGATGTGCGGGACGCTGCCTGCCCCTGCTCGGCACCCTGCCGGACGGCGGCCTCAGCTGGTGCCAGCGGGGCAATGACCAGAATTGCAAGCAGCATGGATACCGGCAGCCACGTGCTGCAACGCCCCCTGACCACGCCACGCCTGTTGCGGCACGACGCGATTGCATCAACCGAGTTCATGGCCATTCCCTCCCTGCTGACGGATGGCCGCTATTTGCGGGCGCTGGCAATGGCGGGCTTGACCACCGTCAGCCCCAGGATCTGCCACGCCTGCATGCCGCCACGATAATAGTGCAGTTTCTCCGGCGGATATCCGGCGGCGATGAGGTTGCGGATGGCGCGCGGAGACTGTCCGCACCACGGACCGTTGCAGAACAGCAGCAGCTCGCGCGCACCGCCGAAGTCCCACGTGCCGTCTTCCAGCTTGCGTGCGCCGAGCACCACGAGGATGCGGTCGCGATAGGGATTCTTCTTGTCGAACAGGGTGAAGGGGATGTTCACCGCGCCGGGAATGGTGCCCTTCTTGAACCAGGCGGGGATGCGCGCGTCCACCAGCACGCCCTTGCCCGTCTCCACCTTATTCTTGAGAAACTCCAGCAGCTCCAGCTCGGCCACGGTGTTCACGCCCGGGGCCGGCTGCAGCGGCTGAATGCAGAACGGCGGGCAGGCGCGCGAGGTCTTGGTGAAGCTGTTGGTGAGCTTGTGCTTCGTGTCCTGATTGCGCATGATGCGCACGGTGCGCCCGCCAATGGTTACATCCACATACGGCAGACCGGGCGCGATCTTGACCTTGATGTCCTCCTGCGCGACAGCACCTGTGGCACCGCCGGCAAACGCCAGCAAGCCCAGCGACAGCAGCGCCGCCGCCTTGACCCTGACAAACTTCCCGACAAACTCTCCGCTATGGCTCATGGCCTTCTCTCCCTGACAAGCCCCCAGCCACGACTGTCCGAACGCCCGGCACCCCCCATCCCCCAGCGACGGAATGGCAGATACCCTTCCGGGGCAGACCGTCCGCAACAGGCATTCCGCCAGCACGCCAAGGCCGATACGCAATGCCTGCACGGCATGGGCCCGCCCCCATGCCCAAACCACGTCGCCCCCGCCCGTTGCCACCCTGCCGCCTGTCAGCACGACCTCCGGCAGGGCCGGAAACAATCATGCCGCAACCACACACGACAGACCGCAAGACAACACACCACAACGGGCACGCGGATGCACCACAGCGCCACTACACGCACTGCAGCGGACATATCCAACAGCTGGAATATGCAGGAAATGTGGCAGCTTGTTAACCGTCTGCCCACGAATTGGTTAATTGGCATGATTCTGTGGTTGATGGACACCACTCCCTTCCAGCGCTGCCATGGCCGCCCTTTTCCGTGCAGGCAGTAGCATGTCAGTCATCATGCTTGACAGATTGTCGCACTTGCCAATTTATACTTTCTAATATTTGAATGCTCGTATATTCATGCCTCGACAAAACCGGGGAGCGATGAATAGCGCCGTCTGCAAGGATGGTGCGCATGGCAACACGACAGCACGACGGGGTATTCCGGCATGAAGAAGGGCATGATGAAGATCGCACTGGCGCTGGTGCTGGGCAGCGGCCTGGGCATGGCAGGGCTGACACACGCAACCACCACGGCGACAGCACAGGAGCAGGCCAGCGGCGACTGGGCGCAGTCCATGGCCAAGCTCATGGATCCGAAGTTCATGACCGACTGGATGAACCTGATGGTCAACCCCGCCTACTTCGAGGCCATGATGAAGATGGCCGATCCGAAGCTGGTGGAAGGCTACGTGAAGCTGATGACGGATCCGCGCTACATCGAAGCCATGATGAAGATGGCCGACCCAAAGCTGGTGGAAGGTTACGTGAAGATCATGACCGACCCGCGCTACATGGAAATGATGGCCAAGATGGTGGATCCGGCCGTCATCAAGCCGTTCATCGACATGATGACCGATCCGAAATACGTCGAATCCATGATGCAGTGGGCCGATCCGAAGGTGGTGGAGCCGTTCATGAAGATGATGACGGATCCCAACTACATCAACGCCATGGCAAAGATGATGGATCCGCAGCCGTGGATGAAGATGATGAACACCTGGATCGAGAGCTTCGGCCAGATGGGCAAGAGCATGACGCCCTCCACCGGCTCCGGCAACTGAACGGAGCGGTTTGCGGAAAAGCGCGCCTTTGCCGCTCCAGCCCGCATCTGCTCCGCCCGGCATGCGGGAGCACGCAAGGCCGGTGGTGGCAAGGCGTTGCGAATGCGTGTTCGGTAGCGTTTCGAGTCTATCCTCCCTGAACTTGCGCCCGTGGCCGGCTACGGCTGCGGGCATTTTCTTTGCGCGCCCTTGCGCCTTCCGGCCAGCTGTGCCGCTACTGCCTCTGCCCTTCTCTCTACCCTTTGCCTGCGGACCTCGCATCCTTCCTTCATTGCTGATGGCGGCAACCGGAAAGACGAAATATTCAAATATTCGATTTGACTTATATTCGTATCATGATATATACGCTGCGCGACAGCCGCGGGCCGCAGGGGCATGGTGCTGCTCGCATGGCGCATGCCGCGCTGCAGGCGGAAAGTCGCCAGACTCCCCCTGCTTGCGAGACGACAGCCATGCACCAGGGTGCGGCCCGTTCACGGGGGCAAGGGAGCGTCATCCGGCTGGCCGGCGATGGCAGGCCGGAATGGCGGGTTCAACATCCAGGCTCAGGGGAGAAGCAACATGGGCAGGAAGATTGCAGCGGCAGTGCTGGCCGGGCTGCTGATGGCGGCACCGGTCTCGGCAGTGAAGGCTGGGGAGGGTGCCTCCGACTACGGCGAGGCGGCCAAGCTGATGACCGACTCGATGATGAAGATGATGGGGGCGATGTTCAAGATGTATTCGGAAATGTCGCGCCCGCTGTGGAGCTCCACGGCACAGATCTTTGGCGAATACGGCGAATGGTGCACCGCCTGCCACGCGCCACTGGACAACATCTACCAGCAGCTTGGCCAGTCGTTCGACCCGGACGTGCACAAGAAGCTTTCCGATGATGACCTGAAGAAGGCGCTGGATGCCTACATGAAGGAAAAGGCTGCCAAGGCGGAAGGCAACAAGCAGTAAGGCCCCTTGGCATGCTCACGCCACTGTCAGGGAGCGGTTCCATCATCCGGCACCGCTCCCTTCTTCATATCTGAATGGGTGAATATGCGCTTGCCGCCGTTGCACGGCCATGCTGTAGTGTCAGCGGATCTTGCGACGCGCACGGGAGGACCTGGCGGCGCACAGGTGATGTCGCGCACCGCACGAACAACAACGGCAACAACAGCAACGACTGCAGGAGGAGTTGACCGCATGCTTCACAAGCGAATTGCCCGGAAGATCACTGCCGCCCGCACGCTGGCGCTGATGCTGGCGCTGGTGCCGGCTGCCGGCACGGTGCTGTCTGCCGCTGCCGTCATTGCCCCGGCACAGGCGCAAACGGCGAAGGACGTGGGCGAATGGGTGAAGTCGCTCACCGACAGCAAGTGGGCGGAGGCGTTGAAGAGTGCCACGCCCTCGGCGCGGCAGGTGGAAGGTTTCTTCGGCATCCTCACCAACCCGAAGATGATGGAAGGCATGCTGCAGGCCGCCGACCCGAAGCTGATGGCCGACTGGATGAAGGCAGCCACCAACCCGGCCTTCCTGGAAGCCATGATCAACATGGGCAACCCCGCCATGCTGACCAACTACGTCAACATGATGGGGGATCCGCGCATTCTGGAAACGATGGTGAAGATGGGGGATCCGAAGCTCGTGGAGAGCTACATGAACATCATGACCAACCCCTCCTTCATCAAGGCCATGATCAGGTTCTCCGATCCGTCGCTGGTGAAAAGCTACATGAAGGTGATGACGGATCCGAAGATGTTCAACGGGGTGATGAAGCTGGCCGACCCGAAGCTGATGGAAGGCTACATGAAGGTGATGAGCAACCCCGAGTTCATGAAGATGGCGGTGAAGATGGTCGAGCCGCAGACCATGGAAGCCTACATGAAGATGGTGGCCAACCCGGAGTTCATGAAGAGCATGACGAACCTGGCCACCGACACGGAGGTGTTCACCGACTTCATCAGGCTGATGACCGATCCGGAATGGTATTCCGCCATGATGGCCATGGTGGACCCGAAGCTGTGGCAGGACTGGATGGCGGTGATGATGAAGCCGGAGATGATGGACAGCTGGATGCGGCTGGCCGACCCCAACCTGATGGTGCAGATCATGCGCGCTTCCATGGCGATGATGAACGCCGCACCGCAGGCGCTGGGGGTGAACCCGCCAAGCGCGAAGCAGCAATGAGGGGCGTGCGGCCGCCGGACGCACGGCTGCAAGACGCAACGACGGATGCTTGAACGACAGATGCTTGAATGACGGAACGATGGAGAGGGTGCAATGCCGATGACGGAGAGGGGGAACGTGGCAGCGGGCATCATGGGGCGTGGGCTGGCACTTTCGCTGCTGCTGGTGGCGCTGATGCTGGCGCTGGTGCTGCCGCTTGGTGCGCAGGCGCAGGAGGATGACGAGGAAGCGCGCGAGAAGGCGCGCCTGGAGCTGAACGCGAAGAGCTACTTCCACGGCAAGCCGGCCTTCCCGGAGCCGATTCCGCCAGAGAAGGGCTGGGTGCGCATGCCCACGCCACCGAAGCAGGACATTCCGAAGTTCGAGTTCATGCCGCCGATCTCGGCCGAGGCCAAGATGCGCTTCATGCAGAGCATGATGGCCTACAACCCCTTCAGCCTGCGCGACATGATCAACTTCATGGCGGCCAAGAAGAAGGCGGCGGAAGGGCTTTCCTTCGACGAGGTGGTGGAGTCGCTGAAGCTGAAGGGCAACGAGCTGAACATGCGCTTCGTCGGTGCCTCGACGCCGTGGAAGGTCATCCGCGAGATCCGCGGGGACGACAAGTATCCGCGCGTGGAGATCTACTCGTTCTGCGACCTGGAGACGCTGGCGCTGGTGCTGGAGCACATGCCGGAATTCATCGTCTTCATCCCCTGCCGCATCGCGGTGATGGAAGACAACAAGGGCGACATCTGGCTGGTAACACTGGACTGGGACATTCGCTGGCTGAACACCCTGCCGAACCCCAACCGCATCTCCAGGGAACTCTACGAGCGCGCCATCTCCGTGCGCGAGCGGCTGGAGCAGATGATGGAGGCGGCAGCCAACGGCGACCTGTGAGGAGGCATCACGGGCTGCCACCCGCCGTTGCCAAGGTGCAGCCATGGGCGCATGGCGGAACAGGCGCAGGTGGAAAACGAAGCGGCCAGCCGGTTCCTGCTCCGGCTGGCCGTCTTTCATCCGGCGGGCGGCAGGCCTCCGTGGGCAGACTGCCGGTTCAGGCCGTCTCAATGATCCGGGCACATGCCCTGCCCTGCTCTTCCATTCCCTTGCCTCAGCCCACCAGCGAGAGCTGCACCTTCACCGCGCCCTGGCTGCGCTCCTTGGGCAGATGCATGAGCTGAAAGCGCGCACCGTCCTCCGGGCCAATGACATCGCCGTTCTTCAGCACCGGGCCGTTGTCCAGCAGGTATTGCGCCACGCTCATGATGATCTGCGCGGCATTGGCGGGCTTCATCGGCAGCGCCGCCAGCTCCATCTCGTAGCCGAAGAAGCGCACCAGCCCGCGGGTGTGGGTTACCACCGTTTCCTCGCCCTCTGCGGTCTTCGGCCCCTGGTAGAACTCCAGCGTTACCCAGCGCAAGGCGCGGGCGTTGTCGTCATTGAGCAGCGTCTCGAACAACTCCGGGCTGAACAGGCGCGAGGCCGTGGCCCATATATGCCCCTTGGCCGGCACATGGCGCATCAGGGCACTGGCCACCAGCTCCACCAGCCTTGCCACCTTGCGTGCTTCCTCCCATTCCTGCGGGTCATCATGGGCGCTGACGAGCGCATGGGCAGAGCAGGCGCGCAGCACCTCGCCGGCATCAGGCCAGTTGCGGTCCAGCTCCAGCGTCTGCTCCAGCAGCGCCTCGTCCAGCGGCGTGTCGTGGATACTGACGGTGAGGTCGTAGCCTTCCACCGTCAGGGTAATGGCGCGCGTGTCCAGCGCCGTGGGCCGCCCGGCGTGGGAGATTTCCGCCCACGGCAGCAGCATGCGCACGTCCTCGATGAACGGATCGAAGGAAAAGTCCTGCGGCCAGCGGGCCAGCGGAATGAGTGAGGTGAAATGTTCCATGATCCATGTACTCCCCGTCCCGGCCACCTCCCGCAGGCAGCCCCTCCTGCCGGTGTTCCTACGCCTGTGCGGGCATGCGCACAACCATGCCTTCCACCATGCGCCGGCACGCAAGGAAAATGTCATGTGGCGATGACCATGGTCATGCCATGATAACCGTGCTGCAATGGCCGGAACGACCTTGCGAGAGGGCTGTGCCGCAAGGCAAGGGACAAGCTGTCATGAGGCTGCTGCTGGTGGAAGATGACGTGCAACTGGCCCAGCGCCTGCGCAAGGCGCTGGCCGAGGAAGGCTTCGTGGTGGAGCATGCGGACAACGGCGTGGATGCCGAGCTGATGGGAAACGAGGAGGAATTCGACGCGGTGGTGCTGGACCTCGGCCTGCCGGAGCGCCCGGGGCTGGAGGTGCTGCGCAACTGGCGGCGGCGGGGCAACGGCACGCCGGTGCTGGTGCTGACGGTGCGCGATGCCTGGCACGAGCGGGTGGAAGGGCTGCGGGCCGGGGCCGATGACTACCTGGGCAAGCCCTTCCACGTGGAAGAACTGGTGGAGCGCCTGCGCGCCCTCATCCGCCGCAGCCATGACCAGGTGCCGGGCAGCATCATCCGCCGCGGCGGGCTGGAGCTGGACGAGCAGCGGCGCAGCGTGCGCCTGCCCGATGGCAGGGAGGTGGCGCTGTCCGGCACCGAGTTTCGCATCCTGCGCCTGTTCATGCTCAACCCGGGCAGGGTCCTGTCGAAGGACTGGCTGGAAGAACACGTCTATGCCGGGGAGGAGGAGCATGGCTCCAACGTGCTGGAGGCCCACGTGCACCGGCTGCGCAAGAAGATCGGGCACGAGCGCATCCAGACCCGGCGCGGGCAAGGCTATGTCTTCACGGAAGATGATGCCGCGTGATGATGCCGCAAGATGATGCCGACGCCTGCCGGCGTTTCGCCCCACGCAATGCGGGAGCTGCCTGATGTCCATGGAAAGGAGACTGCGCATCGGCCTCGGCCTGGCGCTGCTGGCGTTGCTGCTGGGCAACTGGGTGCTGGTGAACCGCTCCATGCACATGCTGGTGGAGGAGCTCATCGTCTCCCGCCTGCAGAAGGATGCCGAGGTCATCCTCAAGGCAGTGGCGGAAAAGGCGGCAGGAGAGAATGCCCGGCCCTTGCACGACGACCCGCGCCTGGGCGGCGTTTACGGGCAACCGGGATCCGGTCACTACTTCATCGTGCGCACGGGGGATGGCAGGCACATTCCTTCCGCTTCCCTGCAAGGGCGCTCGCTGCCCGCACCACGGCTCGGGGAAGGTGAAACCCGCGTGCTGTGGGACCTGCAGATGGCAGACGGGGAGCGGCTGCTGGGCTGGGGCTGGCGCACGCGGCTCAACGGGCATGACCTGCAGGTGGTGCTGGCACGCTCGCTGGACGAGGTGCAGGAATATCGCAACCGCTTCAAGCTGTGGCTGCTGGCGTTTTCGCTGGCGGGTGGCGTGTTGCTGCTGACCTTGCAGGTGTGGCTGCTGCGCTCGGCCTTCAGGCGGCTGGATGCCGTGTGCCGCGATGTGGCGCAGGTGGAGCGCGGCAACAGGGAGAGGCTGGATGAAACGGCGGCACCGGCGGAAGTGCAGCCGCTGATTGCCTCCTTCAACCGCCTGCTGGCGCTGCTGGAGCAACGCCTGCAGCGCTCGCGCAATGCGCTGGGCAACATGGCGCATGCATTGAAAACGCCCTTGAGCCTGTTGCTGCAGGACCTGGCGCGGCTTGGCGAAAGGGCACCGGCGGATTCGGAAGGTGCGCGGCTGGCGCGGGATGCGCGCGAACAGGCGGAGCGCATTCGCCACCTCATGCAGCGGGAGCTGAAAAGGGCGCGCATGGCCGGACAGGGCATTGGCGCACAACACTTCGATGCCCGGCGCGAAATGCCCGACCTGCTAAAGGTGCTGCAACGCGTGCATGGTCATGGCCGCCATGATCACCATGACCGGCCGGCAATTGCCGTGGAGTGCCCGGGGCTGGATGACATTCCACCGTTCGGCGAGCGGGAAGACATGCTGGAGCTGCTGGGCAACCTGCTGGACAACGCCATGAAATGGGCAAGACATCGCGTGCGCTGCCGCTTCCGGCTGGAGCCTGACGGGCGGATCTGCATCAGCATCGAGGACGACGGACCGGGCCTGCCGGAGGAGCGCATGCAACTGCTGGCCAGCCGAGGCATGCGGCTGGATGAAAGCAGGGAAGGCTCCGGGCTGGGATTGGCCATAGCGCAGGACATCGTGCGGCTGCATGGCGGCTCCCTGCAGTTCTCCCGCTCTGCCGACCTGGGGGGGCTGTGCGTTACCGCATGCCTGCCCACCGAAGGGAACCGCGGGTGAGAACAACCCGCCTGCCCCGCAATTTCCCCGAAATCGTCATCTGCATTTCAGGCTGGTTTCAGCATAGCGGTTCATCATGGCAACGAGCCTGAAGGAACAGGCTCGGTGGAAAGCCCCCCACTTTCCCCTGCGCCATGGGGCGCCGAGGAAAAAGATGCAAGCAAGGAAAGGAGTGGAGTCATGAAGAAGATCGCCATGCTGATTGCCGCAAGTGCGGTGGCCGCCATGGCCGGACAGGCGCTGGCCCAGGATGCCACGCAGCGCGGCCCGGTGCCGTTCAGCGCGTGGGACGTGAACAATGACGGCTACATTTCGAAGGAGGAGTTCGAAACCCTGCGCAAGAAGCGGCAGGCGGCGCGCAAGGCCGAAGGCGGACTGCTGCGCAACCAGGCCAACGCGCCGGCGTTCGAGAGCATCGATGCCAACGGCGATGGCAAGATCTCCATGCAGGAGTTCACTGCTCATCAGCAGAAGATGATGCAGCAGCGCCCGGGCCGCGGCATGGGCATGGGCCCCGGCCAGGGGCGTGGCCCCGGTTACGGCATGGGCCGCAAGATGATGCAGCAGCAACAGCAGTGAGCAACACGGGCTGGGGTGTGCCCGGCAGCCACGTGGGCTGCCGGGCCACTTTCATCCACGCGACATGAATCCGGGCTGACGGAAAAACAGGGAACGGAAAGCAGGAGGCAGGAATGCAACGAAAGGGGTTGATGATGGCCGGGCTGGCCGCCGTGCTGGCGGCGGGGGTGGGCATGGGCGCGTTGTCCTTGTCAGGCGTGCAGGCGCAGCAGCAGAAGCCGCCGGCGGAGAAAGCCGGTGCTGCGCAGAGTGCTGCGGCCACGCAGGATGAGCGCACGCTGGTGCAGCTGGAACCAGATGTGCGGGCGCGCTTTCTGGCCATGATGCGCGGCTTTGTCGATTCGCTGGATGACATCGTGAATGCCCTGGCCGAAGGCGACTTCAGGGAAGTGGAGCGGATTGCCAACGATGACCTTGGCCCGGCACACGAGCTGATGGCGCGGTTGCGCACGGCCAAGGTGCCGCCGGAGAAGATGGCCGAAATCCGCAGGCTGGCTGCCGAGCGCATGGCCAAGGCCATCGAGGACGGCAAGCTGGAGGGACGTCTTGGCATGGGAATGATCGTGGGCAAGGTGCTTGATGACATTCCTGCCGGCCTGCAGCCGGGGCAGCAGGCACAGCAGGGCGGCTTTGGCCCCTTTCTGCCGGCGGAAATGCGGGTGATGGGCATGCAACTGCACCTGGAAGGCGCAAGGCTGGCCGAAGTGGCCGGAAAGGCAGCCGCCGCGAAGAACCCCACGGCGGAGCACTACAGGCAAGTGATGGAGGCGATGAGCGGCATCACCGCGCAGTGCCGCGCATGCCATGCGGCCTGGCGCGTGTGGTAGGCTCTGCCCCGTCCTGCTGATGAAACAGGCGATGCGACATCTGCCACCCCCGGCTCACGCCTGCCCCAGCAGGCGGGCGATGATGTCGCGGGTTTCCTGCGAAAGATCGGGGGAATCCAGCAGCTTGCGCAGGTGCTGCTCGGCCTGTTTCCGGCGCTGTGCCGGCAGCTTGCCAATGATGCGAAAGGCGGTGGCCAGCCGCGCGGCGGAGGTGGGGTTGATGGCATCGAGCCTGCGGATGGCCTCGGCGATGAGCGCGAAGCCGGAGCCATCGGCAGCGGTGAAGCACACCGGGTTGGCATGGGCGAAGCCGCCCAGCAGGGCGCGCACGCGGTTGGGATTGTCCAGCGTGAACCAGCGGCTTTCCATCAGTTCGCGGGTGGTGTGCACGCACGGCGCAAACGGCCACATGGCCTGCCATGACAGCCAGCGATCCATCATCAGGGCATCATCGCCGTAGCGCTGCATGTATTCGGCCAGCGCCTGTTCGCGTTCCGCCGTGTCGGTCTGCGCCAGCGCCTGCATGGCGGCGGCGCGCTCGGTCATGTTCGTTGCCTTTTGCCAGGCGTCGTAGGCGAGCTTCGCACCGGCCTGAGGGTCTGCCTTCACCAGCAGCGCCAGGATGGCGGCGCGCAAGGTGCGTCGTGCTGCCTGCTCCGGCGTGGGGGCATAATCCTCGCGCACTTCCGCCGCGTCGAAGCTCTCGCGCAGCAGTGCATCGAGCCTTCGCGCAGCCGTGCCCATCACCGCGTTGCGCGCCGCGTGCAGGGCCGCCGGATCCACCTCGCCGTCGATGTCGTTCAGCAGCATGCCCATGCCCGGCGGCAGCAGCAGCTCCGCCAGCAGCGCCGGATC
>Ga0256839_1005613_pt1 | contig 11483 bp, 9 predicted proteins | sample 354166metaG_FD_185968 | JGI IMG/M metagenome (GOLD analysis project Ga0256839, IMG submission 185968) | Hydrothermal vent microbial communities from Mid Atlantic Ridge, Atlantic Ocean - 354-166 | ecosystem: Environmental > Aquatic > Marine > Hydrothermal vents | place: Atlantic Ocean: Mid...
GGATATTGCTGGCCTCCTCAAAGGGCGCGGTTGTGGTGGGCGTAGGCGTTAATCTTGTGGCAGCGCCGCATCCGGCAGACCTGTCCGAGCAGGCACTGGCCCCGATTTCCCTGCATGAAGTGCTGCGCAGCCCGCCCTGTGCCGAAGCCTTTCTTGAGTTGTTGGCCAACGCTTTCCTGAAATACGAGCGCCAAATGCGCAGCTATGGTTTTGCCCCTATCCGCGAAGCGTGGCTGTGCAAAGCCGCGCGCATCGGCGAGCTTATCCATGCCCGCTTGCCAGAGACGACGCTTTCCGGCACATTTGAAACCATTGATGAAACCGGCGCCCTGGTGCTGGGCACAGCGGCTGGCCCGCGCGTGCTCCCTGCGGCCGAGGTGTTTTTCTGAAAGGAGCGCCCTTATGTTGCTCGCAATAGATGTCGGCAATACAAACGCGGTTTTCGCCGTGCATGACGGTGAAAAATTTCTCGCCGAGTTTCGCTGCTCGACCGACCACACCCGCACGGCGGATGAATATTTTGTCTGGCTGAAGCACTTGATGAATCATGAGGGCATAGATGCCAAGATCAACGAGGTCATCATCTCCTCCACCGTGCCGCGCGTGGTCTATAATCTGCGGGTGCTGGCGGATCGATATTTCAACTGCCGCCCGATGGTGGTGGGCAAGCCGGAGGTGGATATCGGCACGCCGCCCCGCGTGGACCCTAGCACCGGCGTCGGGCCGGATCGGCTGGTGAACTGTGTGGCGGGCTATGATCGCTATGGCGGCAATCTGATTATCGTCGATTTCGGCACCGCCACCACCTTTGATGTGGCTGATCATGATGGCGCTTATGTGGGCGGGGTGATCGCGCCCGGGGTGAATATCTCGATGGAGGCGTTTCACCATGCGGCGGCGGCTTTGCCCCATGTGGATGTCTCTCGGCCCGACAAGGTTGTGGGCACCAATACCGTTGGCTGCATGCAATCCGGCATTTTTTGGGGTTACATTGGGCTGGTGGAAGGCATATGTAAGCGTATCTCCGAGGAACGCGGGCAAAAGATGAAAATCATTGCCACTGGCGGCCTCTCGACCTTATTTGCGCAAGGCACCGAGGTATTTGACCATCTCGATACGGATTTGACCGTGCACGGATTGGTGCTGATTGCGAGCTTGAATAGAAAGAAAACATAATGGCTAAGAAAAAAGACAGATTGATTTACCTGCCCCTTGGTGGCGCGGGCGAAATCGGCATGAACATGTATCTTTACGGATACGGCCCCAAGGGCAGCGAGAAATTTATATTGGTAGATGTGGGCGTGACCTTCCCCGATATGGAAAGCAGCCCCGGCGTGGATCTGATCATGGCGGACCCTGCCTATATCACCGCCCGCGCCGATAGGCTGGAGGCGATTTTTATCACCCACGCCCATGAAGACCATATCGGCGCGCTTGGCCTGCTTTACCCGCAGCTGCAAGCGCCGATCTATTGCCGCGCCTTCACCGCCGCCATCGGGCGCAATAAAATGGAGCGTCTGGGCGCGGATTCCAGCGCGATCAAAGAGGTCGGCATGTGGCCCGAAACCGTGGAGGCCGGCCCGTTTACCGTTGGCTTTGCCCCGATTTCGCATTCCATCCCCGAGGCCTCGGCGCTGGTGATTGATACCCCAGCGGGGCGGATATTCCACTCCGGTGATTTCAAAATCGATCCGGATCCGCAGGTCGGCGAGGCGTTTGACCCCGAGCTGATGAAAGAGATCGGCAAGGGCGGCATCAAGGCGTTTGTTTGTGATAGCACCAATGTGTTTAACCACCATCCGGGGCGCTCGGAAGCCAGCCTGCCAAGCGCGATTACCGAGATGATGGCCCATGCTTCCGGCATGGTGGTCGCCACGACCTTTGCTTCCAATGTGGCGCGGCTGAAAACGCTGGCGCAGGCGGCTGTGGATGCGGGCCGCGAGGTGGTTATGGTCGGGCGCGCGATGAATGTAATGACCCAGACCGCGATGAGCACGGGGGTGCTTACGGATTTCCCCCCCGTGATCAGCATTGAGGATGCCAAGGGCAAGCCGCGCGACAAGCTGATGGTTTTGGCCACCGGCTCGCAAGGCGAGCGCCGTGCGGCCAGTGCGCAGCTGGCAGTTGGCAAATATCAGGGCATGGAGCTGAAAGCGGGCGATACCTTCCTGTTTTCCTCCAAAACCATTCCGGGCAATGAAATCGGTGTGGGCCGCATCCACAACCAGCTCGCCGAAAAAGGCGTGGTGGTGGTGGCCGAGGATGATCGCTATCACGTATCGGGCCACGCAAACCGCCCGGATCTGGACCGGCTGCAAACCTTGCTCAACCCCGAACTGGTGATCCCTATGCATGGCGAATACCGGCACCTGCGCGAGCATGCGGAGCTGGCCGAGGCCAATGGTCGAAAAGCCATAATTGCGCCAAACGGGGTGATGGTGGACCTGACGAATGAAGCCAAGGTGGCTGAGCATATCGATACGGGCCGCACCTATCTGGACGGCACCGTGCTGATTGGCGCGATGGACGGCATTGTGCGCCAGCGGCTGCAATTTGCCATGCGCGGCCATGTGGTGGTGTCGGTGATGATCGACGAGGATAACCGCATGAGTGATGGTGTCTGGGCCGAGGGCCACGGTCTGCCCGAGCCAAAGCATGGTAGCTTGGACGAAAAGCTGGAAGCGGCGATGAACCGCGATCTGGAAAAAGCCAAGCGGGGCGCGCTGGGGGATGATGAGACCATAGAAAAAATCGTGGTGCAGGCCTGCAATCGGGTCTGTAAAAAGGCGATTGGCAAAAAGCCGGTTGTTACGGTTTTGATCAACCGGATGGTGGCATAAAAAACGGGGGGCCTTGCCCCCCGCTTTCGTTTTGCCGGGATAAATCCCATTTTATATTTAGATACCCTGCAGGGCGGGAATTATCCCGCCACTATTCCGAACTCGGCGCGGGCGCGGTAATGCGCGCGCGCTTTTTTGGTTTATCTGCAGGGGCTTGAGCGGGGGGTTCCTCTGCTTTGGGCGCGGTTTCAGCCGGAGCGGCTTCGGCCTTGGCCTTGCGTGGTTTGCGCTTGGGTTTTTCGGGTTTACCCTCGGCTTCTGCGGCGGCCTTATCGGCCTCGATCTGTGCTTTGGTCCGGCGCTTGCGTTTCGGCTTGGGTTTTTCCGCAGGGGCGGCTTCGGCAATTGCTGGCTCTGGGGTGGCGGTTTCTGCCTCTGCCACAGCCTGTGGCTCGGCCTCGGGTGCCGGAGCTTTGGCACGGGCGCGCGAGCGCTTTGGTTTTTCTTCGACCGTTTCTTCGGAGGTGTCAGCGGGTGCAACCTCTGCTGCTGCCTTGGCTGATTTGCGACGTTTGCGTTTGGGCTTGTCCCCGGCGGCGGGGGTTGAAATTTCCGTTGTGACATCTGTATTTTCGGTGATTTCGAGCGGCCCGGATATGGTTTCGGGAGTTTGCTCGGGCTTTGGCTCTTTCGCTTCCGGCTTTTCCTCCCGCATTGGCAGGAATTCGCGGGTCAGGAAATCCGGCATATGGTCGCCCATGCCCACGGGACCGCGACGATTACCTTGCCGGCTATCATTTCGGCGATCATTGCGCCGGTTGCCGTTTTGACGGTTATTTTCGCGCCGTGACTGTTCTCTTTGCTCTTCGCGATCTTTTCGCGGCGCCCGCTCGCGTCTTGGCTTTTCTGCCGACTCAGCTACGGGGGCAGCTTCGGCCTTGATTGGCTCGGGTTTGGATTGTTCGGGTTTGGATTGTTCGGGGCGGGATTTGGTTAGCGGGTTTTCCATCCGGTCGATCTTGTTTTCCACCAGCTCTTCAATCGCATCCAGATGCTTTTTATTTACCGGCAAACAGAGCGTAATCGCCTTGCCCAGCAGCCCCGCGCGGCCGGTGCGGCCAATGCGATGCACATAATCTTCGGCATGGATCGGCACATCAAAATTAAACACATGCGAAACAGCAGGGATATCCAGCCCGCGCGCGGCCACATCGGATGCGACCAGGAATTTCAATGTGCCTTCGCGAAAATCGTTCAGGATGCGCATGCGGGTGCTTTGATCCAGATCGCCATGTATCGGATTGGCATCCAGCCCGTGCTTTTTCAGCGATTTGGCAACGATATCGACATCAACCTTGCGATTGCAAAAGATAATTGCGTTTTTCAGGGCCTCCCCTTCTGCAACAATCAGGGCGCGCAGCAGATCGCGCTTTTCCTTGGCGGCGCGGTCTTTGCGGCTCGGGGTGTGTTCGCAAACGACCTGGGTAATGTTTTCCGAAGTGGTCGCGGCGCGGGCCACTTCAACACGCACGGGGTTATGCAGGAATTCTTCAGTGATCCGCGTGATTTCAGGCGCCATCGTGGCCGAGAAGAACAGCGTTTGGCGGGTGAAGGGCGTGAGCTTGAAAATACGCTCGAGATCGGGGATGAAGCCCATATCCAGCATCCGGTCGGCTTCGTCCACCACCATCACCTGCACGCCGGTCAGCATCAGCTTGCCGCGCTCATGGTGGTCCAGCAGCCGGCCCGGGGTGGCGATCAGCACATCGACCCCGCGATCGATCAGCTTGTCCTGATCCTTGAACGAAACGCCACCGATCAGCAGCGCCATGCTTAGCTTGTGGTATTTGCCGTAATTCTCGAAATTCTCGGCCACCTGCGCCGCCAGCTCACGGGTGGGGCAGAGGATCAGCGAGCGCGGCATGCGTGCGCGGGCGCGGCCCTTGGCCAGAATGGTAATCATCGGCAGGGTGAAAGAGGCGGTCTTTCCGGTGCCGGTCTGGGCGATGCCCAGCACATCCTTGCCCATAAGCGCATGCGGGATGGCCTCGGCCTGAATAGGGGTCGGGGTTTCGTATCCGGTTTCGGCTACGGCTTTCAGAACCTTTTCGTCAAGGTTCAAATCACTGAATTTGGTCATATTTATCCGATTGAAGCGGCAGTTAAAGGTGCCGCTAAACAAACGCGGCCAAAGGCACCGAATTGTGCCTCTATCAATATCGCTTTGTTAGACTTATCTGTGGCACAGGTCAATCTTATATGGCTGATCTTGGCCAATTCAGGCGCATTTTCGGGTTTTACTACCAGACCGGACACGCTATATCAGCGCAAACCACGAAAGAGAGCCGATGACCGAACAATCTCCCAAGCCCTATAAGGGGTTAGAATACCTGAAAGTGAGTCAGGTGAAGCACTGGACCGACAAAACATTCTCCTTCACCTGCGCGCGGCCGCAAAGCTTCCGCTTCCGCTCGGGGGAATTTGCCATGATCGGATTGCCCAACGGGGATAAAGCGCTGCTGCGGGCCTATTCGATTGCCTCGCCAAACTGGGCTGACGAGCTGGAATTCTATTCCATCAAGGTTGCCGATGGTCCGCTGACATCTCGTTTGCAGCATCTGAAGGTCGGGGATGAAATCCTGATTCGGCCCAAGCCGGTGGGCACATTGGTGCATGATGCGCTGGTCCCGGGCAAACGGCTGCTGATGTTTTCCACCGGCACCGGCATTGCGCCCTTTGCCAGCGTGATGCGAGATCCCGAAACCTATGACAAGTTCGACGAGGTGATTTTAACGCAAACCTGCCGCGAGGTGAAAGAGCTGGATTACGGCAAAAGCCTGATGGCCGAAATCGAATCAGACGAGCTGTTACAAGAGGTGGTGGGGGACAAGCTGCGCCTTATCTGCACTACCACCCGCGAGCAAAGCCCGGAAATGGGCCGGATGACAGACTGGCTGGCAGATGGCCGTTTCGAGGCCGCCACCGGCGCGGCCTTGAACCCCGATACCGATCGGGTGATGATCTGCGGCTCTATGGAAATGCTGGCCGAGCATAAAGAGATATGCCAAGCCGCAGGGCTGGTTGAAGGCTCCAACAGCGAGCCGGGCCAGTTTGTGATTGAAAAGGCCTTTGTCGATTAGCGCGGCAGGGTGGGGCTACACCCCGCCACCATCGGGGCATTACCCTTTTGCCGCGGCCTCGGCTGCGGTGCGCTCTGCCTGCACCCCGCGCTCGCGATCAGACCATGTGGATTTGATATAGGCCCAAATATCGTTGATATTTTCATCCGATAGCAGGCCTTCAAAGGCTGGCATGCCACTATTGAAACCGGTCACGCCGCGCGCGGCCATCGTCGCTGCGCCGCCAAATTTGGTATATTCAAACAGCATGTCGTCATCATGATGCCATGTATGGCCTTCGGCGTTATGGGGCGGAGCAGGCATGCTGCCATCCGCATTCTGGATGCGCCAGTTTTCCTGCCCTTCCAGATTGGCCCCGTGGCAGGCAGCACAGCTATTGGCATACAGGATTTGCCCGCGAATTTGGGATTCGATCAGTGGATCGGGCTTCATGAAGCTGAGGCTGAACAGATAGGCGGCCCCGATTCCAATAATTACAGCGAAGGCGAAAAATACTTTCATGTGGAGACCTTTACCCAAGTTATCATTCCGGCTGCCTGATGGGATAGCATATGACAGTGAAAAACCCAATCCCCGGGGTTGCTGGCGATAAAGGCTATTTCGCGCCGCTCCTGCCGCTCTATCAGGATGGTGTCGCGCAGGGGACCAAAGCTGCCATCGGCAAAAACCTCCTGAAAATGCATGCCGTGCAGGTGCATGGCATGGGCAAAAGCAGTATCGTTAATGATCGGGATGCGCAGGATTTCTCCGAGCTTTACCTCGGCCAGGGCTTCATCCGGTAATCCGGCCACGCCGTTCAATGTCCATATCTGGCCATTCTGTATTAGCTCTTCCGCCGACATCTGCTTGCCCTTGTATATGCCGGTTTCCAGCCCGCCCATCGCCCCGCCTTCCATATTCAGCGGTGCGGTCCTGGCCCCCTCCAGCGAGGTGAGCCGCACAATCGGATTGGCGGGCAGGGCGGGGATATTCCCGCGCGGTGCAAGGCTGGCTTGCCCCGTGATCTTCAGGCTGGCCAGCGCGATATTCTGCTCGCGGCCAATAAAGCCGATCATCGCCTCTTCGCCCGCTTCGCCGGTGATATCCACAATCACATCGGCACGCTGCGCCGGGCCAAGGGTGAGCATTTCGGCAGGGGTCGGCTCGTCCAGCGGCATGCCGTCCAGCGCCACGACCATGCCTTCCATCCCGACCATTGCCAGCCGCATCACGCGGTCTGTGGCCACGCAGATAAAGCGCAAGCGCAGCCGCTGGTTTTGCTTCACCTCGGTGAGCGCGGGATTAAGGCTGGCCTTGAGGAAATTCCCCAGCCTTCCTGCATGGGACCAATCATGGATCTGGCTGAAATCAGGGTCGATCTGGGCGTCTTGGCCCAGCCGCCAGTCATCCACCACCACGGTGATATCGTGATCCACCTCGGGCGGGTTATCCTCCTCCACGATCAGGGCACCATATAGCCCGCGCGAGATCTGCTCGGTGGTGTTATAATGGGAATGATACCAATAGGTGCCCGCATCGGGCACTTCGAAATCATATAGAAATTCCCCTCCGGGTTGCACCGCGTCCTGCGTCACACCGGGCACCCCGTCCATGGCGTTTTCGATGCGGATACCGTGCCAGTGGATCGTGGTCGGCTCTTCTAGCGAATTGACCAGTCTGCGCGCAATGCGTGCCCCCTGGGCTACGCGGATTTCGGGGCCGGGGACGCCACCGTTATAGCCCCAAATCTGCGTATCCGGATATTCATCCGACACCAGAGACACCGCGCCGGGGCGGGCCTCAAGCAATTCCTCATCCTCGCGGGCAAAGCTGATTTTGGGCAAAACCGCCAGCGCCGAAGCGCTAGCCAGTAAAGATCGCCGGGTGAGATTCATGATGGGTCGCTCCGCTAGTTAGGCATTTTAGCAAAGCTATGCCGAGCATAGGCCGGTTTCAATGATTTCTGTCAAAGAAAAGGCTCAGGTCTGCATTTCCTTGGTGGCGGTCAGATTCAGATCAGGGTAATCGCGCTCCACCCGGTCGATATCCCATTGTAATCGCGTGAGAAATACCGGGTCACCGTCATGGTCGGTCGCGCATTGCCCCTTGTTCGCATTCACGAAATTGTCAACCGCGCCCTGATCGCCATTGATCCAGCGGGCGGATTGATATTGCGTGGCCTCAAAGCGTACCGGTAGCCCGTATTCCAGTTCGATCCGGCTGGCCAGCACCTCGAATTGCAAGGCCCCCACCACGCCGACAATCCAGCCGGAACCGATCATCGGCTTGAAAACCTTGCTCGCGCCTTCTTCGGCAAATTGCATGAGCGCCTTTTCCAGATGCTTGGATTTAAGCGGGTCCAGCGCGCGAACGCTTTGCAAAAGCTCCGGCGCAAAGCTCGGAATGCCGGTGAAGCGGATGGCCTCGCCCTCGGTCAGGCTATCGCCGATGCGCAGCTGGCCATGATTGGGAATCCCCATAATATCACCGGCCCACGCATCCTCGGCCAGCTCGCGATCATTGGCGAGGAAAAGCACGGGATTGGAAATCGCCATCTGCTTGCCAGAGCGAATATGCTTGAGCTTCATGCCGCGCTTGAAATGCCCCGAGCAGAGCCGCACAAAGGCCACGCGGTCGCGGTGCTTGGGGTCCATATTCGCCTGAACCTTGAAGACAAAGCCGGAAACCTTTGATTCAGCGGGAGAAATATTTCTCGGCGTGCCGGGTCGCATTTGCGGTTCGGGGCCGTAATTCGCAATGCCGTCCATCAACTCCTGCACCCCGAAGGAATTGATCGCCGAGCCAAACCAGATGGGGGTTTGCGTGCCTTCAAGAAAGGCCTCGCGGCTGAAGGCGGGCATCAGCTCGCGCACCATCTCCAGATCCTCGCGCAGCTTTTCCAGCAGCTCGGGGGGCACATGCTCTTCAATAGCCGGATCGTCCAGGCCATTGATTTCAATGCTTTCGGCGACTACATTGCGATCCGCGCGGTCCATTAATTGCAGCCGGTCATTCAGGATATCATAACAGCCGATAAATTCACGGCCCACCCCGATAGGCCATGTGATCGGGGCGACATCGATCGCGAGGTTTTCCTGAATTTCATCGATAATATCAAGGATATCACGACTTTCGCGGTCCATCTTGTTACAAAAGGTCAGGATCGGCAAATCCCTCAGACGGCACACCTCGAACAGTTTCTGGGTCTGGCTCTCCACGCCCTTCGCGCCGTCGATCACCATGATGGCGGCATCTACGGCGGTGAGGGTGCGGTAGGTATCCTCGGAAAAATCCGAGTGGCCGGGGGTATCTACAAGGTTGAACCAGAAGTCCTTGAATTCAAACGACATCGCCGAGGCGGATACCGAAATGCCCCGATCCTTTTCCATCTGCATGAAATCGGAGCGCGAGCGGCGGGCATCGCCCTTGGCCCGCACTTGGCCTGCCATCTGGATCGCGCCGCCAAATAGCAGGAATTTCTCGGTCAGGGTGGTTTTGCCGGCATCGGGGTGCGAGATGATGGCAAAGGTGCGGCGGCGCGCAATTTCGCGCGGAAGGGGGGCGATATCTGTCATGGGGGCGGGTATAGAGGAGGTCGTGCGCGAGGGCAACAACGGGTGCGGCGCGTCAGGCGTGGTATTTGTGGATACGGTTACGTCCGCGCCGCGCTTTAGCCTTTGCGGGCCTTGCCGGTGTAGACCGCCGAGCGAAGCGAGGCCACGCCCAACGGGCGGCGGTTTGTTGCGCCAGCAACAGGACGTCCGGCGGGCGGGAGGGCTTGCTTTGTCCTTGGCGCTCCGAATTGGCTGGGATAGGCTGGGGGAAATGGAATCAGGAGAAAATTATGGATCTGGGTATCAAAGGCAAAACCGCGATTGTTTGTGCGGCATCCAAGGGCTTGGGGCGCGGCTGCGCCGAGGCGCTGGCAGAAGCGGGTGTGGATCTGGTGATCAATGCGCGCAGCCAAGGGCCGCTGGAGCAGGCCGCACAAGAGATTGCCGAGAAATACGGCGTGCAGGTAACCGCCGTGGCGGCGGATATTTCTACCGAAGAAGGCCGCGCCAAGGTTTTGGCGGCGATGCCCAGCCCTGATATTCTGGTGAATAATGCCGGTGGCCCACCTCCGGGCATGTGGCATGATTGGGAGCGCGAGGATTTCATCAAGGCGCTGGATGCCAATATGCTGGCCCCGATTGCCATGATGAAGGCGGTGCTGCCTGCGATGATGGATCGCGGCTGGGGCAGGGTGGTGAATATCACCTCGCAATCGGTGAAATCTCCCATTGCCGTGCTGGGGCTTTCCAATTCGGCCCGCGCGGGGCTGACGGGCTATGTGGGCGGCACCAGCCGGCAGGTGGCGGGCAGCGGTGTGAATATCAACAACCTGTTGCCCGGCATTCATGCCACGGATCGCGCGATCAGCCTTGATCAGGGGGTGGCCAAAGCAGAAGGCATCAGCATGGAGGCGGCCAGGGCGCAGCGCGCGGCGACCATCCCTGCCGGGCGCTATGGCACGGCCGAAGAATTCGGCGCGATGTGTGCGTTTTTATGCTCTGAAAAGGCCGGATTTATTGTCGGGCAAAATATCCTGCTCGATGGGGGTGCGGTGAATGCTACGCTATAGTTTTGTTGCAGAGGGCTTGAATGGCTGAGGATAGAGGCAGGTTTTTGTCGCCCCGCTGGTATGGGCAATTGATGCGCGGGCAGTTTTCGTTCGGGGATACATTTTTTGCCGGCATGTTTGGTCCGGCTTTTGTGCTGGTGCCGGTCGGTTTTTCGATCGCGGCGCTTCTGGCGGTGAGCGCACCGGCTTATATCGAGCTTGCGGTCTTTGTGATGACACTGGTTTATGCGCTGCATTTCACGGCGGTTTTGCCGGCGGTTTTCAAAACCGGCGTGAAGGCCAGAGCGGTAGGCGGCTGGCGGTGGTTCGGCATTTTGCTGGCGATCATTGCTACCGGCGCGCTATGGATTTCGGCCTATAAATTTTACGGCGCCCTTTGAGCGGTTTCAGCCTGAAAGACCAGCTTTTCAACGAGGGCAAGCTTCGCTATCTGGCGGGGCTGTTTGGTAATAGCCTTGATCAGGCGCGCTTTGTGCGCGAGGTGATGGCCAGGCTGCCCGAGCTGGAGCTGAAGGCGCGGATTGCGCATATTTCAGAGGTGCTGGCCGCGCATTTGCCTGATGATTTCTCCGAGGCCGTCAAGGTTATCGAAGCCGCCTTGCCGCCGCCGCTGGACCCGAGCAGGCTGGATGGTGATTTTGGTGATTTCATATTCTCGCCATTGGGGGCTTTTGTCGCCGATCATGGGCTTGAGACACCGGAGCTGGCCTTGCCCCTGCTCAAGGAAATCACCAAACGGTTTTCGGTGGAATTCGATATCCGTCATTTTTTGAATGCCGATCCCGAAGCGGTGATGCAGGTGCTGCATTCATGGGCGGAGGATGAAAATTACCATGTCCGGCGTTTGGTCAGCGAAGGCACGCGGCCGGTTTTGCCCTGGGGGGTGAAGGTGGGTCTTTCGGTGCAGGAGCCGATCGGGCTGCTGGACAAGCTATACCATGACAAAGCGCGCTTTGTGAC
>Ga0256839_1005614_pt1 | contig 11482 bp, 8 predicted proteins | sample 354166metaG_FD_185968 | JGI IMG/M metagenome (GOLD analysis project Ga0256839, IMG submission 185968) | Hydrothermal vent microbial communities from Mid Atlantic Ridge, Atlantic Ocean - 354-166 | ecosystem: Environmental > Aquatic > Marine > Hydrothermal vents | place: Atlantic Ocean: Mid...
CAACCTTAGCCGCGATTAATTTATCACGTAGTGCTCGCCATTGAGGCATTTCAAGCACCACACCAAAGTGAGGAATAGGCACGTGCTTGCCGTCAACTGGGTTTTTACAAGAAGCATCTTGTGCTTTACCTGCGGTATGACAAACCAGTTGGTGACCAAAAAAATCATAGTCTATCCAGTATTCTGTACTTCTGCCTTGCGAACAACCGAGTAATTTCCCATAAAACTGACGGGATTGCTCAAGATTAGTCACGGCAATGGCTAAATGAAAGGGGGTGAGCGAAGACATAGTGAACCTTTTTAAGTTAATTGATGTCTATTTTACATTAGAGCAAACTAATATAAGAGTCATTTAAAAATAAAACGATAGAATTATCTATAAACTAGACTCTGATAACTATATAATAACCCAAATTTTTTGCGAGACGATTGATGACTCCTACACGAAAAAAACGATTATTGGCGGTGGTATTAATATTGATTGGTGTCGGTATTGCTACGGCTGTCTTTCTTACTGCTTTTAAAGAAAATATTTTGTTCTATAAATCCCCTACTGAAGTCTTGCAAGGCGATTACCCAAAAGCACGCAATTTTCGAATTGGCGGTATGGTTAAAAAAGGCTCAATTAATAAATCCACAACATCACTTGATGTTGAGTTTTTGGTCACCGACTATGCCAAAGATGTCAAGGTTCAATACAGTGGACTGTTGCCTGATTTATTTCGCGATGACCAAGGCATGATTGCCATTGGTCAATTGGATAAAAATGGCGTATTTCAAGCTGAAGAAATTTTAGCCAAGCATGATGAAAACTATATGCCACCCGAGGTTGCTGCATCCATGAAAGAAAAATCAGCTACCTATGATGACTACAAGGTCAATAACTGATGTTAGCTGAAATTGGTCAATTCACCCTCGCCTTTGGAATGATGCTTGCGCTTTTGTTAGCGGTCTTGCCTTTATACGGCTATTTTACCAAGAATGATAATCTGATGCATACCGCTAGACCCTTGGCTTATCTGCAATTTATATTTTTATTGGTTTCATTTCTGATTTTAGTCACTTTATTTGTAATCCAAGATTTTTCTGTGGCTTATGTGTGGCGAAATTCAAATCTAGCCTTGCCTGTACGCTATCGCATTTCGGCAACTTGGGGAGCTCACGAAGGTTCCATGTTGTTATGGCTGTTGATTCAAACAATTTGGACAGCAGCGGTTGCATTTTATTCAAAGTCTTTGTCGCGTTCACAAGTGGCACGTGTTTTAGCTATTTTAGGCATTATTGGTTTGGGTTTTACCGCTTTTGTGTTCTTTACTTCCAATCCTTTTTTGCGCAGCATCCCAGCTCCTTTTGATGGCAATGACCTCAACCCGTTACTGCAAGATGTGGGATTAATCATCCATCCACCGATTTTATACATGGGTTATGTCGGTTTATCAGTGCCATTTGCAATTTCGATTGCTGCCCTTATTGGTGGAAAAATCGATGGCACTTGGATACGTTGGTCACGCCCTTGGACTAATGCAGCGTGGGGATTTCTTACACTCGGAATAGTATTGGGTTCATGGTGGGCTTATTATGAACTTGGCTGGGGTGGCTGGTGGTTTTGGGATCCGGTAGAAAATGCGTCCTTCCTGCCTTGGCTTGCAGGTACGGCTTTAATACACGTGCAAGCAGTCAGTGAAAAACGCAATGCCTTTCGAGGTTGGGCTGTGCTTTTGGCAATTTTAGGTTTCTCTTTAAGCGTTTTAGGTACATTTTTGGTGCGTTCAGGCGTTTTGACATCGGTTCATGCCTTTGCCAGCGATCCTAAACGCGGTGTGTTTGTACTGACTTTACTGGCTATTTATGCTGGTGGTGCTTTGTTTTTATACGCACTTCGTGCCAATAAACTCAAATCACAAGGTGGCTTTCAACTGTCTTCGCGTGAAACCTTATTATTAGCCAATTCCATCATCTTTTCAGTGGCCTGTTTTATGGTCTTACTTGGAACTTTGTTCCCTTTAATTTTTGAAGCTTTTGATAAAAAGATTTCCGTAGGACCTCCTTATTTTGGTAGCATGTTCTTTATGATGATGATGCCAATGGTAGTTTTATTGCCTTTGGGAGTGTATTACCGTTGGCAAAAAGGTGACATTATCCGTGTATTTAAACAACTCATGCCGTCTTTGATTATTGCCTTAGTCTTATCATTAATTGTGTGGTTTATGTTTAAACCGTTAAATATCAAAGCGACAATGGGCGTCTTTGGTGCGAGTTGGGTCTTTGTCACTGCTCTATTTTACTTCAAGGAATACAAAGGCAAACTCACACGAGCGATTTGGGGTATGCAGATTGCCCATATAGGTGTTGCCATTTATATCTTTGGAGTTTCAATGACTGAACACACCGATTTTGAAATTGACAGTTTGATGCAACCTGGTGATATCAAAATTGTGCAAGGATTTGAAATTGAATTTAAAGGTGTAGAACAAAAGCAAATAGAGAACTACCAAGCCAGCCAAGGGCATTTTGAGGTCAGAAAAGACGGCAAGATAATTGCCGATATGCACCCACAAAAACGGTTTTATCCTCGAAAAGGCAACCCAATGACAGAAGCAGCGATTGATCCAGGCTTTAGCCGTGACTTATACATATCATTAGGCGAACAAATCAATGACAAAGGTGGTTGGGCTGTACGTATTTACGTCAAACCTTTTATCCGCTGGATGTGGGGCGGTGGAATTTTGATGATGTTGGGCGGCTTTTGGGCAGCCACTGATAGGCGTTATTTCCGTCTCGCCAAGCAAATGAAACAAAAGAATATTGATAAGTATTTAGAAGCATGAATAAAACTGTAGTAAAAGCCTTAATTCCATTGGTACTATTTTTAACTTTGGTTTACTTATTGTACCAAGGTTTGGGCAAAGACACGCGCTTATTGCCTTCGGCTTTAATCAATAAACCCGTGCCAGAATTTGCTTTGCCTTCGTTAATGAATGGTAAAATAATCAACAACAAGACACTCGAAGGAAAAATGTACTTGCTCAACGTCTGGGCAAGTTGGTGTCCTAATTGCCGTATTGAACACCCAATGGTCACCGAATTTGCTCGGCAAAATATCATTCCGGTATACGGTTTAAATTACAAAGACGAAAACGCAACCGCCAAAGCATGGCTGAACCAATTCGGCAACCCTTATACTGATATTTTGGTCGATGAAAAAGGCTTGGTTGGAATCGATTTTGGCGTTTATGGTGCACCCGAAACATTTTTGGTCGATGGTAATGGTATTATTCGTCATAAAATTGTAGGAGAAATTAATCCACAAAACATACAGAATGAATTATTGCCATTAATAGAGAAATACAAAAATACGGTTAAGAATTGAGTTCTTTTTTGGGTTAAATAACACAGAGATTCACAGAGGAGACGCGGAGTTGCACAGAGTTTTTTAAAAACCAAAGTTAACGAAAATAAACGATAAAACCAATTTGTCATACTCGCAAACATTGGGTTCCTGTGACTTTTAACTTTCTGGACTCCCTTTTTTCAAGGGAATGGCAAGAGTACAAAATAAAACTATGAAAAAAATAATAATCACATTAATACTCGTAGCAAACACCGTTTTTGCTATCGACATTCACGAGTTTAAGACCGAGCAGCAGCGTCTTGATTATCAGCAATTAACAGAAGAATTGCGTTGTTTGGTTTGTCAAAACCAAAATATTGCCGACTCCGATGCAGGTTTGGCAAAAGACTTACGTAATGAAGTGGCTAAAATGGTTCAGCAGGACATGAGTCAAACTGAGATTACTGATTATTTGGTTGAGCGTTACGGTGATTTTGTTCGTTACAATCCACCAATGCGTGCCGATACCATGGCTTTATGGGCAATGCCGCTCTTGGTTTTATTCATTGCGGGATTTATTGTCATTAGAACCATCAAGAAAAACGCCACTTCCACTCACACAAACGAGTCAGACTCATGAACAGTTCTTTATTGATTACTTTTATCACCATTAGTGTTGTTGCACTGGTTTTATTTTGGTTGTTTTACCGCAAATCCAATAGCACTCAAAAACTCACACAAAATTATCTGATTGAACAGTTAAAAGACCAAGACTTAAGTCAAGAGAAACGTAAAGATTACGAAGCTCAACTATCTAATATTCTATTAAAAGATGGCAAACCTCAAAGTTCAGGAACAATTATGGCACTTTTTGCTTTGTTTGTTATCCCTTTAAGTTTCCTGTTTTATAATAAATTAGGCAACCCAAAAGCTGTCGATTATGTCGCTCCCACTCAAGCCCAAGCTGCACAAAACAACACTCAACAAGGTCAAGCCCCGCAAATGAGCATGGAAGAAGCCATTAAACAACTAGAAGCACGTCTTGAACAAAACCCAGATGATGTCGATGGGCAAATGCTTTATGCACGTTCACTTGTTTCCATGAAAAAATACCCACAAGCCGTGATTGCCTACCGCAAATCAAATGAGCTGGCTCCCAACGAATCAGTCATCTTAACCGAATTGGCAGAAGCCATAGCACTGGCAAACAACAACCGCAGTTTTTTAGGAGAGCCTGAGCAATTACTTTCAAAAGCAGTTGAACTCGAACCCAATAACCAAAAAGCCTTATGGTTATTAGGCATGACCTATTACGAACACAAAGACTTTGCCAAAACCAATGAATTGTGGAGTAAACTTTATGGCATGATGAGTGATGAAGGTGCTAAGAAACAACTGGTGCAACAACTCAACGATATTCGAGAAAAATTGGGCAAAAAAAGAATTACATCAGATAGCCAACCACAAGTTGTGGCCAATGATAAAGCCAATTTAACCATCAAAATCAACTTAGATGAAAAACTTAAAACCAACCTCAAAGGCAAACGTGCCCTACTCTATATTTACACAAAAGAACCTACAGGTATGCCCATGCCCATTGCAGTCGCTCGCCAACCTTTAGAACAAATCGTCAAAGGTTTCCCCATTGAAATTTCTATGAACGATGGCAACAGCTTGCAACCAAACAGAAAACTTAGCGACTTTGATCAAATTAAAATCGGTGCGCGCATTAGTTTTACTGGTAATGCCATGCCGCAAGCTGGAGATTTACAGTCAGAGGAATTAACTGTTGATTTACCCTCATCTGAGACGATTAACCTCATCATTAGCGAAGTTAGGTAGGTTACTTGTTCTTAAAAGAAACAATATAGGTGCACAGCATCGATAAAATGACATAAATACTGAAATAATAGACGCCAATTTGTAGGTTGGCGTCGGTTTTTCCTGTGGCTTTCATGGAAAAATAGGTGACCACTATAGCAACAACGAAAACATCTAACATTGACCATTTACCTATTGCCGAAAGAAATTGAATCTTTTTTTGTGATAAATGCAATTTGTTTTGTAAAGTAATAACGATGAGTAAAATTGTCTTAATGATTGGTGTTATAATGGTAAATAATAGAATAATTCCTGCAATAACATATTGTTGCTTTTCAAACATTTTCATCAAAGCCGAGACGATGCTTTTTGATTCGTATTGAAAAATTGTATTACCCAACATTGGCAGGTCTTGGTAAGCCGTAATTTCAAGAATTGGGGCAAACCAACCCGTCACAAGTGCAACAATGGATAAAACAATTAAACCACTTAATAAAGCCATTTGTTTGCCGATAAAATAGATAAGCAATGCTAATAAAACCAAACCAATAAAAGCCTTGGTAAAACGAAAAGCATTTTTATTGTATTTTTCGGATTTTTGTTTTAGGGATTTTAATTCATCCATTGATTCGGAATAGCCATCGTACCAACTAAAAGTTATCTTTTCTAATATTTTTTTTCCTTCATTCTTAATATTACTTTCCAACTGTAATTTATTGGTCAGTTTATTGACGCTATGAGAATAGCCTTGAGAATTTCCTAAGGCTTCATAGGCAATCAATGAGGCAATTATAACTAATACGATTACATACAATGAACTTAATATTTTACTTTTCATTTCTTTTCTTTGTCTCCACTAAGATAATTTTGGGTTCATCCCAACTGCCTGTGACTTTATATATAATTTTACCCACGTCTTTTAAACCTTTATGGAACATACCTTGCACTAAAAAGCCTGCCGCAGCACCAACTGCTCCACCAGTAATAGCTCCTATTGTCGGCAAGATACGCCCAACCCTTGGTTCTATGATGATTGTTTGGTCATAGTCTTGAGTTGCTAACCCTGTTCTGCCTGATAAACTAATTTTTGCACTGGAGGAATCAATTATAAAGGCATCGGTATAGGCATCACCTTCTCTGAGTTCAAAATCACCTTTCATGGACTGGAACTGCAACCCTTTTGCAAATACATCACTAAAGTCCAAAATCAAACGCCTTGGTAGATTGGTTAAACTAAAAAGACCCAATACTCGCCCCATTCCGGGTTTTGTATCAACCACCTCGCCTTTTCCTAACTCAACACGCATGGAACCACTAATTTTCTTTATTTCAAACTCACTGGGCAATCCATCCCATTGAGCTTGCATATTTATTAACGTTTGCGTGTGACTAATGGGGGCTTGAAATCCTAATTTTTTCAAAAAAGCAGCAATGTTTCGGGAAGTCATAATAATGTTAAATTTTGACACGCCTTTTTTGCCTTGGTTGCGTGACCAAACACCATTTATATTTAAATTAAGCAATTCCGAATGAGTCACTAGTTTCTCCACTTTAATCCCTTCACTCACGGGCCTAACTTCAATACTGGACTCTCCCAATGGAATCCCATCATAGATAAAATCACCTATCCATATATGCAAAGGGGGATAGTTTGAACTCACTTGCTCACTTGATTCCTCAGCCTTTACGATATCGGGTGCTTGCCAATGCAGTTTTTGCAACTGAACAATGATTCCCTTTTGAGTTAAATTGTTAGCAATTTTGACTGTTCCAGATATATCGGCGGCCTCAATCGTTAAATCAATGCTGTCACCCTTAGTGTTATTGAACACATCAATAGAAACATTTTTTAACTCACGAGCCATAAATATAAGTGTATCGACCTGTAATGACAGGGTTTTAAATGGCAGGTCTTGAGCATTTTTTTGTGATTTGTTTCTGGTAAGTACGCTTATCCACTTATCAACGTCTACCGTTTCTAAATGACCGCCAAACTTATCTTTTGTTTGACCAAAAATTAACTTGTTTAATTTAAATTCACCAGACTCACGGTTAACACTAAAATTTGAGCTTAATGATTTATTAAAGCTTAAATCCCAACCACTGTCTAAACAAGGTAAAACACACGATAAAGAAAAGGGAGTTCTTTGTTCTATGGGCTTAGCAAAAGGAGCAGGCATTTCTAACTGCACCCCTATTAAATCTGAGTTTGCAGTAAATACTGTTTGTGTCTGTCGTGCATTAGAAATAGAAAACTCCCATGGAGAGCGACCAATTGCTGGCAATTCAAACCCAAGTGTTGATTCAAAATTTGTGACGTCATAATTGCCGCTAATCAATACATTAATCTTTGGTTCTTGATTGGCTTGATTGATTATTTCACCAGATACCACTGCATTTTGGTTAAGAAATTTTGCTTTTAAATTAGCAAGCTTTAATGATAACCCTGAAAAATCCAAGGTGCCAACCAAGTCAAGCAATTGAAAATGGCCTATCTGAAAGTCCGTGTGCATAAAAGTAACCAAACCTGATGGTTCTATCTTAACATTGGCTTTATTTAATGGAAATCCCAAGTGAACGCGTGCTTCCTGATTGCCTCTTAAAGACATGTCTTCATCTAAAATTTTTAATCCTTTTTTCATCGGCGAATTTTTAAGAAAATCAAGCAAATAATTATCCTTGCCATTGGCATTTACATTAACAGTCAAATAAGGTTTTTTGAAATTTTTAATTTGTGCTAACACAGTTTTTATTCTTGCCTTCATCACTCGTCCACGGTGTGATTTAACCTTGAGTGACATATTTTTTGTGCCAACATATGCATTAAAATCAGAAAGTACAGGCCAATCTTTATGGTATTTAACTTGTGCGTTTTTTAAATTTGACTGCGTGATAAACACGCCTTGATTAGCTGTAAAGGGATAATCCTTTGTCAAACCATGATAAATTATCATGCCATTTTCAACCACCCCTGAAACCAGTGCTTGATCTAAAAAATTCAACACTTTGGGCTTCCACTTATTCTTTGGCCAGTATTTATACAGTTGATTAACTTGAGCTTGGTAAATAGCAAAGGTTAAATCCATAAAGAGGTTTTGGTCAAGCCCAATTCGCGCCGCTCCATCTAAAATAAAGTCAGTGCAATCACACCAAATGGAATTTATTTTTACATCAACATCATTGTCTTGCATAGATGTTTGAGCCGTTAAAAGTAAATTATTCCATTGCACAGTTCCACGTAAAATACCTGGAATCCGTGCTGAACCTTTTTCAGAATCAATCAGCAATCGGATTTGTTCATTGTGAAAATTAACTGAACCCGATAAGTTGTTGAATTGAGTTACATCCGTTGCCATATTTATATTTTCAAAAGCAATACTGCCCTCTACGATACGCCTTAAGTTTACATCGTATTTTATGGACACATCAGCAACTTTTCCAGACAACTCAAATGCAGCAAATGCAGCTGTATCAATGTGAATAACCCCAAGTATTGCCCTTAATAAAGGAATATCCAAAACATCTGCTTTTAGGTTTATGAATCCATTATTACGATTTATCCGAACATTTATTTCCTCTTGTGATATGGATGTGGTTTCAATGCCTTTAAGGGTTAAATTTGCCGACCATTTGTTTTTATTGCCTTTATAAACTAATTCTGCTTGACCTGTTATTTCTGCATCATTGTCGAAAAATTTATTTTTGAGATTGGCTTTAGCTACCATTTTCACGATGCTGCTGTGTTGGGTTTCCAGCCAGATTTGGGCATCGATAAATGTTTTGGGAAAATAATCAATAGCGGTGTAATTACCAATGCGATGAAGTGATAAATTTTTTGATTCCACATACCATTTAGCTTGTTTAAGAAAATCATTGCTTTTCGCCGTGATGGCTTTTAACAAAATTACATCGGCAATCTCTTTTGTATCAAGCTCCAAAACAAAGGCCCTATGATTATTGGATTGCTGCACTGTTATCTTAGATTTTATTTTATGTTTGGCTTGAGAAACGGGATCAGTAAAATTTAATGTCAAATTGTTAACAGACAATGTTCCAGCATCCAATACTTTTCCAATTTTATCGGAAAATCCTGTGTTCATATCCACTTCATCGGTGAGAACGATTTTTCCAGAGGGTTTTCTTTCAAAGTCAACAGCGACATCGCTAATTTCAAGGTTTATACCCGTCGATCCTTTGGGCACAAGAAACTGAACAAGGTTAATAGTCAATACCGCTTGATCAACAGCAACTTCTTTTTCGTCTTTTATTTTCAACCCTTGAATAACAAAAGAAGGACCAAAGCCTCGCCACTTTCCAGAGATATGCTCGATAGCAACCTCCTTATTCCATTGTTTGGACAAAAAAGAAACAACTTTCTCTTTGTATAAGTTTTCATTCGGAAGAATGAGCGAAACAACACCAATCACAACCCCAAACAATACAATTATTACTGCCAGTAAGCCACGTAAATGTATCCAAATACGAAAAACCAGAGAATGTTGTGCTGTATTGGTCATAAACTAAACAATCACCACATCGTATTGCTCTTGAGAGTAAGAATTCTCAGGTTGTAAACTAATTCTTTTTCCTAATTCGTCTTCTAATTCCGATAAGGAATGGGTTTGCTCATCTAAAATATAATCAACCAAAACCGTGGAGGCAATAACAAGTATTTTGCCTGTTTGAAACTGCCTTACCATTCGAATAATTTCTCTAAACAACTCATAACAAACCGATTCAACCGTTTTCATCTTACCTAAACCATCGCATGATGGACATTTTTGAGTTAGCATTTGTTGTAAATTTTCAGTTGTTCTTTTGCGGGTAATTTCAACTAAACCCAGTGTTGTTAATCCATGCACATAGGTTCTTGTTGGATCCGATGTGAGATGGTTTTGCAGTGTTTTAAGCACTTGATCTTTGTGTTCTTGCACGGACATATCAATAAAATCAGCAATAATGATACCGCCTATATTTCTTAAACGCAGTTGTCGTGCAATCATTTGGGCGGCCTCAAGATTGGTTCGAAACACGGTTTCTTCTTGGTTTTTAAAACCAATGTATTTGCCCGTATTGACATCGATTGTTGTCATGGCTTCATTTTGGTCTATGACAAGATTGCCTCCAGATTTTAACGGCACAAATTGACGTAATGCCCTATTTATCTCATCATCAATATTGTAAAAATCAAAAATCGGTCGTGCACCTTTGTAATGAAGCAACTCACCTTGCCACTCGGGAACAAATTCTTTGATAAATTTTTTAAGGTTTACATAGACAGTAAACGAGTCTGTTTTTATTACTTTTACATCAGATGAGATAAAATCACGCACAATGCGCTTGGGCAAGTTGAATTCTTGATAAACTAAATCTTTGACTTTGCCTGTTTTGATACGTTCGTTGACCTTTGTCCACAATTTGTGTAGAAATTTAAAATCGCGCACTAAATCTTCTTCGTTACTGTATTCGGCATTGGTTCGAGCAATTAATCCATGTTCTTTTTTCTGTTGAATATTCTCTAAACAAGAAATTAAGCGAGCCCTTTCTTCCTCTTCCAGAATGCGAATAGAAATAGTGTTGACTTCAGGTTCATTGGGTAAAAGCACTAAAAAGCGACTGGGAATGCTCAAATTACAGGTAATTCTTGCACCTTTTGAGCCAATTGCATCCTTATAAACCTGCACCACTATCCTTTGACCTTCATGCACCACGCTTGAAATCGAGGGGTGCTTAAACTCAGAATCCGTTTTTTTTTGTCCTTCTAAACGAATTAGTTTTTGCTGTGAACACACATCAGTGACGTGCATAAAAGCCGACCTTTCGTGCCCAATATCAACAAAAGCCGCCTGCAACCCTGGCAGGACTTTTTCAACCTTGCCAATATAAATATTGCCAACACAAGAAGTGCTTTGGTAACGCTCAATAAGCATTTCTTGCAACATGCCATTTTCCACCAGTGCAACCCGGGTTTCACTTGGTGTTGAATTGATGAGTATTTCTTCGCTCATTAAAACTCCATTAGTAATTGTGATGTTTCATACAGTGGCAACCCCATAATACCAGAATAACTACCAGAAATACATTTTATCCAACGTGCTGCAAACCCCTGAATACCATAACTTCCTGCCTTATCCATAGGCTCGCCACTGGCTATATATTTTTTAACTTCTTGAGCATTTAATTGACCAAACAACACTTCACTAACAGAACTTACCACTCTTGAGTGAGTCGAATCTACCAATGCAACGGCAGTAATGACTTGATGCTTTTTGTCTGATAAGGACATCAACATGGTGTAAGCCTCTTTTTCATCTCTTGGCTTTCCTAAAA
>Ga0256839_1005616_pt1 | contig 11471 bp, 13 predicted proteins | sample 354166metaG_FD_185968 | JGI IMG/M metagenome (GOLD analysis project Ga0256839, IMG submission 185968) | Hydrothermal vent microbial communities from Mid Atlantic Ridge, Atlantic Ocean - 354-166 | ecosystem: Environmental > Aquatic > Marine > Hydrothermal vents | place: Atlantic Ocean: Mid...
CGGCTTGTTCGGCAATAGTGGCTTGATTTTGCTGAATTGTTCTTCCGTTAACCAAAATGTCCCAGACATGAAACCCTCCCTGTTTCATATCTTGAATCACATTCTGATTTATAGGTCTACGCCCTAGCGGACCGGCTCGAACAATGCCTTGCGCAACTGGCAATCCCGCCGTACATCCATGCCGCATCGGCGTGGTTCGAGGTCTTTCGTCAGACAGATGCGGGCCTCCTGGATCCGCCCCTTCTTGCAGGTGATGGTGATCATGTCGGGTTGCAGCCCGGGATTGGCATCCAGGAATGCCTGCTCGATCACCGGGGCGGGAAGCCGCACCGGATGGCGCAGGCGACGCAGGATCTGCGGGCGATTGATCGTTTCATATGCTTTTCTGGCCATTTCGAAATAGTTTCCGGGATCAAGCCCCGAGCAGCGTCCGTGCTTCTTCCACTGATACCAGGCCGAGCCGCCCGATCCCATGATGTCGGCCATGGCGCGGGTCTGGGTGCGTGAGGGATCGCGCGCCGTGGTGCGGCAATGGCTGGGCCAGCCGCGTTCATTCTGAGGCCAGAGCCCGTGAAGAATCCAGCCGCTCTTGCGGCCTGCCGCGCACTGGGGCGCATTGCGTATCCGGCCTTCCAGTGCGCACCATGTCGGCGACCAGCTGAGTGCCAGCACGTAATAATCAAAATCGCCGCCGCGCTCGCCCTTGGCAAGGCCGGTTGCAGGCGCAAGCACCAGAAGGATGACCGTTGCGATCACGCGCATTTGCTCTTTCCTCTTTTCGATGTGGGCACTATATAGCGTTCAAGTTCCCCGACAACGAGAACCCGCCCGAACAAGGGCCGCCCTGTCCGGGGCAGGGGGAAGATGTTGTCGCAGAGGCATTGAAGGAGAAAGATCATGGCGAACAGACCGCTCATGCCGAAGGCAACAGCCGTCTGGCTGGTGGAGAACACGACCCTGACATTCAAGCAGATCGCCGATTTCTGTGGCCTGCACGAGCTTGAGGTGCAGGGTATTGCCGATGGCGATGTCGCCGCGGGGGTCAAGGGGTTCGATCCGATTGCCAACAACCAGTTGACCCAGGAAGAAATCGGCAAGGGCGAAAAGGATCCGCTGCACAGGCTGCAGCTCAAGTTCAACCCGGCCGCCATTGGCGAGGAAAAGCGCCGTGGCCCTCGTTATACTCCGCTTTCCAAGCGTCAGGATCGCCCTGCGGCCATCCTGTGGCTGGTGAAGTTTCACCCCGAACTGACCGATGGCCAGATCGGCAAGCTGATCGGCACCACCAAGCCCACGATCCAGGCGATCCGCGAGCGCACCCACTGGAACATCAACAACATCCAGCCGATCGATCCGGTGGCACTGGGCCTTTGCAAGCAGTCCGAACTGGATGCGGCGGTGCAGAAGGCCAATGCCAGGAAGGCGAAAGAGGGCGAGGTGATGAGCGATGAGGAACGCCGCAAGCTTGTAAGCACAGAACAATCTCTGGCCATGGACCCGGAGCCCAAGATGCCGGCGGCGATCGCAGGGCTTGAGACATTCAGTCTTTCCGGTGGGGCGCAGGACGGGGAAGAAACACCCGATGCCGACAGTTTCTTCAACCTGCCCGGCGATGAGGACGCGGAGGGCAACAAGGAAGGCTGAGCCGCCTTGCCATGCTGATGATCCGGGCCCCGGCACAGGATGTGCCGGGGTTTTTCATTCCGCGGGGCCGGAAGGGTGCGGGGCTGGCTGTGCCGTGTTATGGATCCGGCAGAGAGGTTCGCATGTCGGAGGAGAGTGCGCATGGCCAGGGCCATTCACATGATGATCCGGGTTCTCGACGAAGCGCGCTCGGTGGCCTTTTATCGCAAGGCCTTCGGACTCGGGGTGGCAGACCGACTGGAATTTGACGATTTCGTGCTTGCCTATCTGCGGAACGGTGAGATCGGTTTCCGAACTGGAACTGACGATCAACAAGGGCCGCGATGTGCCTTACGATCCGGGTGACGGCCATGGCCATATCGCCTTCGGCGTGGCTGATCTTGAGGACGAACACGCGCGTTTCGAGGCCGAGGGACTGGCGCCGCGGAAGATCGTGGAATTCAAGCGCAACGGAACCCTGCTGGCGCGTTTCTTCTTCGTGCAGGATCCCGACGGATACCAGATCGAGGTGCTTGCAACGCTACGGCCGCTATCATTGAACATTGATTGAAGGGAGAGGCGGGAATGCTCTACAAGCTTGATTTCACGGTTGAATACGATCACCAGCTGGGCCAGCACGGGCTTTTCGCGGTGTGGGCGGAAGAAGCCGATGCCGCGCTTGGTGCCAGGAAGGCCGGAGAGGATTTCGCGAAGGATGTAAAAGAACGTCTCGGTCTCTGAAGAACCCGCAGTCAGAGGCTCTTGCGGGCATGCAGGGCGGCAGTGATGGTGCCCTCGTCAAGATAGTCGAGTTCGCCGCCGATCGGCACGCCCTGGGCAAGCAGGGAGATGGAAACGCCATGCCTTTCAAGCGCGTCGGCAATGTAGTGTGCGGTGGTCTGCCCGTCTACGGTGGCATTGAGGGCCAGGATCACCTCGGAGATGCCCTCGTCGGCCACCCGCTTTACCAGAAGCGGAATCCGCAGGTCTTCCGGCCCGACGGCATCAAGCGCCGAAAGGGTGCCGCCCAGAACGTGATACCGCCCCCTGAAGGCATGGCTGCGTTCCATTGCCCATAGATCGGCCACGTTTTCGACAACGCAGATTTCGCCCGTGGCGCGGGCCGGATCGGCACAGATCGTGCATTTGTCGCCGGTGTCGATATTGCCGCAGGTCAGGCATTCGCGCACGGTTTCGCAGGCCGATTGCATGGCTTCGGCCAGAGGGGCCATCAGCAGGCTGCGCTTCTTCACCATGTGCAGTACCGCGCGCCGGGCCGAACGTGGCCCGAGCCCCGGCAGGCGGGCCATCAGTTCGATCAGTTTTTCAAGATCGCCGGGCGGATCAGTCATTCCTGCTCCTGATCAGGCGCATGGGAAAGATCCCTGCGTGTTGCTCCCAGAACCGGCGCGAAGGAATGTTCATCGCCTGTGCCCGTTCCAGTTCTTCGGGCAGTTCCTTCAGGGTTCTTGCGTGGCGGAAGAAGGAAAAAACCGAAAGCATGACCGCAAAAAGCGACAGTGCAAGGAACAGATGCCAGAGCATGACGATCACCCCGCTGCTGCGTGTGGCAAGGATGAAAAACACCCCCGCGCTCATCAGTGACAGGGGGATGCGCAGCAGTATCGCCCGCCTGGCCCGCGCCACCACCAGTGCGGCATTGGCCGGTGTAAGTTCCAGCGCGCCCGCCTGTTCTGGTCCGTATTCGAGCATCAGCATGGCCTAGATCGGCAGGTTCATGTCGGTGGGAAGCCCCATGCTTTCCGTCAGCCGGCGCACCTCCTGCTGGTGTCGTTCCCGGGCTTTTGCCTGTGCATCCTTGATGGCCGCCAGGATCAGATCCTCGACAACCTCCTTTTCCTCGGGACTGAAGATCGAAGGATCGATCTCGAGTCCGGTGAGCTCCCCCTTGGCGGTGGCCGTGGCGCGCACAAGGCCGGCACCGGATTCCCCCGTGACGGTAATCGTCTCCAGATCTTTCTGAAGGGCGGCCATCTTTTCCTGCATTTCCCTGGCGGCCTTCATCATCTTGGCCATGTCGCCAAGCCCGCCCAGACCTTTCAGCATTTCGTCCACTCCTGTAACCAGACTGTCTCATAAATACGTGTGCAGCATCTCTGGCACAAGAGATCGTGGTTGTGCGGCGGCTTGTTGTTGTCGGTCATGGCGCTCCGGGGGCCGGATGTTGCGATCAGGATGCCTGCGGCGAGAGGAATTTCAGCGACATGTAGCCCTGACGGCCGGTTTCAGGATCAAGGATCTCGGCCCAGCCGTTGCCGGTGGTGCGGAGCAGGAGGGCTTTCGTGCCATGGGTGAAGCGGCTCACGACGGTGCTTTTCGTCGTCGGTGCCGCACGCAGGTTCACAACGCGTCCGGTTACCACCAGGATCGTGCCCGGGGCCTCGGGTTCAGATCTCTGCCGGGCAAGGTATTCGGGCGGTGCATCATGCGTGCCGAATACCCGGGGTGCCTGTCCGGTGCCGCCGGTCATCGCATGTGCGAAAGCCGGGCGGGCAAACAGGATCGGGGTGATCTGCGGGTCTGTGGCCCTGCCGGGGTTGTCCGGGTGGCGGAAAGCGGTTTGCGAAGCCGCGCTGCCGTCTGTCGGAGTCATCCTGTGCGGTGCGCCCCCCCGGGCCGCAGGTGGCGCGGCGATTTCCGGATGTTCCCGCACCGGGGTGTGTGCATCTGCTGCTTTTCCGGATCTGCTGCCCTGCGGTGCAAGGGCCATTGCCCCGAAAACGGCCAATCCAAGCACGAATACCTTGCCGGTCAGACCCCTAGCCATGCCATATACCCCTGCAGATCATGACCATACACCCGAACCGGCCAGCCCCGATTCGCCCGGCATGCTAGCAGAAGGCGCGGGCAAATTGAGAAGAAACGGATCGTTTTCGGGTGAAGTCAGCTTGTTCTGCAATGTCCGCTTGGCTATCACTTGGGCCATGACCGACATTTCCGACACCGTGCCCGAAAAGGGCCATGAACTGGCCGAGCCGTTGCGCCGCGCCATTGGCGAGCGCTACCTCACCTATGCGCTTTCCACCATCATGAATCGTGCCCTGCCCGATGCGCGTGACGGGCTGAAACCCGTGCATCGGCGAATTCTCTATGCCATGCGCGAGCTCAGGCTTTCCTCTTCGGGCGGATTTCGAAAGTCAGCCAAGATCTCGGGCGACGTGATGGGCAATTATCACCCGCATGGCGATGCCGCGATCTATGATGCCATGGCGCGCCTGGCCCAGGACTTCAACGTGCGCTATCCGCTGGTGGACGGTCAGGGCAATTTCGGCAATATCGACGGCGACAATCCCGCCGCCAGCCGCTATACCGAGGCCCGCCTGACCGAAGTGGCCGAGGCCCTTCTCGACGGGCTTTCCGAAAACGCCGTTGATTTTCGCGAAAATTACGATGGCACGCTGAGCGAACCCGTAGTGTTGCCGGCATCCTTTCCCAATCTTCTGGCCAATGGCTCATCGGGGATTGCCGTGGGGATGGCAACCAATATTCCGCCGCACAATATCGAGGAACTGTGCAACGCCTGCCTGCATCTGATCAAGGCCCCCAATGCCCGCGATGAAACCCTGATCGATTACATCCCCGGCCCCGATTTTCCCACCGGGGGGATCATCGTCGAACCGCGCGAGAGCATTCTCGAAGCCTATCGCACGGGGCGGGGCAGCTTCCGCCTGCGCAGCAGGTGGAAAAAGGAGGATCTCGGTCGCGGACAGTGGCAGATCGTCGTGACCGAAATTCCCTATCAGGTGCAGAAATCACGCCTGATCGAGAAACTGGCCGAACTGATCCAGACGAAGAAACTTCCGATTCTTGCCGATGTGCGCGATGAAAGTGCCGATGACATCCGCATCATTCTCGAGCCGCGCAGCAAGAACGTGGATCCCGATATGCTGATGGGAATGCTCTTTCGCCAGTCCGATCTGGAAGTGCGCTTCAGCCTCAACATGAACGTGCTGATCGACGGGCTCACGCCAAAGGTGTGCAGCCTGAAGGACGTGCTGCGCGCCTTCCTCGATCACCGCCGCGATGTGTTGCTGCGTCGTTCGCGCCACAGGCTGGAAAGGATCGATCACCGTCTCGAAGTGCTCGAGGGCCAGATCGTTGCCTTCCTCAATCTTGATCGGGTGATCGAGATCATCCGCACCGAAGACGAACCAAAGCCCGTGATGATGGCCGAATTCGAGCTTTCCGAGGTGCAGGCCGAGGCGATCCTCAACATGCGCCTGCGCAGCCTGCGCAAGCTTGAGGAGATGGAACTGAAGCGCGAGCATGAAAACCTGCTGCTTGAACGCGAAGGGCTTGTGGATCTTCTGGAAAGCGGGGAAAGGCAATGGCAGGCCATCGCCGACCAGCTGCGCGAAACCAGAAGGAAATTCGGCTACAAGTCCGAAGGCGGTGCCCGGCGCACCGAATTCTCCGAGGTCGGCGAGGCAGAGGATGTGCCCCTTGAGGCGATGATCGAGCGCGAACCGATCACCGTGGTATGCTCGCAGATGGGCTGGATCCGGGCCATGTCCGGGCATATCGATCTGGAGCGTGAACTGAAGTTCAAGGATGGTGACGGCCCGCGCTTCATCTTCCATGCCGAAACCACCGATCGCCTGTTGCTGCTGGGCTCGAACGGGCGTTTCTACACGCTTTCGGCCGCCAGTCTGCCCGGCGGACGAGGCATGGGGGAGCCGGTCCGCCTGATGGTGGATCTGCCCAACGAGGCCGATATCGTGGCGCTGTTCATTCACAGGCCGGGGCGCAAGCTGCTGCTGGCCTCGTCGGCCGGTGACGGGTTTCTGGTGAACGAGGATGATGTCGTAGCCCAGACCCGCGCCGGCAAGCAGGTGCTGAATGTGAAAGGCGATGTGAAGGCACAGGTCTGCCGCCCGGCCGAGGGCGATCACGTGGCCTGTGTGGGCGAAAACCGCAAGGTTCTGATCTTCCCGCTTTCCGAACTGCCCGAGATGGCGCGGGGCAAGGGCGTGCGGCTGCAGAAATACAAGGATGGCGGCCTTTCGGATGCCCGCATCTTCACCCTGGCCGAGGGGCTGAGCTGGAAGGATCCGGCCGGGCGCACCCGCACCGAAACCGATCTGGCCGAATGGCTTGGCAAGCGGGCGCAGGCCGGGCGCATGGCGCCGCGGGGCTTCCCGCGAGACAACCGGTTCACCTGAACGATGTCGGCCAGCGAAATTCGCACCGAATATACCGGGGGCAAATGGAACCTCTTCCGGCTTGCACTCAAGACCAGCCTGCTCACCCTTCTGACGCTCGGTTTCTACCGTTTCTGGATGAAGACACGGTTGCGGCGGTGGTTCTGGTCGGCGATCCGGCCGGGCGGGATGCCACTTGAATACACGGGCGATGCCATCGAGAAACTGCTCGGATTCCTGATGGCGGTGGTTGTGCTGGCCTTCTATATCGGTGTCGTCAACCTGATTCTGGTGTTCCTCAGCTTCACCTTCCTGCACGACAATCTGGCGGCCTATGCCGCGTCTTTCATCGGGGTGATCCCGCTTCTCTTCTTTGCTCGTTATCGTGCCCGGCGGTATATTCTTGCGCGCACCCGCTGGCGGGGTATACGTTTCGGGCTTGAGCCGGCGGCCTGGGCCTACAGTCTTTACGCCATGGGGCAGTGGTTGCTTACGTTCCTGACGCTCGGTTATCTCTATCCCCGGCAGGTGTTCAACCTGGAAAAATTCCGCACCGATCGCACATTCTATGGCTCTGCCCGCCTGCATCAGGGGGGCAGCTGGCGAATGCTGCGCGGCGCCGGTTTCTGGCACATGTATGCCGCGGCCTGGAGCGTCGCGGTGCTTGTGGCGCTTGTTCATCTTGAATACCTGCCCGAGAGGGGGCTCCTGTGGCTGTTTCCCGCCGGAATGTGGTTTCTCTTCGGTTTTCTGTGGTTCCGGGTACATGCCCTGCGCAGCATGGCCAATCACAAGAGCGCCGGTGAAGTGGCCCTGATCGCCGCCCCCCGCATGCCCCGGGTGCTCGGGATCTATCTGCTGGGCTACACGCTTGCCTATCTGCTGCTTTTCCTGTTTGCCTTGGCCGTTGTTCTTGCGGGGTTGTTCGGGGCGGTATGGCTTTTCGAAGTGAACCCGCATGATCTTGTCACCTGGCAGCAGCGTGTGCCCACCTGGGTGCAGATGAGTGCCTATATCTTCCTTTATTTCAGCATCTTCATCCTGTGGAGCGTGCTGCATCAGGTGTTCGTGGTTCTGCCGCTGCACCGCCATTATGCCCAGACCCTCACCATCCGCAATCCGCTTGCCCTTTCGAGTATTCGCCAGCGGGCGCGTGATCACGCCGAGGAGGCCGGTGGCTTTGCCGAGGCGCTTGATCTGGGGGCCGCGATATGAGCGATGCGCGGCAGCCCCTTCAGGATCTGTTTGCCGATCTTCTTGATGGTGAAAGCCCCCGGGTGAGGCGCGTGCATGTGGTCCTGTCGGAAAAGGCACCCCGGCGCGGGGCCCTGCTGATCACCGATGCCGAAGGCCGGCAGTGGTGCTGGCCCGTTGACACGCTGCGAGCACTGGCCGATCAGGCGGGCAAGGAAGGGCTGATCCTGCATCAGGCAGGGGCCTCGCCCGAGAGGCTTGTCATCAGCAATCCGGATATGGCCGGGCGGTTGCGTGCGCTCTTCCCGCATCTTGGAAAACGTCAGCCTGTCCGCCATATGTGGCGGTTGCTGGGTTGGGGGATCGGAGCCGTGGGGGCGGTCTTTCTCATCATCATGGTGTTGATTCCGTTGCTTGCCAACCAGCTGGCCGCGTTGCTGCCGCCCGATGCGGAAAAGGCACTGGGGGATGCAACGCTCGAACAGATCACCATCGGGCTTGATCGCAGCGGCGTCAATCCGATCCGATCCTGCACGCAGGAGAAAGGCCTGGCCGCACTGGCCCGGATGCAGGCGCGCCTTGTCGAGGGAATGGATCTGCCCTATCCGGTGCAGGTGCATGTACTGGATCATTCCATGGTCAATGCCTTTGCCCTTCCAGGGGGGCATGTCGTGTTCTTTCGCGGGCTGATCAATGAGGCCGAAACGCCCGAGGAAGTGGCCGCCGTATTTGCCCATGAACTTGGCCATGTGGCACATCGCGATCCCGCGCGCATAGCCCTGCGCACTGCCGGATCCGTGGGGGTGCTCGGGCTGCTGTTCGGTGATTTCGCAGGCGGAACGGTGGTGCTGTTTCTTACCGAAAGGCTGGTGCAGGCAAGCTATACGCGCGAGGCCGAGGCGCTTGCCGATGCGTTTGCCCACGATATCCTGATCCGCAGCCGCGTATCTCCGGCGGCTCTGGCCACCATGTTCGAGCGGCTGCGTGCACGATACGGAGACGCCGAGGGCATCGTGGCCCATTTTGCCAATCATCCCGCTCTGGTAGAGCGGATCTGGGCCGCAAGAAGTGCGGCCCGAAATGCCGGGGTGGAAACCGAGCCGATCCTTGACGCCGCCGCATGGGCCGATCTGAAAGGGATATGCGCCCCCCTTGCCGGGCTGTCGAATATCCTCGAACGCTTCAAGCCCGGTGCTGAAGACGGCGGTTGATCAAATCGCTTCGACTTCAAGCCATACGCCCCCCTGCGGACGCAGGGTCAGGATCATCACGGGTCTGGGCAGACGCCCCGGCACCAGAGAAAAGCGGAACCGCGACAGCAGCGTGGCCAGGATGATCACCGCTTCCTGAATCGCGAAGCCGGCGCCGATGCATACCCGTGGCCCGGCCCCGAACGGCAGGCAGGCGAAGCGGTCGATCGCAGCCGGATCGGCAAAGCGCTCGGGGCGAAAGGCATCGGGTGCTTCCCACAGCAGCCGGTTGCGATGCAGCGCATAGATCGGCAGGATGACCGTATCGCCGGGGCGGATCTCGCGGCCGCAGAGCCTGTCGGCGCGCATCGCCGTGCGTGAAAGCATCGCGGCCGGCGGATAGAGACGCAGGGATTCATCGATGATCCGGCGCACCAGCGGCAGTGCGGCAAGGTCGTCGGCAATCGCCGCGCGGCCCTGCAGAACGGACTGTGCCTCGTGCCGGGCATGGTGCTGGACGGTTTGGTCCAGCGCGCAGAGGTAGAGCGCCCAGGCCAGGGTGAGGGCGGTGGTTTCATGGCCCGCGACGATGAAGGTCAGCAGGTTGTCGCGCAGTTCGGGGGTCGTCATGCGGCGTCCGGTTTGCGGATCCTCGCCCTTCAGCAGCAGATCAAGCAGATCGGGCGCCCGGCTGGGTGGCCTGCCGGATCCTGCGCGTGCCTCGATGGCCTGATCGGCCACCCGTTTCATCTGTCTGAGTGCGCCCGACGACATGATCCGCGCCGGGCGCGGCACCCAGCCCGGCAGGCCGAGGATGTCGAGCAGCGAAATTCGCGCCGTCTGGTCGATGTAGTTGTCGATTGCCCTGTGGATGGTATCGCGGTCGAAGCCCTCGTCGCCTGAAAAGGTGACATCGGAAATGACTTCGAATGTCGTTGTCACCATTTCGTCGTAAAGGTCGGTCGCCCGACCGCTGGCCGCCATCAGCCGTTTGCTTGCACGCTCGGCGGCGTGGGTCATGACCGGGCCCAGATTTTCGATGTTGCGCATCGAGAATACGGGTGCAGCCGCGCGGCGCTGCCAGTGCCAGTGCTGACCTTCGGCCACGAACAGGCTGTCGCCGATTGCCGGGCGCAGGATGTTCTTTGTCACGACCGATTTCGGATAATCAGCAACCTGTTCCTTCAGGATCCGGCGCAGGCTGGGCGGATCCATCACCATGTGCCAGCGCTTGCCCGTTCTGCCCGAAACGATGGGCTGTGTAACAGCCATCTCGGGCAGGATTTCAAGCAGGTTGCGGCGCGCGGTGGCAAGGGTTTTCCAGATTCCCCACGGCTCCTTCACCAGAGGAACCCGTACCGGTTCGGGCGGTGCGGAAGCAACCTGTGCACTGGACGGCATGGCGGTCTCCTTCCCCGGAAGGGTAATCCTGATCGCCGACCCCGTGCAACAGGGAAGGGATTGCGCCTGCGCTTGCGGGTTGTTATCCCCGCAGCGTTGCCGGGAAGGAGTTTTTCATGATTCCCCGTTCGTTTTCGCGTGTTTCTTTCGTTCTGGCGTTTTCGTTTTTCATGGCCGCCTGCGGCAGCAGGCATGATCCGGAAGCCCCCCTTGTTCCGATGGGTGATTTCCGGCTTGGCCATGTCGTGGTGATCGACGATCAGGCCGAGATCGGCCCGTTTTCGCGCAAGGCTGAGGCGGGAGCCTGGAAAGAGGTTCTGACCGAAGAGATCGGAAAGCAGCTTGGCCGCTACAAGGGCGGGAAGCTCTATCACCTCGGGATCAGGGTTGACGGCTACGTGCTGGCCATTCCCGGGGTGCCGGTGGTGGTCAATCCGAAATCGGTGCTGATCGTTTCGGTGACTGTCTGGGATGATGCGAAAGAAGGAAAGCTCACCGCCAGGCCGCAGCAGCTGGTTGTGCTGGAACGCCTGTCGCCCGAAACCTTCATCGGTTCGGGCCTGACCCAGAACAGGCAGCGCCAGATGCGCAACCTTTCCCGCAACATGGCTGCGAAGATACACGGGTATCTTCTGAAAAATCCCGAATGGTTCGGCCTGCAATCCGGCGCCGCACCGCTGCCGGGCGGAGGGGGCGACAAGTGACACTTGATTTTTGCGCGCCAAACCCGTAACGAGCGCGCGATGTTGAACCGGGCCGCTTTGGCCCCCCAGAACACGAGGCGCCGCGAGACATGGCAAAGGAAAAGTTTGAGCGTACGAAGCCGCACGTTAACGTTGGCACGATTGGTCACGTTGACCATGGGAAGACGACCTTGACGGCAGCGATCACGAAGTATTTT
>Ga0256839_1005617_pt1 | contig 11471 bp, 9 predicted proteins | sample 354166metaG_FD_185968 | JGI IMG/M metagenome (GOLD analysis project Ga0256839, IMG submission 185968) | Hydrothermal vent microbial communities from Mid Atlantic Ridge, Atlantic Ocean - 354-166 | ecosystem: Environmental > Aquatic > Marine > Hydrothermal vents | place: Atlantic Ocean: Mid...
AACATCTGAGCACCTCCGGCACCACAGCAAAAACCCCGTGAACGATTGCGCTGCATCTCAATCAACTCGCCTTCCAGCTCAGCCAAAACCCGACGCGGAGCCTCGTACACCCCATTGGCCCGCCCCAGATAGCAAGAATCGTGATAGGTGATGCGCTTCCCTTGAAAAGCACCACCCTCCACTTGTAAACGCCCTTCATCGATGAGTTGTTGAAGCAACTGCGTGTGGTGAATCAGTTCGTACTTACCGCCCAAATCCGGGTATTCGTTTTTCAAAACGTTAAAGCAATGCGGGCAGGCGGTAACGATTTTCGTTACCCCATAGCCGTTGAGGACTTCGATGTTTTGCAAGGCTGTCATCTGAAAAATAAACTCATTGCCTGCCCGACGGGCGGGGTCTCCCGTACAGCTTTCCTCTTCCCCCAGAATGGCAAAAGAAACTCCTGTTTTTTGCAAAATTTCGCAAAAAGCGCGCACCACCTTTTGAGCGCGTTGGTCGTAACTGCCGGCACAGCCTACCCAAAAGAGGTAGTCGGGTTTTTCACCGCGAGCAGCCAGCTCAGCTAATCGAGGAATGTGCATGATGTTCGTTTTTTTGTCCGAGCCATTGCGCCAAACACATGGCTCAAGCCTACTCGGCCCAGGCATCGCGCGGCTGAGACATGGCCCAAGCCGAACCGCTGTTTTCTATGCTGTTGAACAAAGGCAGCCAATCCGACGGACCGGCGGCTTCCGTTAGAATTTCATAGCGACGCATCTCCAAAATGATTTCCATCGGCCGGATGAGTACAGGACAGGCCTCCACACAAGCCTGGCAAGTCGTACAGGCATGCAGCTCTTCCCGATCGATGTAGTCGAAAAGAGAGCGACCGTCGTCAAAGTTTTCTTTGCTGAGTTTTGGAGCGCTTTCGCGCAAATCTTCGCGCAAGTATTCTTTGTTACCACTGCGCAACTTGCGCCCCACCTCTTCGGCCCTGTCGCGCACGGCCATGACGATGTGCCGGGGAGAGAGCTTCTTGCCCGTTTGATTGGCCGGGCATTCATCCGTGCAGCGGCCGCATTCCGTACAAGTATAAGCTTCGAGGATGTTTTTCCAGGAAAGCGAAAAGACATCGTTGGCCCCAAAAGTCGGCAACTCCTCCTCTTCCGGAGCGTCGGCAAAAGCCGCCTCGGGGTCCATCATGCTCTTCACCTCCTTCATCACTTCGGGCATGTTTTCCATCTTTCCTTGGGGCGTCAGTCGAGCGTAATAGCTGTTGGGAAAGGCCAAAAAGATGTGCAGGTGCTTGGAAATGGGCAGGTAGTTGATAAAACCCAGCACGACCAGCAAGTGCAACCACCAGCCGAATTCCTCTACCCAAACCAAAGCATTTGCCGAAAGGCCGCCTAACAAAACAGGCCCCAAAGCATCGCTGATGAGCAAATGCCCCGTCTCGGGATAGTGATGTGGGTCTATCCCCTGCAACAAGACATCTGCACCATTCATGCTGAAAATACCCAGGATGAGTAAAATTTCGCCAAAGAGAATCAAATTGGCATCTCGCTTGGGCCAGCCCTCCATCTCCGGCTTTTCAAAACGACTGAGATGCAATATGTTGCGCCGAATGAGAAAAACCACCGTAGCGATGAAGGCCAAAACCGAAAGCAACTCAATGAAGTTGATGACAAAGGTGTAAAACCCGCCCAAAGGCCGGGCAAAAGCGCGATGACTACCCGTCAGACCGTCCACAAAAATCTCTATCAGCTCCACCTGGGTGATGAGAAAAGCCGCATAAATGAAAAAGTGCAAAACAGCCGGAATGGGGCGCTTGAACATCTTGCGCTGCCCAAAAGCAAAAAGCAGCATGTTGCGCCAGCGCAAAGCCTTCTGATCGCTGAGATCCTCCTCTTTGCCCAGGAGAATGTTCTTCCGAATCTGCAAGTATTGCCTTGCGGCAAATGACAAAGCTCCAAAAGTGATGACGGCAAAGAGAATGGACTGCAACATAGACCTAATACTTTTTCAGGGCGAAAGATAAGGAATTAACAGCTGCAAAAAGCCCCCCTTTAAGAAGGCAGCCGAAACATCTACCACATCAATAATATCATCTAAAATTTAGTTTTTATCAATGAGAAAGCGGGCTTACCTTTGTCTTGAACCAAAAAAGGAAATCTATGACTGACAAGACCGAACAAGCCCAATGCCCTTTCCATCAAGGGCAACCGAAAAAAAACGGTCGAAATGCCTTGGAAAAAGGTTGGTGGACGCACTGCCTGAATCTGGGCATTTTGCGACAAAACTGCCCGAAACATTCTCCTTTAGGAGAAGATTTCAACTACGCCGAAGAATTTAAAAAGCTGGATCTGGAAGCCGTCAAAAAGGACATCATGGAGGTGATGACCAACTCCCAGGATTGGTGGCCTGCCGACTACGGGCACTACGGTCCTCTTTTCATTCGCATGGCCTGGCACAGCGCGGGCACTTACCGCATAGCAGACGGCAGGGGCGGAGCCGGAAGTGGAAACCAACGCTTTGCCCCGGTCAGCAGCTGGCCCGACAACATCAACCTCGACAAGGCCCGAAGACTCCTCTGGCCCGTCAAGCAAAAGTACGGAGCCCAAATTTCCTGGGCCGATTTGATGATCCTGGCTGGCAACTGTGCCTTGGAGTCCATGGGTTTTAAGACCCTGGGTTTTGCGGGAGGGCGCGAGGACATTTGGGAGCCGGAACTGGACACCTACTGGGGCAGCGAAGAAGAATGGCTGGCCGATGAACGCCACACGGAAGAAGGCGAATTGGAAAACCCCTTCGCCGCCGTACAAATGGGACTGATTTACGTCAATCCCGAAGGCCCGAACGGAGAGCCCAACGTCATAGCTGCTGCCCGAGACATACGCGAGACTTTCTCTCGCATGGCCATGAACGATGAAGAAACAGTAGCTCTCATCGTAGGAGGTCATACCTTCGGAAAAACCCACGGCGCTGCCGACCCCTCTCACCTGGGGCCTGAGCCGGAAGCCGCTCCGGCCGAGCAACAGGGCCTGGGATGGCAAAACAGCTTCGGATCGGGCAAAGCCGGAGACACCATCACCAGTGGGCTGGAAGGAGCTTGGACCCCCACCCCCACCCAATGGGACAACAGCTTCCTGGAAACGCTGTTCCGCTACGAATGGAGCCTGGTCAAAAGCCCCGCAGGTGCCTGGCAATGGATTCCCACCGACCCGCAAGCCGCTGAACTGGTACCCGATGCTCACGATCCCTCCAAGCGCCATGCTCCCATCATGCTGACCACCGACCTGGCCCTGAGAACAGATCCCACCTATCGGGCCATTGCCGAGCGCTTCCTCAAAAACCCCGATAAATTGGCCGATGCTTTCGCCAAAGCCTGGTTTAAGCTCACTCACCGCGACATGGGACCCCTAAGTCGCTACCTGGGGCCGGAAGTACCCAAAGAAGTGTTCATCTGGCAAGACCCCATACCCGAAGTCAAACACGAGCTGATCGATGAACAAGACATCGGTAAGCTCAAAAAGGAAATCCTCAACTCCGGTTTGACCATTCCCCAGCTGGTGCGAACAGCCTGGGCCTCCGCCTCTACATTCCGCAACAGCGACAAACGCGGCGGTGCCAACGGCGCCAGAATACGCTTCGCCCCGCAAAACCAATGGGCCGTCAATAGACCGGATGAGCTGAAAGATGTCCTTCAAAAACTCGAAGATATCCAACAGCAGTTCAACAAAGGGCAGTCTGGTAAAAAAGCCGTATCTATGGCCGACCTCATTGTCCTGGGAGGAGTAGCAGCCGTAGAAAAAGCCGCCAAAGAGGCCGGAGTGGAAGTGAAAGTACCCTTCAGCCCCGGTCGGGCTGATGCGCTCGAAGAACAAACCGATGTAGAATCCTTCAAAGTGCTCGAACCTTGGGCCGACGGGTTCAGAAACTATGCCCGCCCCAAAGCGCCTCGAAGTCCGGAAGAACTGTTGATCGACAAAGCCCAGTTGCTGACGCTGACCGTACCGGAAATGACGGTGCTGCTCGGTGGCATGCGCGTGCTAAACGCCAATTACGACGGCTCCTCCCACGGAGTATTCACCCACAGGCCCGAACAACTCACCAACGACTTCTTTGTCAACCTGCTGGACCTCAACACGAAGTGGGAGAAAGACGCCCAACAAAACGGAATCTACCGTGGCATTGACCAAAACAGCGGCCAGCAAAAGTGGACGGCAACAAGTGTGGACCTGCTCTTCGGCGCTCATGCCGAATTGCGCGCCGTAGCCGAAGTGTACGCTTTTGAACAGGCCAGGGAAAAATTCGTTCACGATTTCGTCAAAGCCTGGACCAAAGTCATGGAACTGGATCGCTTCGATTTGAAGTAATGGACCGCCAGGCTGCCTGCTGCAAAAGCTTTGCAGCCACAAGGGAAAAGTTTGGACCTGCCTTACCCCCCTCATCAGGCAGGGCCAAACTTTCCATTTTGCAGCCGTTTACTTCCGGCATCAAACAACCTATTGCCCTGCACGGGGTATCCGGGGCTTGAGAACCATGGCATCCTCTTCTCCGGAAAACATGCCTTCCACGGAACGACAAATGCTCTTTTGCAACTCCTCCAACAAACGCCTCTTGACAAAGTGCTTGTGAACCACCAAGCCTATGGAGCGAACGGGAACCGGAGGTTGGAAAGAAAACAGACAAGATCTATCGCTCTCAGGCATACCCAGGGCAGCCATCTTTGGCAAAATCGTCATGCCTTGATAAGATTTGGTAAAGCGTATCAAACCGTCTATGGAGCCTGCCTTGTATTCAAAATTTGAGGCCAAAGGCCATTGTCGCTTAGACAAAGCGCAAATCTGTTCGACCTGGCTTCTCAAACAGTGCTCATCCTCCAGCAAAATCAAGCGGGAATAGTCCAGCTCTCCCACCTCCCTCTTTTCTGCCCCCTTGCCGGAATGGCAATCGAACAACAAAAGGGGTTCGCTGTACAAAGGCAGCTCTACCAAATCGGGCTCTTCCAAAGGTATGGCAACAATACCTATATCCAAACGCCTTCTCTTTAACTCATTTTGAATCTCTGCCGTGTTTTTTTCCTCAATGGAAAATTTAACATCCGGAAAAGCCTTCACAAACTCCAACAAAAACAAAGGCAGCAAATAAGGAGCCACCGTGGGAATAATCCCCATCTTAAACTCCCCCTTTATCTCTCCCTTTAAAGCCTGAATTTTGTAGTCCAGCAAATCGATTTCCTTCACAATATGCCGTATCTGTTCTACGATTTCACGACCCTCGCGCGTAATGGTAACCGGCTTGGTACGCCGGTCAAAAATTCTTATTCCTATCTCCTCTTCAAACTTGCCGATCATGGTGCTCAAAGTAGATTGCGTAACAAAACACCGTTCGGCGGCCCGTTCAAAATGCCGCAATTCCACAACAGCTAAAACGTACTGCATTTGTTGTATATTCATTCTCTATACTGAATTTATATCCAAACCGAAATGGTTTGGGACATTTATGACTCGCAAACGAGCAAAAGATAGGGAGTTTGAGAGGCTACCGCCTCCCAAACCACTCCACCATGAGTATATTCCCATCGTACAGGCAAGCCGGCCCAAATCATTCTGTCCCAAAGATATGCCTTAAAGCCGTACCTTTGTTGTATGAAGGTTCTGGATCATCGCGACATCCAACTGCGCATCAAACGCCTGGCCATCGAAATTCTGGAAAACAACATCCAAGAAAAACGACTCGTTTTGGCCGGCATCAACAACAACGGCCTGTACTTTGCCCAACTTCTCCGGCAAAGCCTGCAAGAACAGGCCCCCATGCCCGTCGAACTCACCCGCATACGCCTCAACCCGGCCAACCCCATTGAAAAACCCGCTCAACTGGAGACAGAAGCTCAACAACTCCACAACAGCACCGTCATCTTGGTGGACGACGTGGCCAATACCGGCAGAACGCTCTTCTATGCCTGCCAAACCCTGATGAATACCCTGCCCAAATCCGTGCAAATCGCCGTACTGGTCGATCGCACCCACAAAACCTTCCCCATCAAGGCCGACTACGTAGGCCTGGCCTTGGCCACTACCCTGCAAGAACACATCCAGGTACAGCTCGGAAAAAACGGAGAAAAGCCCGAAGAAATAGGCGTTTTCCTCTGCTGATTCTCCCCAATCCTCAGGCTCTGACCAAAGCGGCTTGAAAAAAAATACGAAAAAAATCGTATTTTTTCTATTCTACGAAACAATTCGTATATCTTTGCGTTTGAAAAAGTGCAAGCCGGCCCGGATGCCGGCTAAAACACCGATTCACAACGCATTCAAAACGACATTTGCCATGAGCGAGAAAGAAAAAAAGAAGCCCACGGAAACCGAGCTGGAAATTTTACAAGTTCTTTGGCAGGCAGGCAGGCCCATCAGTGTCAGGGAAGTACACGAGCGACTGCAGAGCAAGCGAAGCACCGGCTACACCACCACGCTGAAGCTGATGCAAATCATGGCCGAAAAGGGCCTGGTCTGGCGAGACACTTCCCGGCGCACGCACTTGTATCGCCCTGCCTTGAGCCGGGAGGAAGTTCAGGACAGCCTGTTAGAAAGACTCACCAATGGAATTTTCAGCGGAGCCTCAGGGCGTTTGGTGATGCAACTTCTCGGGCAGCAAAAGCTCCACAAGGAGGAGTTGCACCAAATCCAGGAACTACTCAACCGCATGGAAGAGGAATAAAAACAGAATCATGGATATCTTATTTCACCCTTCGCAAGGCGAGATGTACGCCCTTGGATGGATGCTCCTGCATTCTTTCTGGATTGGGGCTTTAATCGCCACGGTAACTGCCCTTTTGCTAAAAGCCGTCTCAGTAAAAAAAGCGGTACTGCGCTATCGCATAGCCTGGGGTGCGCTCGGCCTTTTTCTCCTGGTTAACAGCTGGACATTTTGGGCATATTGGCCTGAGGCTACCAACAGCCAGGTGATTGAGCAAGTAGCGAACAACAAAAACATTGTTCTAACTTTTACCGAAAGGCCAAACCAACTAAAAACAATAGAACGCTACATTGCACAAATTGAAGCTTTCTTGCCCCAACTGGTGTATGGCTGGAGCATAGGCCTGCTGTTTTTCCTTTTGAGATTCTTGGTCGGCTTTCGCCAAATGCAACAATGCCGACGCAAAGGCCTTCTACCCATACCGGATTCATGGCAACAACGCTTTTTAGAATTAGCCAAAGAAATGGGGGTAAAAAGCTCAAACCTCCGACTCGGCGAATCCCTGCGCACGAAAGTCCCGATTTTAATCGGCCACTTCAAACCCCTGGTTCTCTTGCCGGCAGGCACGTTAACCCAAACCCCGCCAGAATACATAGAAGCAGTGTTAAAACACGAACTCGCACATATTCGCAGAAACGACTTTCTGACCTCTGTCATTCAAAACTTCATAGAGGTTGTCTTTTACTTCAACCCCTTCGTCTGGTGGATGTCTGCACGCATCAGAGAAGAGAGGGAACACTGCTGCGACGACCTGGCCATACAGCATGCCTGCCGACCTGGCACCTACGCAAAAGCCCTTTTTCACTTTCGTCAAATGGTAGAAGAACCTTATCCCGTACAGGCCGTAGCTTTCTTGAAAAAGCGCAGTCAACTCCTCAGCAGGCTGCAAAGGCTGCTACTTCCGGAGGCAACACTTACGTCACAAAAAAAATACACCATGGAAAAAACAGTTTTTGCCCTCATCGCACTTTCCGCCACGATTTTTCTGGCATTTCAGACTCAAGGCGAAACGACAATTCGCCCGGAACAAACTACAATGACTTCACCTCCCTTTTGGCCGACAGATAGCCTGCCGGAAACAGCTGGTGGAGTTCAGGTTTTACTCCTAAGGGGTGATAGCATCAAGATGCTGCAAGGAAGCCAAAACAAGGAAGCTTCACTCATCATCCTCTCTTCAAAGGAAAAGGCCGATTCTCAAGGGAACACTTTAGCGCTTTCCGGCCTTTCCGAAGGAGGGGTAGCGATTATCACCGTTGAAGACAGAGAACAATTTGCTCTTCTGCAAGACAGCTCTGAGCTGCCGGAGGCTGAACGGCGTAAAATGCGTGAAGAAGCAGAGAAAATGCGCAAAGAAACAGAGAAAATGCGTGAAGAACTCGAACGAATGCGCAAAGAGGCAGAACGCCTCAAGCAAGAGGCAGAAAAGTTCAAATATGCAGATCTTGATTTTGAGCAGCTGATACTCACGGATACCATAGTTATATCCCACCCGGACAAGCAAGAAAACGATACCGTAATCACGTACACCTTTGACCCGAATACTATCGATATACTCTCCATTGTGTTCGAGACAAACGAGGCAGTTCAAGAAAACTCCAGCACAAAAGGGCTTCCCAAAACCTTCGAGGAGAAAAAGCGCCCGGAGATGCTCTTAATCAAGCAAGCTGTGTTTGAAGGTCTGATTAAAGACCCCGACAACTACTCTTTTAGCCTGACGCCCAAAAAGCTCGTCATTGACGGAAAGCGCCAACCCAAAGCAATTTTTGAGCGCTACAAAGCCAAATACGAAAAGCTCACCGGCTCTCCGCTAAAGAGCAGCATCAAAACCAAAGTAAGAAGACAAACTCAGGATGTGGGAGAAATTCCTTCCCCCGCTTTTCCCTGGTGGAATTGGTGGAGTTGAGTCTATAGCTCTTCGCAGGAAGAACACCCGGCTGGGAGGTTGAAAGAGCATTCAATCGTCCATCAGAATTTTTTTCTTGCGCAGCTCAAAATGGCGCCCCAGATAGACTTCACGCACCAGGCGATCGGCAGCCAGTTCCTCAGCTGTACCGTGACGAAAAATCCCCCCATCCACCAGCAGGTAAGCCCTGTCCGTAATGGACAGGGTTTCCTGTACATTGTGATCCGTGATGAAGATGCCTATGTTTTTTTGCTTTAAGCGCAAGACAATTTGCTGGATGTCCTCCACAGCAATAGGATCTATACCGGCAAAAGGCTCGTCCAACAAAATGAAAGAAGGCCCCGAGGCCAAAGCCCGCGCAATCTCGGTACGCCGGCGCTCCCCACCGGAAAGGGCGTCGCCAAAATTTTTGCGCACCTTTTCCAGGCCAAATTCTTCAATCAAGGCTTCCAGTTTTTCCCTTTGCTCAGCCCGACTGAGAGAAGTCATCTCCAAGACGGCTTTGATGTTGTCTTCCACACTCAGTTTTCGAAAGACCGAAGGTTCTTGTGGCAGATAACCTATGCCCTTACGCGCCCGTTGATACATCGGCAAGGAGGTAATGTCCTCTCCATCCAAAAAGACCTTGCCTTCATCCGGTCGAATAAAACCCACAACCATGTAAAAGGTCGTGGTTTTGCCCGCTCCGTTAGGGCCAAGCAGACCTATAATATCTCCCTGCTCCACTTCCAGAGAAACGCCCTTGACAACTTTGCGTCGGCCATAGTACTTCACCAAGGATTCGGTTCGTAAAATCATATTGCGAATTTTAGCCGCCGAGCTTGCTCAATGCGTCTGAAAGCTAAACAACAGACGCAAGCCGTAATGATCCAGGTTTACCGAATAATCTGCCAAGGGAGGCAGATGGGCACTGCCGTTCAGGCCCTGATCCAAACTCTCCGCACTGGCCGTGGTAAAACTGTAGTTGTAGTAGGGGTTGATGGTCAAGCCAAAAGGTTTGCCCAGCAAAAGCATCAGTGAAGGCCCCGCACTGAAGTTCCAATCAGCTTCCACCACATCCCATTCCGGTTTGCGAAAACCCGGGCTATAAATCCTTCCTTCCACCTTCAACCTGTCGGCAGCTCCTTCCACGCCCAAATACAAGGCTATCTTATCGGTCAAGGGAAACAAGTAACCCAAACCCAAACTGTAACTCTTTATCCGCAAGCGCAGGCTGCGGCGATAAGACTCGCCTTCAACCGAATACATCGCCTCTCTTTTCTTACTCGCTCCGGAAAATCCATAGGTAAACAACCATGTTTTGCCTAAGGCAAAGCGAAAGGAATAGCCGTCCAGATAATAACCCAAAGAGGGCATCTCCGCATCTAATACATGAGCCTGGTTGTAGCGGTCAATGACCTGATTAAAAGCATCGAGTTGATAAAGATGAACGCCATAACCGTTGCCCAGTAAAAAAGTCTGGGATTTTGCCTGCTCGGCAAAAAAACAAAGCAACACAACAAAAAAGAAGGCTCGAAAAGAGAAAAAAAGCTTCATAGGTCTTTTCTTAATGAAAAAAATAAAAATCCTATCTGCAGCATGACCAACCCATAGCGCCCAAAAACGAGGTAAAAAGGTGTCTTCTCCAGACTGTTCTGTGCTAAAACGCAAAATAAGTAAAAAAAGTAAACACCAAAGCCAAAAGATAGCTGATAAAAATCAACACAGCCGTTGATTGGGGTCATTGAAAACAAGAGAAAAAAGCCGACATCTTAATTGTATCCAAGCACCCAATAAGACGTACATCCAAAAAACACGCATCATGATTTCTTCCCTCGCTTTCTCCACGCAACAATTACTCACAGGCCTGCTCATAGCTGTTGCATCCATAGTAGCCATCATCCAAGGTGCTAAATATTTCCTGAAAAAAAAGACGCAATCCCTGGAACAACAGGCTTTGCACAACCCGAAAAAAAGCAAATATGCAGCTGTAGATGTTTTCCAATGGAGCGGACTGTTTTTTTATACAGGCCTGATCATCAGTTTACTGATAACCACATTGGCCTTAAACTGGACCACCAAAGAAAAGGAAGTGTACATTCCCGAAGATGCCTTGGTGCTGGAAGAAGAAATTGAAGTCGAGCCGCCACGTAGCAAGCAAGAACTCCCACCTCCACCTCCGCCTCCGCCCCCCGTCATCACCGAAGTGCCAAACACCGTGGAGGTAGAGGAAGATGAAAATCTCTTCGTAGATCAGTCCATCGAAGCAGAAACGGAAATTGTAGATGCACCCAAAGCCAAACAGACAACGGCACCACCTCCACCTCCGCCTCCACCCGTAGAAGAGGCTGAAGAAGCCCCCATTTTCAAAATTGTGGAAGAAATGCCGCGCTTTGCCGGTTGCGAAAACCTCAAAAAGAAAGAAGAACGCAACCAGTGCTCTCAACAAAAACTACTGGAGTTTATCTACTCCAACATCAAATACCCGGAAATTGCCAAGGAAACCCAGGTCGAAGGCGTGGTTGTCGTCCAATTCATCGTAGAACCCGACGGTTCCATCTCCAACATCAAAGTGGTTCGCGATATCGGAGCCGGCTGTGGTGAAGAGGCCATGCGGGTCGTCAAAATGATGCCCAATTGGATCCCCGGCCGCCAACGCACAAAAAAAGTGCGCGTACTGTTCAATCTACCTATACGATTCAAACTGGTAAGCTGATAAACGTGCGGTACAGACGCAATATCTTGCGTCTCTACCGCAGCAACACCACCTGGCCGGAGACCTCCTCCTCCTGCAGGGCCAGGGTGTTCCAATAACGGAACCGATACACATATACCCCGCCGGCGGCATCGCCCC
>Ga0256839_1005618_pt1 | contig 11471 bp, 9 predicted proteins | sample 354166metaG_FD_185968 | JGI IMG/M metagenome (GOLD analysis project Ga0256839, IMG submission 185968) | Hydrothermal vent microbial communities from Mid Atlantic Ridge, Atlantic Ocean - 354-166 | ecosystem: Environmental > Aquatic > Marine > Hydrothermal vents | place: Atlantic Ocean: Mid...
CGGACTTGGTGCTGCGAGTGACGGAGCTATTGCGGCAGGAGAACGTGGTGGGCAAGTTCGTGGAGTTTTTCGGTTCTGGGGTGGCGGCGATGAGCCTGCCGGATCGGGCCACGCTGGCCAACATGGCTCCGGAGTACGGGGCCACGATGGGCTTTTTCCCCATGGACGAAGAATCGCTGGACTACCTGCGCCGCACGGGGCGCGATGCGGACCAGGTGGAGCTGGTGCGTATTTACATGCAGGAACAAGGGCTGCTTTGGACTCCCGAGGCGCCTGTGCCAGAGTACACCAAGGTGCTGCAACTGGACCTTTCCACCGTGGAGCCGAGCCTGGCCGGTCCCAAGCGGCCGCAAGACCGGGTTTCGCTGGGTCGGCTGAAAAGCTCGTTCAAAAAGGCCCTCACCGCCCCGCCGGAGGAGCGCGGGTTCGGGCTCTCCAGCGAGGAGACTTCCCGTAGCGTCACCGTGCAATTGGACGGGCGAGCTTCGGTGCTTACCCACGGTTCGGTGGTGATTGCAGCCATTACCAGTTGCACCAACACCAGCAACCCATCGGTGATGTTGGCTGCGGGGCTGCTAGCCCGAAACGCCGCCCAGCGAGGACTCAAAGCTCAGCCCTACGTAAAAACGAGCCTCGCCCCCGGCTCGCGGGTGGTGAGCGATTACCTGGAGCAAAGCGGGCTTTACGAGGCGCTAAAGCAAGTAGGTTTCTATTTGGTCGGTTACGGCTGCACCACCTGTATTGGCAACAGCGGCCCGTTGCCGGAGCCGGTGGCCCAGGCCGTGCGGGCCGGGCAGCTGGTGGCTGCGGCGGTGCTGAGCGGCAATCGCAACTTCGAGGGTCGGGTGAACCCGCTGGTGAAGGCCAACTACCTGGCCAGCCCGCCGCTGGTGGTAGCTTTTGCCCTGGCCGGGCGGGTGGACGTGGACCTGACCCGGGAACCCCTGGGCACCGATCCGCAAGGGCAGCCGGTTTATTTGCAGGACGTGTGGCCCGACCCGGAAGAGGTGCGCCGGCTTGTGCAGCAAATCTCTCCTGAGCTTTTCCGCCGCCGCTACCAGGGGGTGTTCCAGGCCAATCCCCGCTGGAACGAGCTGCAAGCCCCCGGTGGGGAACTGTACCAGTGGGACCCCAAGAGCACCTACATCCAGGAGCCGCCTTTTCTGCTGGACCTGAAGCCGGAGCCGGAGCCCATCGAGCCGATCCGCGGTGCCCGGGTGCTGGTGGCCCTGGGCGATTCGGTCACCACGGACCACATTTCCCCGGCCGGGGCGATCGCCGAGGACAGCCCGGCGGGCCGTTACCTGATCGAGCAGGGGGTCGATCCGCGGGAGTTCAACAGCTACGGCTCGCGGCGAGGCAACGACCGCGTGATGACCCGCGGTACGTTTGCCAACATTCGCGTACGCAATCTCATCGCCCCGGGCACCGAAGGGGGCTGGACCACCGACTGGACCGACGGCCAGGTGAAGACCATCTACGAGGCGGCCATGAACTACCGCAGCCAGAGGGTGCCGCTGGTGGTGCTGGCCGGACGCGACTACGGCATGGGCTCCAGCCGCGACTGGGCAGCCAAGGGCACCCATCTGCTGGGCGTCAAAGCGGTGCTTGCGGCCAGCTACGAGCGCATCCACCGCAGTAACCTAGTGGGGATGGGCGTGCTGCCGCTGGAGTTTGCCGACAACAAAACGTGGCAGGAGCTGGGGCTAACGGGCCGGGAGGTGTTCGAGATTCCCATCGACGATTCCTTGCAGCCCCGGCAGCGGCTCACGGTGACGGCCACCGATCCGGACTCCGGCACCGCGCGCCAGGTGGAAGTGCTGGTGCGGATCGACACGCCGGTGGAGCTGGAGTACTACCGCAACGGCGGCATTTTGCAGACAGTGCTGCGTAAGCTGGCCCGCGAGGGCGCTCCGGCGTGATGATGCCAAAGCTTCGGCAGGAACCGTCGGCTTGGGCTTGCGGTCTTGCACGCGAATCGTTGCGTATCATCAACCGGGAGCTTCCGCTTCCGGCTCACTGGCACGAACAAAAACCGACGTTTGGTCTTGCACGAGCGATCCGCGAGTGTCAGCTCGTGGAGTGACCGCATGAGTCGTTTGTTCGTTGTTTCATCTCCGCGGGCTGACGGTGCGCGGTTGGCCGTTCTCCGCCAGCTGAAGCTCCCGGCTCGCCGGTTTGCAAGAATCAACGTGTGTTCTTGCCCCGGTGCGGCAGCACCCGCGCAACAGCGCAGGGCGCACGCCGCTGCTTTGCCGCCTGCTTTTCACTCCCGGGGGGCCTCGCTATGCTGGGTTTCGTGCAGGTAGATGGTCTGCGTTGTCCAGAGGAGCCCAAGCCATGAAAATCGTCGCTGCTCAGGATGTTCCGGCCCAGCAGGTGCAGATGGAAGGGGCCGTGGGCTGCACGGTGCGCTGGCTGGTAGATGAAGGGGACGGTGCGCCCAACTTTGCCATGCGGCAGTTCGAGGTGGCCCCGGGCGGCCACACGCCCAAGCACCACCACCCCTACGAGCACGAAGTGTACGTGCTCTCCGGCCGGGGCGAGGTGCTGCAAGGGGACAGGCCGCACCCGATCCAGCCGGGGGATGTAATCTACGTGGCCCCGGACGAAGTGCACCAGTTCCGCAACACGGGGCAGGAGCCGCTGCGGTTTTTGTGCCTGGTGCCGCATGGGGCGAAGCGGCCCGGGCAGGTGAAAGCCGATTGCGATCCCCAGTAACTGCTTATCCTGGCCGACGAGGGCTGGAGCAATGACTGGCACTGCGCTGACCCGGGAGCAGGCCGAGCAGGAAATCCGGCGCTTGCGGGAGCAGATACGCCATCACGACTACAAGTATTACGTCGAGGCGCAGCCGGAAATCTCCGACCTGGAGTACGACCGCTTGGTAGAGCGGCTGCGGGAGCTGGAGGCGCGGTTTCCCGAGCTGGTCACTCCCGACAGTCCCACCCAGCGGATCGGCGACCAGCCGGTGCCGGAGCTGCGTTCGGTGCGGCACCGCCTGCCGATGCTCTCCATCGACAACACCTACAGTCAGCAGGAGGTGCGCAGTTGGGCGCAGCGCCTGGGGCGGCTGCTGCCCGGGGAAAAGATCCACTACGTGGTGGAATACAAAATTGACGGCGTGGCCATCGCCCTGACCTACGAGAACGGCCGCCTGGTGCTGGGGGCCACCCGGGGCAACGGCACCGTGGGCGATGATGTGACGCACAACGTGCGCACCATCCGCGATGTGCCGCTTCGGCTCCGCACGAACGACCCGCCACCGGTGGTGGAGCTGCGGGGCGAGGTGTATATGACCAACTCGGACCTGGTCCGCTTGAACGAAGAACAAAAGAAAAAAGGCGAGCCCCCCTTTGCCAACACGCGCAATGTCACCGCAGGCAGCATTCGGCTGCTGGACCCTCGCCTCTGCGCCAAGCGACGGCTGCGGATGTTCGTGCACAGCCTGGGCTACTACGAAGGGATGGAGTTCGCCACGCACATTGAGTTCTTGCACCAGGTGCGCCGCTGGGGCTTGAAGCCCACGCCCCATGCCCAGGTCTTCTCCTCCATCGACGCGGTGCTGGCCCACTGCGACGAGCTGATCGAACAGTTGCACGAGCTGGATTTCGAGGTGGACGGGCTGGTCGTCAAGGTCAACTCGCTGGATCAGCAGCAACGGCTGGGAGCCACGAGCAAAAGCCCCCGTTGGCTGATCGCCTACAAGTTCGAGAAGTACGAGGCCACCACGCGGGTGCGGGATATCCAGGTGCAGGTAGGCAAAACGGGGATCGTTACCCCGGTGGCCATTCTGGAGCCGGTGGAGATTGCCGGAACGGTGGTGAGCCGGGCCAGCTTGTTCAACAAGGACGAAGTGGAGCGGAAGGACGTGCGGGTGGGCGATGTGGTGGTGGTGGAAAAAGCGGGCAAGATCATTCCGCACGTGGTGCGCGTGGAAAAACACCTGCGAGAAAAACGCCTGCCCAAGTTTCACTTTCCCACCCGCTGCCCGGAGTGCGACACGCCGCTGGTGCAGGACGAGGGGGGGGTGTATATCCGCTGTCCCAACCCCGATTGCCCGGCCCAACTGCGCGAGCGGATTCGCTTCTTCGCCTCGCGCGAGGGGATGGACATCGAAGGGTTGGGCGAAAAGCTGGTCGATCAGCTCGTCTCCACCGGCCTGGTGCGCACCTACGGCGACCTGTACCGGCTGCAAGTGGAAGACCTGGAAAAGCTGGAACGGATGGGCGAGAAGTCCTCGCAAAACCTGGTGCGAAACATCCAGGCCAGCAAGCGCCGGGGACTGGCTCGGCTGCTCAACGCCTTGTCGATTCGCCATGTGGGACGGCACGTGGCCCAAGTGCTGGCCCAGCAGTTCGGCTCCATCGACCGCCTGATGCAGGCCAGCCAGGAGGAGCTGGCCGCCACGCTGGAGATCGGTCCGGTGATCGCCCAAAGCGTGCACGAGTTTTTGCACAGCTCCCGCGGGCAGGAGATCATCGAGGACCTGCGCAGCCAAGGCGTGTTGATGGAAGAACCCCGCGCCCAGCAGCCGCGGCAGCAGCCCCTGGCCGGAAAGACGATCGTGGTCACCGGCACGCTGGAAAACTTCACCCGGGACGAGATCAAGCAGGTGATCCAGCAGTACGGCGGGCGGGCGGCATCCAGCGTGTCGAGCAAAACCGATTTCGTGCTGGTGGGCGAAAAACCTGGCAGCAAACTGCAAAAAGCCCGGCAGCTAGGCGTGCCCACCGTGAGCGAAGAAGAGTTTCTGACCATGATCGGCCGGAGCTAACCCAGCTAACCCAACGGCGGCGTTTGACACCCCCCGGTGCCCGGGTAGAATGAAGATAGCCCCCAGGTGCGGTACGCGTGGACCGGGGTTGGGTCCCCCGCCAGGAGACGACCGGCCCCCTGCGACGGTAGCGCCCCGGAAAGCCGTACCGCCGGAGGAGATGCCCGCATGAACCTGCTTGCCTTTTGGGGTGCTCCGGGCCCCATCGAGTTGCTGATTATCGCGGTGATCGTCCTGTTGCTGTTCGGCAACCGGCTGCCCAGCGTAATGCGCAACTTGGGCCGGGGGATTGTGGAGTTCAAGCGCGGGCTGTCGGGAACCACGGACGAGGAAACCCCCCCTGCCCCGCCCTCCTCGTCCAATTCAACCTCTGACTCCAGCAAGCCGTAACAGGGGGACCTTCCGGCCGCAGGCTCCCGGGAGCATGCGGCCACCTGCCTACAGCGGGCCGGCAGCGGCTGCCCTGCGGGGCGGTCGTATTCCCGTGGCAATTTTGCTGGAGGATTGCGCCGTGAACGAGTCTCTTTTGGGGTTCCTCAGTCCCGGCCCGGCCGAACTGGTCCTGATCCTCGTCGTGGCCCTATTATTGTTTGGGCATCGGGTGCCGGGCTTGATGCGGAACCTGAGCCGTGGCATCTTCGGCTTTCGCCAGGAGCTGCAGCAAGCCGGCCAGCGCCGTCCTGAATCCAACGCCTGACCCCAAGCCAAACTTTTTCACAGGAGCCGAAACCAACAGGAGCCGAAAACCATGACGCATGCGTTCCCTACTCTGTTGGCCTTCATTGGCAGCCCCGGGCCGATGGAAATGCTCATCATCGGCATTGTGGCCATTTTGCTCTTTGGCAACCGGCTGCCCAGCGTGATGCGTTCGCTGGGTCGCGGGTTCGTGGAGTTCAAGCGGGGTCTTTCGGGAATCGAAGACGAGATCGAGCGGGCCGTGCACGACACGCCAAGCACCCCCAGCACCAGCTACACGCCTGCCGAGGAAACCACCCAGGAGGCTTCCGCCCCGAAGTTCGAGCCCCCGCCGGAAGAGAAGCCGGAAAAGGCCGAAGCGTAGCGGGCTCTTCGGCTTGCGACTTGCGCTAGAGCTTCCGCTCCGGGCGAGCCTGAGCTCGGGGAGGGCGTGGAGACGTGGAGGCCTGGGGGCTTGGAGGGATGGCGAGCTGCCAGCTTTGTACGTGTTTTGTGTGCCAGCACAAGACGAAGCGCCCCCAGAGCAAAAAAGTTGATTTTTGTCCGGCGAGCCCCGGGCTTGGAGCCCGGGGAAAGCCAAGAAAAAACGCATGTCGATCTTCTCCGCCGACTAAAGCTGGCGGCTTGCCGCTCAACCGCGGGCTTACGCCCGCGGCTCGCCGGTTCTCCGCCAGCTGAAGCTGGCGGCTCGCTGTTCAACCGCCGGCTTACGCCGGCGGCTCGCCGGTTGCAAGATGAAACGTTTTTTCTCGCACCGGAGCGGAAGCTCCGGCGCACGGCGCAAGCCGCACGGCGCAAGCCGATGCTGCCGCCTCCCCGCACTGACGTGCAGGGCTCTGTATCCCTCCAAGCCCCCAAGCCTCCACGCCTCCAAGCCCCCGGTGCGGAAGCTCCGGCGCACGGCGCAAGCCGCAAGCCGACACTACTCCTCCCCGCACTGACGTGCGGGGCTCCTCAAGACCCAAGACCCACGACCCAAGACCCCCTCACACCAGTCCCCAGCGCTTGCGCAGGTACCATTCCACGCTCAGCAGGGTTACGAACAGCACCATCACCAGCCAGTGGTCCCACAGCTCAAGCCGCGTGGTCACTTCGATCTCCAGCTGGCTGGGGATCGCCTCCAGCAGGGCGATCAGTTGCGAGAACTCCTGGGCGGCCAAGGCTTTTCCCTCGGGAGTCAAGCTGGCCCAGCGGTGCATGGCCGGAAAGTCGGCCACGGGGTTTTCCAGCTCCAGGTCGCGGCGATAGACGAGGAAGCGGGCCGTGGCCTGGCCCAGCGACTCCCCCCCGGCCGAAGTGGCCTGCACCTGCACGCGGTAGTCGCCGGGGGCCTCCAGCCCGGATAGCTGCGCCTGCATCTGTTCTCCCCGGCGGCGAAGCTCCAGCGGCCGCGGCTCTCCCTCGGGCGGCACCAGCCGGGCGGTAAAGCGGGCATCGGGCACGGCTTCTCCCTGTTCGTTGTGGGCTCCGGCGGTAATCGTCACCTCCTGCCCTACCCCTGCGCGGCGAGGCTCCACGCGGATCCAAACGCCGCGGGCGTCCAGTTCTTCGCGTCGGGCCAGCCACAGGATCATCTGCCGCCACAGCCGGGCGTGCTGCTGCCGGAAGCCCGAGAGGGCCCAACGCCACGTGGTGTCGGCGGCAAAGGCCAGCACGCGCCCCGTGCCGAAGTTGCCCGCCACCAGCACCGGCTCGCCCTGCTGGCTCTCCAGCAGCACCACACCGCTTTTCACCCCGCGGAAGCGGTTGGCCCCATCCACCAGCGGGGGCAACTGCCGCCACAGCCGCAGGTTTTCCTGCGGGTCGGCGCTGAGGGCCAGGAAACTGCGCAGGCCCTCGCGCGTGGGGCGCAGCTTCACCGGGCCGGGCAGGTGCACGTCGCGGCGGATCGGCTCGCCCGGGTTCTGCCGCTCCAGCGGCGACATCTCCACCGGCAGCACCTCGGCCAGCGGCGTGTCGAACCAGCCGCCGGGTCCGAAGCTGTGCACGCCACCCAGCATGAGAAACCCGGCCCCTTGGGCGATGGCCCGCCGCAACTCGTCCAGCTCCTCGCGGCGGAAAACGGTCGAGTCCAGGTCGCCGAAGATATACACGTCGTACTTGCCCGGCTCGAATGCCTGCTGGAAAAGCTGCGTGATGCGGTCCGGGCGTCGCTTCGGCGGCAGCAGGGGCACGCGCAGGGTTTCCAATTGCACGTTGGGCGAAGGGGCCAACGCCCGGCGGACGAACTTCTGCTCCGGCCGGTAGGTCCCCTCCAGGTAAAGAACGTTGATCCCCCCCTCGCTTACCCGCACAAAGCTGCTCTGCTGGTTGTTCACCGTGACCAGCTCGCCCGGCTGCGGTTCGGCCTGCACGGTGAGCTTGAATGTGCCGGGTTGTTGCGGGGTGTGGTGCAGTCGGGCCGTCAGCAGGGCCTCCTCTCCCGCGGCTTGCAGCGTGACCGAGTCCACCACCTCCATCTTCCCTTGCGGGGTCTCGAACAGCAGCCGCAGGGGGATCTCCTTGTGCGCAAGCCCCACCACCCGCAACTGCACCTGGACCACCAACTCGTTTTTCACATAGACCACGTCCGGGGCAAGTAGCTGCTCGATGCGCACGTCGCGCAACTGCTCGGCCGCCTCACTGCGACCAAAGGTGACCGTGTAGAGGGGCACCTGCTGCTGGGCCAGGCGGCGAGCCACCGCGGGCATGGGCAACTGGTGATCGGGGCGGGCCCGGGCGTTGCCGTCCCCTAGCAACACCACCGCGGCCAGACGCTTGCCGCTGTGGCGGCGAAGCTGCTGGTCCAAGCACCAGCCGTAGGCGCTTTCCTGGTCCTCCGGGGTTTCAGGCAGCTGAAGCCCGCCGCCGGCCCACTCCAACTGCCGCGGCGGTCCCCCCAGGGTGAAAAAGTGCAGTTCCAGCTGCTCCCGCAGCCGGGCAAGCTCTCCCTGGTGCTGCTGGAACAGCTCCAGCAGGTGTTGCCAGCGGGAACGGGTTCCCTGGTCGGCCACCAGCATGCTCCGCGATACGTCCACCCCCACCAGCACCGTGGCCGTGCGGCGCTGCGTGGTGCGATAGACCACCGCCGGCCGCAGCAGCAAGAGCAGCACCACCAGGATGACCAGCAGCCGCAGCCCGGCCAGAATCCACCGCCGGCGGGCGCTGCACCGCTGGCCATGGGGGCGCAGCAGGAGCAACGCCACCAGCAGTGCTGTCACCGCCACTGGCACCAGCGGATGGCCGACCGGCTCCCAGGAGACTTCGGGCATGGAAAACTTTGTGCAAACCCGGCTTCTTCCCCGGCAGGACATTCCCCGGGGGAGGCGAGCCGCCGCTGGGGGACACGGCCCCAGGGCGCCTCTCTACTGGAAGCTTATCGGTTCCCGACAGCGAAAGCCAAGGAGAAAAGTGCCGCCCGGGGGCTTACCTCGGCAGCGGGCTGCGCGGAATGAACTTAGCAGCCCGTTGAAAAACGCATGTTTGGGAGGGCGAGGCTCCTGCCGAGCCGTTTTTTTCAGAAAATACGCCTAGTCCTGTGATGCGATTCCGTATCGAGGAACACTCTTCAACGGGCTGCTAGGCTGTATTTGTTTTTCCCGGCGGGCTTCGGACTTCAAATCCGTGGAAAGTCGGCTGGATGCCGCTTGTTGTTCTTCTCCGGGAGCTTACGCTCCCGGCTCGCCGTCTCGAGATTAACGCTTCTTCTTGCTTCGGAGCGGAAGCTCCGGCGCAAAAGCGCACGGCGCAACAGCGCAAGCCGACACTGTTTCTCCCCCCGCTGACGCGGGGGGCTCTTGTTGGGCAAGTTGACGTTTGTTCTCACCCCGATGCGGAAGCACCACCTCAAGACCCAAGACCCCCGCACTGACGTGCGCACGCTCCTCCGCGGGCTGAGTACGTATTTAGCGTGCCAGCACAAGACGAAGCACCCCCAGAGCAAAAGAGTTGATTTTTTCCGGCGAGCCGCGTGCGTCAGCACGCGGTTGTATTGCCGCTGGCGCTGGTTCTTGCAGCCGCGACTGGCCGTGCAACCGCCGGCTCACGCCGGCGGCTCGCCACCCCTCCAAGCCCCCAAGCCTCCACGCCTCCAAGCCCTCCGCCGACTCCAAGTCGGCGGCTCGCCGGTTGCGAGAGTGAGCGTTTGTTTTTGCGTTGTCAGAAGCGCCTCCAAGCCCCCAAGCCTCACTACCCCACGCTTTTCCCCCCTTGGTCGGCTGTCCAGCGGGCCAGCACTTCCGGCAGCGGGTACTCGGTTATGGGCACCGGCCGGGGGGAGGAGGCCAGTTGCCGCAGCCGCCGCCAGGCGCGGGTAACCAGTTGCTCCCGCTGGCGGACAAACTCGGGGTCCAGCCCCCGCTTGTCGAACGGCCCGGGAGCTTCCACCGGCGGAAACTCCTCGTCCACCACGAACTGGGCCAGCGCCGGGTTACACCGCAAGTGGCACTCTGGCTCCTGGTGCAGTTGTTCCGGGCGGACCCAGCCCAGCACGTAGCGCAAGTACAGCTCGCTTTCCCACAGGTGCTCCACTTCCTGGCCGCACACATGGCACAGGTAGCCTTCTTCGCAGCGAGCCATCAGGGGAAAGCTCCCGGGAGTGGGTAGGCCGTCCCCGGCAAGTTATTTCCAGGGGAACGGCTCGGCGGTGATCTGCTCGTAGGCTTCGATGTACTTTTCGCGGGTCTTTTGCACGATTTCCGGGGGCAGCTCCGGCGGCGGGCTGTTTTTGTCCCAGCCGGTCTGCTCCAGGTAGTCGCGCACAAACTGCTTGTCGAACGACGGAGGCGAGGCCCCCGGGGCGTAGCTGTCCGCAGGCCAGAAGCGGGAACTGTCCGGCGTAAGCACCTCGTCGATCAACAGCAGCTCGCCATCGACCAGCCCGAACTCAAACTTCGTGTCCGCAATGATGATACCGCGTTGGGCCGCCCATTGGGCGCCCCGCTGGTAAAGCTCCAGGCTCAGGTCGCGCAGCCGGTGAGCCATTTCCGGGCCGATGCGTTCGATCATTTCGTCGAAGGAGATGTTTTCGTCGTGCCCGGTTTCGGCCTTGGTGGCCGGGGTGAAGATGGGCTGGGGCAGTTGCTGGGCCATTTGCAGCCCCGGCGGAAGCTCGATGCCGCACACGGCCCCGGTGCGCTGGTAATCCTTCCAGCCGGAGCCGATCAGGTAGCCCCGCACCACACACTCGATGGGCACCACCTGGGTTTTGCGCACGATCATGGCCCGGCCTTCCAGCGGCGAGTAGTCGAACCCCTGGGGCCAGTCCAGTTGGCTCAGGTCCATGCTGAGCAGGTGATGGGGCACCTGGAGATGGTCGAACCAGAAACGGCTCAGCCCAGTGAGCACCCGGCCCTTGTCCGGGATGCCGGTGGGCAAGACCCAATCGAAGGCGCTGATGCGGTCGGTGGCTACCAGCAGGAGGCGGTCGCCCAGGTCGTAGATGTCCCGCACCTTGCCTCGCCGCCGGGGCCAGAAGTCGAGGGTGGTTTCGGTTACGGCAGTGGCGGTCATTGCGGTCCCTTTGCACTTGGGGGATCATGCGGCCTGAGCCGGTCCCACACCGCAGAAGGAACCGGCTCCTGAAGTCGGGGCAGATTGTAGCAAGGCCGCAGGGATTGGACCAGCAGCCGGGGCAAAAAAGGCTTGGGGGCGTGGAGGCGTGGGGGGGTGCTTCCGCACCGGAGCAAGAACAAACGTCAACTTGCACAACCAAGAGCCCCCCGCGTAAGCGGGGGGAGAAGCGAATAGACCGCTGCCGGCCAGCTTCTGATAAAAAAACACCGCTTCGGCTTTGTTGTCCGGTGCAAGGGGCAGAGGTAAAATTAACATGACATTGGGGGGTTGTTCTTGTGCGAGGTGTTCCATGGAGGAACCGGTACAACTCACGGTCAACATTCCACCTGGGATCCCCTTGGGCGATGATGCGGACCCGGGCCGCGAGCTATTGATGCTGGCCGCCGCGAAGGCCTACGAGCTGGGCCGGCTGAGCTCCGGCCAGGCCGCTCGGCTGGCGGGGCTC
>Ga0256839_1005619_pt1 | contig 11468 bp, 9 predicted proteins | sample 354166metaG_FD_185968 | JGI IMG/M metagenome (GOLD analysis project Ga0256839, IMG submission 185968) | Hydrothermal vent microbial communities from Mid Atlantic Ridge, Atlantic Ocean - 354-166 | ecosystem: Environmental > Aquatic > Marine > Hydrothermal vents | place: Atlantic Ocean: Mid...
AGCTTGATCATAATTCATTTCTAAGCCCTTATCTTTTGCAGCCGCCATATACCATTTTGCCAAACAGTTTCGGCAAAACCCTGCTAGCTCCATTAAATCAATATTCTGCACATCCGTGCGTTCTTGTAGATGGGTAGTTAAACTGCGAAAAGCAGCGGCATCTAATTCTAGTTGGGTTTGTTTATCCATTATTTTCCTCGTATAAAAAACATCGCACGTGATGACTTGTAGATAGTGCGGTTTGTTGTGGGTAGTGTTGTTGACAAATAGGCATGGCTTGCGGACAACGCTGGTAAAAATGGCAGCCACTGGGCGGATTCGCTACTGAAGGTGGTTCCCCCTCTAATGGGGTGATGGTTCTTCGTTTATTTTTATCCATTTCAGGCACTGCTGCTAACAAAGCTTGGGTATAGGGATGTTTGGGTGTATTTAATATTTCATCTCGTCTGCCTAACTCAACAATCTTTCCTAAATACATCACCGCTACTCGGTGAGCTAAATAACTTACAACAGCAATATTATGGGTAATAAATAGATATGTTAAACCATATTCATGTTGTATTTCACGCAATAAATTTAATATTTGAGCTTGCACAGATACATCTAAGGCACTCGTTGGCTCGTCGCAAATAATAACATCTGGATCAGTCGCCAATGCTCTAGCAATACAGATTCTTTGCCGTTGACCTCCAGAAAACTCATGTGGATAGCGGTATTTCATATCTGGTTGTAAACCAACACGTTGCAATAATTCATCTATTTTATGGGCTTTGCTTGTTAAATCGAGGCGGCTTCGCTTTGCATTAATGCCCTCCTCAATTATTTGAGCAATGGTCATTCTTGGATTCATTGATGAATATGGATCTTGAAACACAATTTGTAATGATGAACGCACACGTTGCAACTGCAGTGATGACAAACTCTCCAATGAGCTTCCACGATAGTAGATTTCGCCATTTGTAGCCGGTATTAATTGTAATATACCCTTGGCCACGGTTGTTTTTCCACAACCAGATTCACCCACCAATGCCACTGTTTCAGCTTGATGTAGTGTCAAACTAACATCATCAACGGCTTTTACATAACCAATAGTTCGTTGCAAAATGCCTTTTTTAATTGGGAAAAAAATTGATAATGCTTTGATATCCAAGACCGTATTTTCTGTTGGTGATATCTCAGACAAGTATGAATGAAGGATAATTTGTTGATCATAATCAACTGTTGAGTTGCTTTTATCAGAAAATAAATGACACCGCACTCCGTGTTGTTCTTGTTCATACCACTGCGGGATCTGTTCATAACATTGTTGCTGTGCCCACTCACATCGCTCAACAAAGCGACAGCCTTTAAATATTTGATCCAGTTTTGCAACATATCCCTTTATTACGCTAAGCCTTTTATCTCGTTTTTGTGCCGATGGCAAAGCTTCAAATAGTTTTTTGCTGTATGGGTGTTGAGTCTGTTCAAAAAACTGTTCTACTGGTGCTGATTCAACAATTTGTCCAGCATACATAACGGCAACATGATCTGCCATTTGTGCAACAACAGCAAGATCATGACTGATCAGTAAGATTGCCATTCCTGTTTTAGCTTGAATATCTTTTAATAGCGTTAATATTTGAGCTTGAATGGTGACATCTAATGCTGTCGTTGGTTCATCTGCAATCAGTAAATCAGGTTCGCCCGCTAAGGCCATCGCAATCATAATGCGCTGTTTCATGCCTCCTGATAGTTGGTGTGGATATGCCTTGACCCTCTGTTTAGCATCCGCTATCCCCACTTCTTCTAATAAACTAATAATACGTTGATTGATTACTGACTTTTCAGAATGATACTGCCAGCGTAAACATTCCGAAATTTGTTCACCAACGGTTAATACTGGGTTGAGTGAACTTTGAGGCTCTTGAAAGATCATCGCAATACGACGACCGCGCAATGCTTCCATTTCTTGTTCAGATAGGCCTAGTAAGTCTTGGCCATTGAAGATAATCTGACCCGCTACAATCCTGCTTATGGGATGAGGATTAAGGCGTAGTAGTGACAATGCTGTCATTGACTTACCACAACCTGATTCACCTAGTAAGGCAAAAGTTTCACCTTTTTCAATAGTAAAATCGACACCATCAACAACACGCAAAGGCTTATTTTTATCGCCAAGCCATGTTTTTAAACCTCTTACCTCAAGTAACGTAGTTGTCATTATTTTTTCTGAGTACGAGGATCAAATGCATCTCGTACTACATCTGCAAATAAATTTGCCGCTAATACTAAAGTAAACATTGAAAAAAATGCGGCTGTTAGCGACCACCAGACAATCGGTTCACGTGCCATTTCTAATCGTGCACTATTAATCATATTTCCCCAGCTGTTCATAGAAGGATCAACCCCCACACCGACATAAGATAATACCGCCTCTGCTAACACTAGACCGCTAAAATCTAACACTACCGCGATCATTACGATATGCATTAAATTAGGTAAAATATGCTTATATAGAATAGTAAAGCTACCCGCACCTAGCGATCGCGATGCTAATACATAATCAATTTCTCGTAGCTTTAATGTCTCACCACGTAAAATTCGGCATAAGCCTGTCCAACTGGTTAAACCGAGAATCAGGCATAGAAAAAGGAGCCTTATATCAGCCCGTTCTGCCACTGTCACAAAATTCTCAGGGTTATTATTCATATAGACTTGCAGCATCAATACAGCCGCAGCAATTAACAACACACTTGGAATAGAATTTAATGTGGTGTAAATATATTGAATAATATCATCAACCCAGCCCTTAAAATAGCCAGCAGCAATCCCCATAAACAATGCAAATGGTAACATCACTAATGTTGTCAATGTACCAATAACTAAGCCTGTTCTAACGCTTTTTAAGGCTTGATATAATACATCTTGACCGATTTTATCAGTTCCCATTACATGATAATTTACACTTAATGCTGCCACATTTGTAATAAGCAAACTTATCAGTAATATCATCAAAAATACGGTTAAAAGAGGATAAGGAAATGTACCTTCCCTAATTAAGATAAAAAGCTTGTTAACACTAAGCTTGCTTGTCCTTGTTATAAAAACTACTAGACAGAGAATTAAACCAAGCCCTATCACTAAGCCATTTAAACTAGCCTTGCTGATCGTTTGGCGAATATCAGACCACTTATCATTAGGATCAGCTAAATGTGATCCTGCAAATTTTAATCTAGGATAGCTATAATCAATATTGCCTTCTTCCTTTGTCTGTATTTCTCGGACAAACAAATGTGTTGCAAAGGGAGATGAATAGGTTTTCTCTACCTGTTTACGTAGCGGTGTAACAATATGGTCGAGTAAGCTAATCACTTCGGTAGAATAGTGCTGTGTTCCATTATTCATAGCAAGTGCTTGTCGATAGTGCACAGAATCAAGTAGGCCTACAGCCACATAACAGAGTAAAATAATTATTGAAATAACACCACGTTTACGCTGAAATACTAATTTCCATGGTGTAATTAAGTGAGCTTGTTTTCGTATATAGACAATACTTGCAACAATGACCACTAGTAGCAAATAAATTAAAATATCAGTCCAGAGAAAAACAAGCTGAAAAGAACCGTTCACAATGCGCGCTACTTGTGAGACAGCCCAGAAATATCTATTCGTAATTCTTTGGGTAGCGAAAACTCAACAGTTTCTCGCTGACCTTGATCTTCATCCGCTTGATTAACGCCGAGCTCTTTTAAACGTGAAACCACTCTTTTAACTAAAACTTCAGGTGCTGATGCGCCCGCAGTCAGTCCAATAATATGTTTATTGTTTAACCATGTAGAATCAATATCACTGGCATCATCTATCAAATAGGCTGGCGTATCTAATTTCTCAGCTAACTCACGTAATCGATTGGAATTAGAGCTATTTTTTGATCCAACAACCAAAACAACATCACACTCATTTGCTAAATTTTTAACCGCATCTTGCCGGTTTTGTGTAGCATAACAAATATCATTTTTGCGTGGCCCCAAAATATTAGGGAAGCGTTTTCGCAGGGCATCAATCACAATAGAAGCATCATCCATTGATAACGTTGTTTGTGTAACAAAAGCCAATTCATCAGGTCTTTTAACCTGTAAATTAACTACATCTTCGGGCGTTTCAACAAGATACATCCCGCCTTCTTGCGATTCGTACTGCCCCATTGTCCCTTCCACTTCTGGGTGTCCGGCATGGCCAATCAAAATACATTCACGCCCTTGCTTTTCGTATTTGGCGACTTCTAAATGTACTTTGGTAACCAATGGGCAGGTCGCATCAAACACCTTTAGACCGCGTTGTTTACCTTCAGCTTGCACTTTCTTCGATACGCCATGCGCACTAAAAATAAGCGTACTATTATCAGGCACATCACTTAGCTCTTCGATAAAAATAGCACCTTTTTCACGCAAACCATCAACAACAAAACGATTGTGAACTACTTCATGGCGCACATAGATAGGTGCACCAAATAAATCTAAAGCCCGCTCCACAATTTCAATGGCACGATCAACACCCGCACAAAATCCACGTGGATTTGCTAAAATCAATTTCATTAAAGTACCGCCTTTGGATAGGAACCCAAAACACGACACATTGCTGATTCTTGATCTAAAACACTCAAGGCTTCTGCCACTGCCTTATCTTGGCAATGACCTTCTATATCAATAAAAAACACATATTCCCATACACCTTGTCGTGATGGTCGTGACTCGATACGCGTCATGCTAATCTCTTTCTCAGCTAAAGGCTTTAATATTGTTTGTAGTGCACCAGGTTTATTTTTTGTCGACACCAGCAATGCGGTTTTGTCCGCACCCGATGGACCGACATCTTGTGTGCCGATAACAATAAAACGAGTAGTATTGTCCGCTTCATCTTCAATATTATTAGCTAAGATTGATAGGTCATATATCTCTGCCGCACGATCTGCAGCGATGGCGGCAGAATGAGACTCATCAGCCACTTTCTTAGCTGCTTCTGAATTACTATTTACAGCAATAAGCTCACAATTAGGTACATTTTCAGCCAACCAATGACGACATTGTGCTAATGCTTGTGGATGTGCATAAACTTTAGAAAGTTCTGTTAACTTTTTAGCTTTACTAAGCAGACAATGATGAATTCGAAGAGAAACTTCACCATTAATTTTTAATGACGAATCAAGAAAACGATCTAAAGTGTGTGACACCATACCTTCTGTTGAGTTTTCCACTGGCACAACACCATAGTTAACATTCCCGACTTCTACTGCATGAAACACATCTGCGATTGTTGGCATGGCTTGCAATTGAACTGCACCACCAAATTGTTTTAATGCTGCCGCCTGTGTGAATGAACCTTCAGGGCCTAAATAGGCAACTTGTAAAGGCTTTTCTGCTGCTAAGCAAGAAGACATGATCTCACGAAATAGGCGTGCCATTTCAACCCCCTCTAGCGGCCCTTCATTACGCTCTATAACTTGTCGTAACACCATCGCTTCACGTTCAGGACGATAAAAATCTGCTTGCTCACCACTTGCCATTTTTATTTGTGCGACTTCTTGCGCCATCGCTACACGCTTATTTAACAAAGCTTGAATCTGCAGATCTGTTTCATCAATCTTTTGTCGAATACCCTGCAAAGCTTGTTGTTCGTGCATATCAGTAGCCATAGATAATCTTATTCTTCTGTTGTCGTTTCGCCTTCTTCAGCATCAAAATCAGAAGTATCCTCTACCTCTTCTTCTAACACGCGCTCTAATCCAACTAGTTTCTCATTTTTAGTCAAATTAATCAGTTTCACACCTTGAGTATTACGTCCAACAATAGGTACGTCTTTCACAGGCGTACGAACTAAGGTTCCACCATCAGTAATCAGCATGATTTGATGCTCCGGCTGCACTTGTACCGCTCCTACGACCTTACCGTTACGCTCAGAAGTTTGAATTGAAATAATACCACTACCACCGCGACCTTGGACTCGGTACTGTTCTAAATCAGTACGTTTACCATAGCCAAATTCTGTGGCAGTCAAAATGGCCCCTTCTTCAGGGTTGGCAATAATAAGTGAGATAATTTCAGTATCTTCTGGCATACGCATACCACGAACACCTCGAGATACACGCCCCATAGAGCGTACATCTGTTTCCGCAAAACGAATAACCTTGCCTGCTGAATTAAATAGCATGATATCCGACTGGCCATCGGTTAAGGCGACATCGACTAGTTGATCACCGTCTTTCAAATCAACGGCAATGATGCCATTAGCACGAGGACGTGAATAGGCCTCTAATGGCGTCTTTTTAACTGTTCCAGATGCTGTTACCATAAAGATATATTTATCTTCATCAAATTCTCTCACTGCTAAAATAGCATTGATTTGTTCACCCTCTTCAAGCGGCAATAAATTTACAATCGGTTTACCGCGTGCTGCTCGTCCACCTTGTGGTAATTCATAGACTTTTTTCCAGTACACCTTACCCATACTTGAGAAACATAATAAGGTATCATGCGTATTAGCAATAAATAGATGTTCAATAAAATCTTCATCTTTCATTGCTGTTGCAGATTTCCCTTTACCACCTCGGCGCTGAGCACGATAGGTATCTAACTGCTGTGTTTTAGCATAACCAGCATGTGACAAGGTCACGACCATTTCTTCTTCAGTAATTAAATCTTCTAGCGTGAGATCCAAATGAGAATCAAGAATTTCTGTACGTCGTTCATCACCAAACTCTTCTTTAACCTTCACTAATTCTTCACGGATAACAGCCATCAAATTATCGGGATCACTTAAGATAGCCAATAATTTTGCAATTTCTTCTAATACTTCTCGATATTCATCTAATATTTTATCTTGCTCTAACCCTGTCAAGCGATGTAAGCGCATTTCAAGAATAGCTTGTGCTTGTGTAGGTGACAGATAATACATACCATCAATTAACCCTAACTCTTCAGGCAAACCTTCAGGTCGAGATGCTTCTGCTCCAGCTGCACCTAACATTTCAAGAATCATCTCAGATGCCCAGCCACGCGCTAATAATGCTTCTTTTGCATCCGAAGGGCTTGGAGAAGACTTAATTAACTCAATAACCTCATCAATATTCGCTAATGCTGTAGCTAAACCTTCTAAGATATGAGCGCGATCACGTGCCTTGCGTAACTCGAATAATGACCGGCGTGTGACGACTTCTCGACGGTGACCAATAAAGGCATCTAAAATCTCTTGCAAGCCTAATAACTTAGGTTGACCACCAATAATAGCCACCATATTAACGCCAAATACTGTTTGCATCTGGGTTTGTTTATATAGGTTATTTAAAATAACTTCAGGTACTTCACCACGCTTTAACACCACCACCATACGCATACCATCTTTATCAGATTCATCACGCAAAGCAGAAATACCTTCAATCTTTTTATCTTTAACCAATTCCGCAATTTTTTCGATAAGGCGCGCTTTATTCACTTGATAAGGCAGCTCAACTACAACAATACTTTGTTGACCTGTTTTTTCATCAGTTTCAATCACGGCTCGAGCACGTAAATGTACACGGCCGCGACCTGTTCGATATGCTTCAGCCATACCATGAGCACCGTTCATTATCGCTGCTGTCGGGAAATCCGGTCCTGGCACATAGGTCATAATTTCTGCAAGATCGATTTGGGGATTATCAATCGTCGCAATCACCGCATTTAAAATTTCAGTGAGATTATGGGGTGGAATATTGGTTGCCATACCTACTGCAATACCCGATGATCCATTCACTAGTAAGGCTGGTATTTTTGTCGGTAAAACCGAGGGCTCATGCTCTGACTCATCATAGTTAGCAATAAAATCTACTGTTTCTTTTTCAAGATCAGCCAGCATTTCATGAGTGATTTTTGCCATACGCACTTCGGTATAACGCATCGCAGCAGGTGAGTCGCCATCAACTGATCCAAAGTTTCCTTGGCCATCAACCAGCATATACCGCATTGAAAATGGCTGCGCCATTCGTACCATCGTGTCATACACGGCAGTATCACCATGAGGATGATATTTACCGATAACATCACCGACAATACGTGCCGATTTCTTATATGCGCCATTCCAGTTATTACCCAGCTCACGCATAGCATATAAAACGCGACGATGAACCGGTTTTAAGCCATCACGCACATCTGGCAAAGCTCGCCCAACAATTACGCTCATAGCATAATCAAGGTAAGACTGCTTCATTTCTTCTTCGATACTAATTGATTCTAGTTCTAAGGCAATGTCACTCATTTATGATGTTATCCAAATAATCAATATGAAAGCCCCCATTCTAGCATTACGGGCTATTTCATGCACGATTAGTTCAATACGGTACTAGGGCTTACGTTTTGAAAAATAATCGCTTAAATCATCTTCTACGGTCAACAACACCTCGTTGAGTCCCTGTTTCCAACCTTTTACAACATTTGGCGGCGTAGTTTCAGCAATATCTACCTCAACTTTTAGTCCAGTCTGAAATAAAAGTTGACTTTTATTTTGTTCTGACTTTAATAAAAAGAACTGCATTTCCAATACAGATTGCGGAGAAAATTGAGCACGCTTGTCACCATATAAAGCCGTTACAGCCACTTCTAAAGCCATATCCGCAGGCACATCCTCACGTGTTACAACTTGGCTAAAAAGCCCGCTTTTTGATAACCAGCGTTTAAGTTGTTCTGTAAACATTTCTTGTGGATCAGAAAAAAACTGATGCGACAGTTGCGGTTGATATTCATTGTCACCTATGCGAAAAACGATATTCTTACCACGAAAATGTGATGTTAACCTAACCGGTTTTAGATAAAGTACTCTATCCTTTACGAAATGTGAGGCTATAGATCTGCGGTCAACATCAATCACATAATAATGGGGGGAATTGTCATTGTCCTCTTTACTGCCCAGACCTAAACACCCGGGTAAAATAGCAAATAAAACAAACAACCCAACAAATCGAGCCACGGTTCTGTTTAACACGTATTGACCTCTTTCAAATCTACTGATAGTCACCTTCAAACTGCTCGAAAGTTAATGAAATTCTAACATGTTGAAGTTCATTTGTTCTAGGCATAACCTTGCTAATCGTGCCATGTGAGAACCATAGCACAATTAATTAAACATAGTGTCCTAGAGTTCTTAAATTCAACCTTGCCAGTATGTTCGATTATAACGATGCGTACCCATTAAATATTCGACTTTTACTAAGTGTTGTTTTTATATACCATAATCCTTAATAAATTAAGGTTTTTATTAAATTTCGGAGGTCAGTATGTTTATAGATATTCAATCTAGATCATTTCCTTTAACCGCTTCTCTTCGTAGTTATGTACAGCGTCGTCTGCAATCAGCGCTGTCAAAAAGTGATGACCATATACAGAAAGTTAGTATGATTTTATCTGATATTAATGGCCCTCGTGGTGGTGAAGATAAACATTGCCATCTACAAGTAGTACTTCCTGGCATTCCTGATGTTGTCATTGAAGATACAGAAGAAGATATGTATGACGCCATTGATCGCGCTACAGATCGAGCCCAATGTGCTGTACTCCGTAAAATAGACCGTAAACGGACTCTGCAGAAACAATCTCGTTAGCCCAACTCGTTAACGATAATTTAAGGTAAAAAATGAATAACATTAAATCAATATCAGCTGGGCAAACACAAACAGTTAATTCTGGGGCGACTAATAAGGTTATACGCAACACCTATGCCCTACTCTCAATGACTTTATTATTCAGTGCCATCACTGCAAGTACGTCATTAGCTTTTAATTTACCTCACCCCGGTATTATTTTAACGCTTGCAGGGTATTTTGGTCTGTTGTTCTTAACTTCAAAATATCGTGACAATGCGAAAGGAATCTTATTTGTATTTGCACTTACAGGTTTCATGGGCTACACGTTAGGCCCAATTATAAATAGTTACCTTTCATTACAGAATGGCGGACAAATTGTGATGACGGCTATGTTTGCCACAGGCATCACTTTTCTCACCTTATCTGCTTATGTACTTACCAGCAAAAAAGATTTCAGCTTCATGGGTGGCTTTTTGATGGTAGGCATTATTGTAGCTTTTCTTGCTGGGCTTGGCGCTATTTTCTTTGATATGGCCAGTCTATCTTTAGCTGTTTCAGCCATGTTTGTCTTATTAATGGCAGGATTAATTTTATATGAAACAAGCAATATTATTCATGGTGGTGAAACAAATTATATTATGGCAACAGTTACTTTATTTGTAGCCATATTTAATCTATTTACTAGCCTATTACATTTAATTGGTTTTATGAGCGATAGCGAGTAGTTAATTATGCTTAAATTGAAAACTGACATAAACACATCATTTGCAGATTATGAGCAATCACCTCTAATCAAAGTCCTGTTAGCAGATAGTCATGCTGTTATGCGTTCAGGGCTTCGGTATATTCTAGAAGCATCAAACCAAGTTGAAATCATTGCTGAAGCGGATAGTGGAGAGCAAGCATACAAGTTATATGGTGAAGTATTACCTGATGTTGTCGTTATGGAACTTGTTATGAGTAAGATGGGTGGACTCGAAGCATTATCTAGGATAAAAACTCGCCACCATGAAGCTAGGGTGATTATTATCTCTATGGATGAAAATATTACATATGCAACGCAGGCTTTAGCTGCGGGAGCTGTAGGTTATATCTCAAAATCAGGTGGTGCCGAAGATCTTGTAACGGCTGTAAATGCCGCAGCAAAAGGCAATAATTATTTGAGTGCTGAAATGGCAATGAATGTGGCGTTAAAAAATACTTCTCATGATGATCCTATTCAAGAATTAACGACGCGAGAGTTTGAAGTTTTCAGGTTATTAGCCGAAGGTAAAACAGTCGAAGAAATTGCCAAATGTTTAAAGGTTTGCCAAAAAACGGTCGCAAATTATCAAACATTATTACGTCAAAAACTAGGAATCCATAGTCCTGTTGACTTAGTAAGTATTGCTGTCAAAAGCAACATCATAACTCTATGAATACAAAGGGATTATCCTTGAACTTATCCGGGAGAAACTCCCGGTTTCACCAAGGAATAAATCCTAGTGACCAAGTTATGCAGGTCAGGATAGAGTTGTAACCTGTTACGGATTGTTAAATATTCTGTAACTTTAATAAAAACAATAGAGGAATAATTATGAAGCTGAAAACATTATCAATTGCAATGCTAGCAGTTGCTACATCTGGTGTAGCAGTAGCTGACGAAATTGCACTAATGCAAGAAAATGAAAATAACTGGGTGTCTGCAGCCGGTAACTATAACAACCAACGTTATAGCAAACTTGCTCAAATCACAAAAGATAACGTTAAAGATTTGAACATGGCATGGTCATTTTCAACAGGTGTATTACGTGGTCACGAAGGTAATGCATTAATTATCGACGGCACTATGTATGTACATACTGCTTTCCCTAACATTGTATTTGCACTTGACTTAAAC
>Ga0256839_1005620_pt1 | contig 11466 bp, 11 predicted proteins | sample 354166metaG_FD_185968 | JGI IMG/M metagenome (GOLD analysis project Ga0256839, IMG submission 185968) | Hydrothermal vent microbial communities from Mid Atlantic Ridge, Atlantic Ocean - 354-166 | ecosystem: Environmental > Aquatic > Marine > Hydrothermal vents | place: Atlantic Ocean: Mid...
CACAATTTATCTTGATGAAGTTGAGCTCACTAATGAGCCTATCCATAAACGTGCACAATTAGGTATTGGCTATTTACCTCAAGAGGCATCTGTTTTTAGAAAATTGACCGTAGCCGATAATATCTTTGCCATTATCGAAATGCGAGAGGATCTTGATGACGAAGCTAAACATGCTTTACTTGAGCAATTATTAGCTGATTTTCATATTGAACATATCCGAGATTCATTAGGCATGGCCTTATCGGGTGGTGAGCGCCGCCGAGTTGAAATCGCCCGTTCACTAGCAATGAACCCTAAATTCTTACTATTAGATGAACCTTTTGCAGGCGTTGATCCCCTCTCTGTTATTGATATTCAAGGTGTGATTAAAGATTTAGCTGAACGAGGAATAGGTATACTCATCACGGATCATAATGTACGTGAAACACTCAAAGTCTGTGAACGCGCTTATATTTTCAATGAAGGCGAAGTTATCGCCAAAGGCACACCAGAATTCATCATGGAAGATAAACAGGTATTAAGTGTTTATCTTGGGAGTGATTTTAAGCTTTAGTGCTTATAAATTGAAATCATTCTCTTTGTGGAAAAAAGAGTCTTGGCTCGACCTTTACATTATTCAAACTCACACCTAAATGTAAATGCGGCCCTGTTACACGTCCTGTCGCCCCTACTGTACCAATCACTTCACCCTGTTTAATTGCCTGACCCATCTCAACAGCTATTTCATCTAGATGTAAAAAAAGAGTCATTAAACCTTGTCCATGATCAATAAAAATCGTGTTGCCATTAAAGAAATAATTTCCTGTATCACGGACAATGCCATCTGCTGGCGCATGAATTTCCGTGCCCGTAGGCGCGGCAATATCCATCCCGCTATGTGGTCGTTTCGGTTGACCATTAAATACACGTCGCCTACCAAATAGTCCACTTACTCTGCCTTCTATGGGCCAGATAAAATTCATGCTGACATCACCTTCAGTCCAATGCTTTAATGCTGCGGATGTTTTCGCTTTTTCTGCATTGATTCGCGTCATATCATATTGCGTTGGGTTAACTTTACGTTTATCGGTGATCGTTATATATTGAGTTGGGTAAGACTTATCTTTAATCTCGAACAACGTTGTGCTAGTTTTGCCTGCGGGATTGATCGTTAATCGTTGTGTTCCTGCTTTCGCACTCAATGGCACACCTACAATTGCAAGCCATTGCTGTGCTTGTTTTAGCACCATGACCTTCTTGTTATTGTAGGTCACTACTGGCTTTTCATTCGTTATCACCGCTAAAGGGATAATCACTACACCACCCGGCACTGCATTTTGCCGAGGTAATGGCATTGCCGTTACCGCTACTGAAAAAAGTAATGCTATAACTGTAATTAATTTAGTCATTTTTTATATCCTGCACTACACACATTAACTGACCTTGCTGTAATCGAACGGTGATCATTTGATTGAGTTCTACTTCACTCGCTATATGGATAACTTTTCCGGTTCTAGAATCTGTCGTAATACTGTAACCCCGTTCTAATGTACTTAATGGACTGACTGCTGATAAAGTACGGACTTGCTGAGTTAAATGCGATTGTAAGTGCTGTAGTTTTTGCTTAATACTATTCTCTAATCGTTCTAAAAGATGATTTATTTTTTGCTTTTGTACTTCAATTTTAGCTTGCGGATGTTTTAATCGTACGGTCCAATAATCTATTTGTTGGCGCTTATGATTAATAATCTGTACATAATTACGATGCAACTGTTGTTCTAGTCGATCTATTGTTTGCATTTGTTGTCGAATTTTAGCTTGTGGTTGCGGCAAACGATGCATTAAATGTGTTAGCTGTTGTTTATCTGTTCGAATGTGCTGAGTGATTAAGTGGTATAACCGACTTTTATAATTAGCTATATTTGATAATAATTCAGTCACATCGGGTACAGCAATTTCTGCTGCAGCAGAGGGAGTGGGTGCACGAACATCTGCCACAAAATCAGCAATTGTAAAATCAATTTCATGGCCCACTGCGCTAATAACTGGTATCTCACTTGCAAAAATTGCGTGCGCTAATTGCTCATCATTAAAACTCCATAAGTCTTCTAATGAACCGCCTCCACGACTGATAATTAGTACGTCACATTCTTGTCGTTTCCCAGCTACAACAATAGCTTCAACAAGCTGTTTTGCTGAATCGACACCCTGTACGGCTACTGGATAGATAATGACATTAACCGAGGGAAACCGACGATTTAATACCGTCAAAATATCATGTACTGCAGCACCATCTGGCGAAGAAATAATACCCACTCGTTGCGGAAAAGCAGGCAATTCTTTTTTATGTGCTTGTTCAAATAAACCCGCTTCACCCAAACGATGTTTTAGTGCTTCATAAGCGCGCTGGAGTGCACCACTCCCCGCCTCTTCCATATGTTCGACAACACATTGAAATTCGCCTCGCCCTTCATATAAGGTCACCCGAACACGCAACAGTACTTGCATACCATTTTTAGGTGTGAAGCGAATATTTCGATTACGGTTTCGAAACATTGCACAGCGCACTTGTGCCACTTCATCTTTCAATGTGAAATAGATATGCCCTGAGGCAGGCATAGCTAAATTAGATAACTCACCCTCCACCCAAATAAGTGGAAAAGAGCCTTCTAATACCGATTTAGCCTCGCGTACTAAACGCGAAACTGCATACACTTCTTTGACAGGACGTGCCGCTAATGTTGATTCATTATCTAGAGTCATAAAAACGCTTAGAACATCTCTTGTAAAACTGTTATAATTACAGAGATAATACCACAAGTACTATCAGGATCACGCCCATGAGAATTGCTCAAGAAGCACTTACTTTCGACGATGTTTTATTGCTACCCGCTTATTCTAACGTAATGCCGCGCGATGTTAGTTTAACCACAAAATTAACTCGCGATATTACTATCAATATTCCATTGTTATCTGCTGCGATGGATACGGTAACCGAAAGTCGCTTAGCCATTGCTATTGCTCAGGAAGGCGGCTTAGGTATTCTACACAAAAATATGACTATTGAAGAACAGGCGGCTGAAGTACGCAAAGTGAAACGCTTTGAAAGCGGTGTTGTTCGTGATCCTATTACCGTTTCACCCACAGCAACAATAGGTGAAGTCATTGAATTAACCCGCGCTAACAAGTTTTCAGGTATGCCTGTTGTTGATGGTGAAGATCTTGTCGGTATCGTCACCAGCCGAGACCTACGATTTGAAACCCATTTTGATAATCCTGTTTCATCGGTGATGACCACAAAAGAAAATTTGGTCACCGTAAAAGAAAATGCGAGTCGAAAAGAGGTGTTAAACCTTCTTCATACTAATCGTATTGAAAAAGTCTTGGTGGTGGATGACAAATTCCATTTACAAGGCATGATCACCGTTAAAGATATTCAAAAATCAACTGAAAACCCATTAGCATCAAAAGATGACCAACAACGTCTACGTGTGGGTGCCGCAACAGGAATTGGCACTGAAAGCCAGCAACGAGTTAAAGCTTTAGTTGAAGCAGGTGTTGACGTGATTGTGGTCGATACTGCTCATGGTCACTCACAAGGTGTATTAGACCAAGTAAAATGGGTAAAAGATAATTACCCACAAGTACAGGTCATTGGTGGCAATATTGCGACAGGTGAGGCCGCAACTGCCTTAGTTAAAGCAGGTGCAGATGCTGTTAAAGTAGGGATTGGTCCTGGCTCAATTTGTACAACACGTATTGTTGCGGGTGTCGGTGCACCACAAATATCAGCAATCAGTAATGTTGCTAAAGCCTTAGAAGGTACAGGTGTCCCTCTTATTGCTGATGGAGGTATTCGCTTCTCTGGCGATGTGGCAAAAGCATTGGTTGCGGGCGCACATACTATTATGCTGGGCGGCATGTTTGCTGGTACTGAAGAAGCTCCAGGTGAAGTTGAATTATTCCAAGGTCGAGCTTATAAATCTTACCGAGGCATGGGTTCTTTGGGGGCCATGCAACAAAAACAAGGGTCGAGTGATCGCTATTTCCAAGAATCAAGTGAAGCTGACAAGCTTGTACCTGAAGGTATTGAAGGGCGCGTCCCATATAAAGGTAATCTTGGCCCTGTGATTCATCAATTATTAGGTGGCGTGCGTTCAAGTATGGGTTACACCGGTAGTGCAACAATTGAAGAAATGCGCACTAAACCAGAATTTGTTCGCGTAACATCAGCGGGCATGAATGAAAGTCATGTTCATGATGTCACCATTACTAAGGAAGCACCTAATTACCGTGTAGGTTAGCTTGTCTATCATCCGCGCATATTTTTAGCAGGAATGACCCAAATAGATACCCGCGTAAAACTTTCGGGCATAACTATTATTTTTAGAGAATTTTATGAGCCATAATATCCACGACCACCGAATTCTAATTATTGATTTTGGTTCACAATATACCCAACTTATTGCCCGTCGTATTCGTGAGGCTGGTGTTTATTGTGAATTAAGAAACCCGGAAATTACTGAAACAGAACTAAAAGAATTTAACCCTAAAGGCATTATTCTTTCTGGTGGACCAGACTCAACAATGGGCGATGAAGCACCTATTGCGCCACAGGCAGTATTTGATTTCGGTGTCCCTATCCTAGGTATTTGTTATGGTATGCAAACAATGGCAATGCAATTAGGTGGGCAAGTAGAATCCTCTTCTCACCGTGAGTTTGGCTATGCTCAGATTCGTGCTCGTGGCCATTCTGCTTTATTACGTGATATTGAAGATCATGTTTCCGAAGAAGGCTTTGGGCTACTTGATGTTTGGATGAGTCATGGTGATCGCGTATCAAAACTTCCGCAAGGTTTTAAAGTCATCGCCAGTACCGATAGCGCCCCCATTGCCGGTATGGCAGATGAGAATCGACAATTCTATGGTGTGCAATTCCATCCTGAAGTCACGCACACACTACAGGGTCAGCGAATTATTAAACGCTTTTTAACTGAAATTTGTCACTGTGATACCTTATGGACATCAGCTCAAATCATTGAAGATAGTATCAACACAATTCGCCAGCAAGTCGGTAGTGATGATGTGTTATTAGGTCTATCTGGTGGTGTTGACTCTTCTGTCGTTGCCGCATTATTACATCATGCTATTGGCGAACAGTTAACCTGTGTATTTGTTGATAATGGTCTACTACGTGAAAATGAAGGCGACCAAGTCATGGCTATGTTTGCCAAAAACATGGGCATTAAAGTGATCCGTGTTGATGCTGAACAACGCTTTCTTGATGAGCTAGCGGGTGAACAAGATCCAGAAAAGAAACGCCGTATTATTGGTCGTGTGTTTGTGGAAATTTTTGAAGAAGAATCAAAGAAACTGACCAATATCAAATGGCTTGCTCAAGGTACAATCTACCCTGATGTAATAGAATCTGCTGCTGCTAAAACAGGTAAAGCACAAGTCATAAAAACTCATCATAATGTGGGTGGATTACCCGATCATATGACATTAGAGTTGCTTGAACCTTTACGTGAATTATTTAAAGATGAAGTCCGTAAGCTAGGGGTAGAGTTAGGTCTACCTCGTGATATGGTTTATCGACATCCTTTCCCTGGCCCAGGTTTAGGTGTACGGATCTTAGGTGAAGTTAAAAAACACTATGCTGATTTATTACGCAAAGCTGACAAAATTTTTATTGATGAGTTATATGCTCACGATCTATATGATAAAACCAGTCAAGCTTTTGTAGTCTTTCTACCTGTCAAATCAGTTGGTGTAATGGGTGATGGCCGTCGTTATGACTATGTCGTATCACTCCGTGCGGTTGAAACAATCGACTTTATGACCGCACGTTGGGCACATCTTCCCTATGATTTCTTAGGCTTAGTTTCTAATCGGATCATTAATGAAGTTGAAGGGATTTCACGTGTAACCTATGACATCTCAGGCAAGCCGCCTGCAACAATTGAGTGGGAATAGAGCGTTACTGTTTTTTAATTAGTGGTCGCGTTCAAGGTGTGGGCTACCGCTATGCGACACACAATTATGCGTCACAATTGAATTTGGTGGGCTGGGTGAAAAATCGCCAAGATGGTAAAGTAGAAGTTGTTGCCGAAGGTGATAAAGCAATCTTAGAACAATTATTGGCATGGCTAAAACAAGGGCCTCGTTTTGCTAATGTAAGTAATGTTAAAGTGACACCGTTACCTGCTATTGGCGAATTTATAGATTTTAGTATTCGTTAGAAAGAGGATTTTATGGCTTACAATCGCTTCACTCTCGTTGACTTTTTCATTAGATTAGTTTTTGCATTAGTGCTTGTTTATGCCAGCTATAATCCTAGCGGCTACAGCCTATTTCACTGGGCAAAACAATCATTGTTTAGTGGTGATCTTGCTCTTAGCCCTCCCTTTGCCCTATCAACGGTTATACTTTTAATTGGCTGGACAGTGTACATTCGAGCTACGTTTCGTTCTTTAGGTACGTTTGGCTTAACGTTAGCAGCAGCATTTTTTGGTATTATTGTCTGGTGGTTAATAGATTTAGGCTGGATTGGTTTTGATAATACGTCTGTAATAGCATATATTTTGCTATTTCTTTTAGCTGCAATACTTGCGACTGGCATGTCATGGTCACATATCCGCCGTAGAATGTCCGGTCAGGCTGATATTGATGATATCGATGAATAACAAAAATTTATTATGACTAACCAACCTGAACAAATAAAGTCTATTTGTCAGCAAAATGCTGTACTAGCAAAGTTAACACAACATGCACAACTTATTAAACAGTTAAACCATACACTGCATCAAACATTGCCACTACAGTTCTCTGCTCATTGTTCTGTCGCAAATATTAGACATAAATCACTCATTATTCATACTGATAATGCTTCTTTTGCTAGTTTAATTCGCTTTCAAATTCCAACATTATGTAAATTATTTTCCACCAAACTTGATATAGTCATTACCGACATTACAATAAAAGTTCGACCTTATATTGATACTGCAACATCTACTAAAATACGTACACATACAGCAATATTACCCAAGTCTGCCGCCAGTACACTCCATCAGACTGCAGAAGCTATTGATAATGAAGCATTAAGCCTCTCTCTTGAGAAATTAGCTACTCGGTTTAGTTCTAAGTAACGATAGATGCCGCAGGACGACTAAAAGAAATAGGTGCATCCTTCTCATCTTCGAAGCTAACTAGCTCCCATGCATCTTTTTGTTCTAGTAATTTTCGTAATAATTTATTGTTTAACTCATGACCTGACTTATAACCATTAAACGATCCGATCAAACTATAACCTAATAAATAAAGATCACCAATGGCGTCTAACACTTTATGGCGAACAAACTCATCTTCATAGCGTAGACCATCTTCATTAACAACACGATAATCGTCTAATGCGATTGCATTATCTACACTCGCTCCTAAAGCCAAGTTATTTTCACGTAATTTTTCAATATCTTTCATAAAGCCAAAAGTACGTGCACGGCTTACTTCCCGCACAAAGGAAGTCGATGAAAAATCAACTTCAACATGCTGAGAACGACCAGAAAATGCAGGATGAGAAAAGTCTATGGTAAAGCTTACTTTAAATCCTTCAAAAGGTTCAAATACGCCCCATTTATCACCATCTTCTACTTTCACCGATTGCTTAATTCGAATAAATTTCTTAGCAACAGCTTGCTCTTCAATACCGGCCGATTGAATTAAAAAAACAAAAGGACCTGCACTGCCATCCATAATCGGCACTTCAGCAGCATTAACATCGATATACGCATTATCAATACCCAACCCTGCAAATGCAGAAAGTAAATGCTCAACCGTCGATATTTTCTGACCATTTTCCATCAATGTTGTTGATAATGCGGTTTCTCCCACATTCTCAGCTTTGGCCTGTATTTCCACGATGGGATCAAGATCAACCCGCCTAAATACAATGCCTGTATCAGGGGCGGCCGGGCGCAACGTTAGATATACAGTATCTCCACTATGCAACCCAACACCTGTTGCACGAATTACATTTTTCAATGTTCGCTGCTTTATCACGGCGCACTATCCCCTTATTTCATATTTATTACAAATATAATATCACAATTCCAGTCTTTTCAAATACCTATGATTCAATACTTAGTCTGCTTGCCTACGTAAAAATGCAGGGATATCTAAATAGTCCATATTAACCTCGCCATTTACAACTTGTTTTTGCTGTAGTTTTTCTTCGTTGCGAATAACTGTTGGTTTATCGTAATCAATATCGATTGGTTTTTTATCAATCACCATTTCAGGGATTTCAGCATCAGCAACCAATGTCACTGCTGCTACTTTTTCAGCACCTAAACCTGTCGCTACTACGGTTACACGTAATTCTTCAGTCATTTCTGGATCAATAACTGTTCCAACAACCACTGTTGCATCATCAGAAGCAAAGTTTTTAATGGTATTACCTACATCTTCAAACTCTTGAATTGTCATATCTAAGCCAGCAGTGATATTCACTAAAACACCGCGGGCACCTGACAGATCAACATCTTCTAATAAGGGACTTGATACAGCATGACGCGCTGCCTCAACACCTCTATTTTCGCCTGTTGCTTTACCAGTACCCATCATTGCCATACCCATTTCTGACATAACAGTGCGTACATCGGCAAAATCGACATTAATCATCCCTTCTCGAGTAATCAGCTCGGCAATACCTTGTACTGCACCGAGCAGAACATCATTAGCCGCCTTAAATGCATTGAGTAAGCTCATTTCTTTGCCTAATACGGCAATAAGCTTTTCATTTGGAATCGTAATTAATGAATCCACATGTTGCCCTAGCTCATCAATTCCATCATTGGCTATTTTTAAACGTTTACCGCCTTCAAATGGGAAAGGTTTGGTGACAACAGCTACAGTTAAAATCCCCATTTCTTTGGCCACTTGTGCCACGATCGGTGCTGCTCCTGTTCCTGTACCGCCGCCCATTCCTGCAGCAATAAAAATCATATCAGCACCACTGATTACTTCCATAATGCGTTCACGATCTTCCTGTGCGGCTTGACGACCCACATTAGGATCGGCTCCAGCACCCAAACCTTTAGTAATTTCTGTGCCCAGTTGTAATTGGGTCGTAGCTGAACTTTTTCGTAATGCCTGTGCATCTGTATTTGCACAAATAAAATCTACACCTTCTATTTCATTCGCCACCATATGTTCCAGTGCATTACCACCGCCACCACCGACACCTATCACCTTAATAACTGCGTTCTGTGTGTATGTATCTATTAGTTCAAATGTCATTTTCTTTCCCCTTCAGTTTGTACTTTAAATTATTAATAATGTTTATATTTTTTATTCTAAAAATTACCTTGAAACCAACTTCTCATTCGTTCCATCATTGCCTTAAACCCACCACCTGTTTTTGTTGTCGATTGCCCACTCTCATCCTCTTGATTCCCAAACAACAATAGCCCTACACCTGTTGCATGTATTGGATTTCTTACTACATCCACTAAACCACCTACGTGCTGAGGCAAGCCCAGTCTCACTGGCAAATGAAATACCTCTTCTGCTAATTCAATCACCCCTTCCATTTTGGAGCTACCTCCTGTTAAAACCACGCCAGCCGCTAACATTTCTTCAAAGCCACTGCGACGTAATTCCGCTTGAATCAACATTAATAGCTCTTCGTAACGTGGCTCAACGACTTCTGCTAAGGTTTGTCTTGCCAATTTCCGTGATGGTCTGTCACCCACACTCGGTACTTCAATTGTTTCATCTTCTTTGGCAAGCTGCGTTAATGCACAGGCATATTTAATTTTGATTTCATCTGCATATTGGGTGGGTGTGCGTAACGCCACAGCAATGTCATTAGTGACTTGATCACCTGCTATTGGGATAACCGCCGTATGTCGAATTGCACCGTCAATAAATACGGCGATATCTGTGGTACCACCGCCAATATCAACAAGGCATACGCCTAAATCTTTTTCATCTTGTTCTAACACCGAGTAACTTGATGCCATTTGTTCCAAAATAATACCGTCTACGGATAAACCACATCGCTCAATACATTTAGTAATATTTTGGGCTGCACTCACTGCACCTGTAATCAAATGTACTTTTGCTTCAAGTCGCACACCTGACATACCAATCGGCTCGCGGATCCCCTCTTGATTATCAATAATATATTCTTGTGGCATCACATGAAGTAGTTGCTGATCACCTGGGAAATGAACCGCTTTAGCCGCATCAAGCACACGTTCAACATCACTTTGAACAACTTCCTTATCACGAATTGCCACCGTACCATGTGAATTTAAGCTACGGATATGACTACCTGCTATCCCTGCATACACTGAATGAATCTGGCAACCAGCCATCAATTCAGCCTCTTCTATTGCCCGCTGGATTGATTGAACGGTAGATTCGATATTCACTACTACACCTTTTTTCATACCACGTGCAGGGTGAGAGCCAATACCAATAATCTCTAACGCATTTTCATTTGGTCCAGCATCGGGAATAGGTGCAGCGACAATAGCAACTACCTTTGATGTGCCAATATCCAATCCGACGATTAATTCTCTTTCAGTTTTCTTTGTCATTAGACTGTTCCGCTAAAATTAGGTTGTTGACCTTGTTTCCAAATCACTGCTAAACCATTTGTATATCGCATATCCATCACTGCAATTTGCGTCTTATATTTTTGTAATTCCTTGGTATACACACGAATAAACCGTGAAAATCTGTTTTCACTATCTGCCCGTCCCAGCACTACTTTTATGCCATTATTAAGTGTCACATTCCATGCACGACGCTCATCCATGTGTAAATTCCTTATTGCTAAACCATATTCGGCTAATTTAATGACCATATCCCGATAGCGTCTCACAATTACTTCTTGGCTATTATCTGGTCCCTCCAAGGTAGCCAATTCTGCAGAAATACTTTCTTTATCAGCTAAAAAAGTTTCACCTTTTTCATTAAGCAACCATTTATCTTTCCATCTTGCTACCGCCACTTGCTCCTCAACAATTAAATGCAGACTGTCGGGCCAAACCCGCCTTACCTGAATTTGCTTAACCCAAGGTAAAGTCTCTCCAGCTTTTCGTAAACTAGCCACATCTACACTCAAAAAACTACCGGTCGCAAAGGGTGTGACTGCTTTAACTAGTTTGGCTCTATCAACATGAATAAATTCACCTTCGACCGTTACATGTAAAATAGGCAAGGTCGTTGAATCTTTCGCAAAGTTCACGGCAACAATTACTGCAAATAACGACAACGCAATCGCCGCAGGTTGCAGTAATTTAGACCACTCAATTGGCTGACGTTGTTTTTTCACTTGTTTACGACTAGCCCCACGTTTTGTTTTTCTCACCATTATTCTGTGCCCTCCAAACTTGTTTCCAAGATGTGCCACACTAATGCTTCAAAATTCAACCCTGCCTGCTTTGCTGCCATAGGCACTAAGCTATGATCAGTCAT
>Ga0256839_1005621_pt1 | contig 11465 bp, 10 predicted proteins | sample 354166metaG_FD_185968 | JGI IMG/M metagenome (GOLD analysis project Ga0256839, IMG submission 185968) | Hydrothermal vent microbial communities from Mid Atlantic Ridge, Atlantic Ocean - 354-166 | ecosystem: Environmental > Aquatic > Marine > Hydrothermal vents | place: Atlantic Ocean: Mid...
CCGCGGGCGGCAACGGCGGCGGCGGCGGCGGCGGCGGCGGCGGCGCGGGCGGCTGCGGCGGATCAGTCGTCGGAATCGCCCTCGTCAACGGTGCCGTCGTGGCCAAGGACAACGTCGCCTTCACCGGAGGCCAGGGCGGCGCCGGCGGTAGTGGCGGCGCCGGCGGGCTGCGTGCCGACGGCACGAACCAGCAGGCCCCCTCCGGCCAGAACGGCTGCGACGGCATCGTCCTCGACGAGCAAACCTACTGACCGCGCCCGCCATCGCACCGGGACCCGTGCACCGGGACCCCGAGTGCCCCTCGACCGCGTCCTACCCCACCGGGACGGACGCGCAAGCCTGGGCAACCGCGTCCGCGAGCGCCGTCCCCACGAGGTCCGTGTAGTTGCCCGTGTCCGTGATCGACGACCAGGCCGGATCCGGATCGAACAGGGTCATGAATTGCCAGAGCTTTTGATTTACGTCGATCACGCACGGTGGAATGAGACCCGCAACGAAGATGCAGGCCTCGCCGCCGCATCCGGCCTTCGCGTCGAGCAGCATGTCACGGTAGACGTTCTTGGACTCGGGCGACTTGTCCGGCTCGTCGGTCAGGAAGAACACCACGAGCAGGGCGCCCTCGTCCCGCAGAAAGTCCTTGTTGGGCGCGGTGGGGCCGTCGGTGTTCGCCGGGTGCACCGCCCAACCCGCCGCCGCTATGGGCATCTCGAAGGAGCAGCCGTTCTCCCCGGCGCTCGTGGCCGCCCCCGAAAACCACGTCACCATGGGCGCGGGATCGTCGTCCGTGGTCGTCTCGAAGAAGCGCTGGCCCGAGAACTCGAACAGGCGCCCCTGAGAGCCGTTGCCACCGTCGTTGAAGTCCGTGGGCTTGATGTAGTGCATCACGATGGTGTCCGCCGACGCCGTGCTCTGGCAGTTGCTCGTGCCCTCCTGCTCCGTACACGCCGTGTCGAAGTCCGTGGTCGTGATTCCGAGGTGGACGGACAGCCCCGGCGGCAACGCGTCGAACATGGCCTGGGCGAAGCCGGGGAAAGCGCTGGACAGAGCCTGCTGGTACGTGCCCATCGAGTCGGAGTTGTCCACGACGAACAACAGGTCCACGGCCGTGCAACCGGTCGTCCCCGGATCGCTGTCGAACTTCGTCCCCGTCGAGCCCGACGCACCCGCCGAACCGGCGCTACTGCCGCCCGCCGTCGAGCCGCCATCCGTCGAGTTCCCCGCCGTCGTCGGGGTTGACGTGTTCGTAGCCGTGGTCGGCCCGGTCGAGGACGCAGAACTCGCCGTGGGGTTGAATCCACTCGTCGTCGTCGCCCCCTGCGAGCACGCCACCAGGAGCGATGCGACCGCGAGGCGAAGGACCGAAAGGGATGCCGGCCGATTGTCCATGGGATCATTGTACATCGTGGACACCTGCGACCCCACACGGCGTCGCACCGGCCATGGGGCAAAACGCGCGCGTCGGCGGCGCGTGAGGTATCGTCCCCGCCGTGTCAGGATCCGACGCCTCCGCGCCCCGGCTTCGCGTACCGCACACGCTGGTCCTGCTGCTCGCAATGATCGCCGCCGCCTGGCTGGCCACCTGGGTCGTGCCGCAGGGCGCGTTCGAGCGCGCGGCCTCGGCCCACGGGCACGAAAGCGTGATCCCGGGCAGTTACCAGCGCCTGGCCGAACCCGTCCACCTCTCTCCGGCCGCCATCGTGACCGCCGTGCCCCGGGGCCTCGTCGCCAGCGCCGACATCATCTTCTTCGTGTTCATCATCGGCGGTGTGCTGGGCATCGTACGGCGCTCGGGCACCATCGACGCGCTGCTGGGCCTGGTCCTTTCGCGGTTCGGGCACCGGCCCGGCTGGCTCATCGCCGTCGGGATGGCCGTCTTCGCCGTCGGCTCGAGCACCCTCGGAATGGCGGAGGAGTACATACCCTTCGTCCCCGTCCTGCTCGGCCTTTGCGCCGCCCTCAGCCTCGACGCCGTCACGGCCATCGGGATCCTCGTCCTGGGGTACGGTGTCGGCTACGGCGCCGCGGCCGTCAACCCCTTCACCGTGGTCGTGGCCCAGGAGATCGCCGGCCTGCCGCCCACCTCCGGGGCGTGGTTTCGCATTCTTCTCCTCGTGCCGTTTTGGCTGGTCGCCTTCACCTACGTGCGGCGGTATGCAGCCCGTGTCGCGCGCGATCCAGCGGCGAGCTTCGTGGCCGGCGTCCCACCCCCCCGGGACCTGCGCCCCCCCGAGCCCGTCCGCGTCGAACGCCGGCACCTCCTCGTCGCCGCCACCGTGGCGGCGGCCTTCGGGGCCATCCTCTGGGGTATCAAGACCCGCGGCTGGTACCTGGAGGAGATGAGCGCGGTGTTCTTGGCGGTCGGCGTCGCCGTGGTGTTCCTCGGGCGCCTGCGAGCGGACGAAGGCGCGCAGACCTTCATCGAAGGAGCGGCGGAGCTTACCTTCACGGCCCTGCTCATCGGCTTCGCCAGGGGCATCAAGATCGTGCTCGAAGACGGCAAGATCATCGACACGATCATCGACGCGGTGGCCGCGCCACTGGCCGACGCCGGCCCGGCCGCCGCGAGCCTCGGCATGTTCGTCTTCCAGAGCATCTTGAACTTCTTCATCCCCTCGGGCAGCGGCCAGGCGTACGTGACGATGCCGATCATGGCGCCGCTGGCCGACCTGACCGGCGTGTCGCGCCAGGTGGCGGTGCTGGCGTACCAGTTCGGCGACGGCCTGACGAACATGATCGTGCCGACGAACGCGGTGCTCGTCGGGATCCTGGGCATGGCGGGGATCCCCTTCGAGCGCTGGCTGCGCTTCATCATGCCCGTGATGCTGCGCCTTTGGCTGATCTGCATCGTCGCGTTGCTCGCGGCGCTCGCCGTCGGCTATCGTTGAAGGCGTGAGCGTTCTGCGCGTGATGTCGTCGTGGGCCGCCGTGCTCCTCGCGGCCGCCTGCACCGTCCCAAACCCCAACCTCGAAGCGAACGACGCGGGAGGATCCGCTGCGAGCACGGCTACGGACACCGATTCCACCACGTCCGCGGGTGAATCCACCCTCGGCGGGGGAACCGCGACCGGCGGAAGCACGGGCACGGGCAAGGCGCCCGATCTCGGCGCCGACCCCTGTGAACCCGCCGGCGCCTGCGTCCCCTCGCCACCCGACGGCTGGACGGGCCCGGTGGTCGTCCACTCCGGGCCCGGCGACACGCCCCCCGCCTGCGACAGCGCCTGGAGCACGCAGGCCCTCGCCGCCGGCGGGGGTCTCCTGGCGCCCCCCGCTGACTGCGCGTGCGCGTGCGACCCGCCGATGGGGGGCACCTGTGAAGACGTGTACGTCAAGTCCTATCTGAACAAGACCTGCGCCAGTTCGCAGCAGAGTTCGTACAAGATCACCCCTGGCGACTGCGAAATCGGCCAGTTTCCCGGCAACGTGGGCTGGACGGCCACCCATCCCGATTACGTCGGCGGGTCATGCACACCGACCACCATGAAGACCGTGCCCCCGCCCGAGTGGCAGACCGCCTACACCGCCTGCGAAGGCCCCTCGCAATCGGGGACCTGCGACGGGGACGCCCTGTGCCAGCCGCAGGTTCCCCCCGGCGCCTGGACCTGCATCTACCGCGAGGGTGACGTCCCCTGCCCGGACACATCCCTCTACGATACCCGCGAGGTGGTGTACCGCAACGTCGAGGACGGGCGAGACTGCGCCCCATGCACCTGCGGCCCCCCGGAAGGGGGCTGCGACGCCAACGTTTACCTCGTTCAGGGTGCCTGTCCGGGCGGCGTCATCGGAGCGCTCGGTAAAACCGATGAGATGTGTTTTGCAGGGCCCCCGCTCGGTTTCGACGCCATCCACGTGACCTCTGCGACGGTCACCGCCACGTGCGCGCCATCCCCCCCGACCCCGCAAGGGGAAGCGATCGAAAAGGAGCCCGTCACCCTTTGCTGCCTGTAGTGGATCGGTACACGCGCTCGGAACCTGCGCAAGCGGGACCGCGACGCTTTTTTGCGGCGTCCCTCCTCGCCTCGACCGCGCTCGTGTTTCCCGTGGGAGGGTGCGCGCCCTCCGGCGCTTCGATTGGCCCGAGCGATCGCGCTGGCCAGGCGGGACGGGCACGCCTCCTTTGGTACGTGCCGCCCCCCGATGCGCGACCGTCCACCGCCTGCGACACGCCCCTTTGCACCTCCCTGCTCGAAGTCCTCGACGGCGCCCAGCGACGCCTCGACCTGGCCTTCTACGGGGTGCGAGGGGCCCCGGCCGTCATCAAGGCCATCGAACGTGCCCGGACCCGAGGGGTGCGGGTCTTCGGCGTGGTGGACCGCACGGCCGACGGCACGAACATCTACCGTGACACCGACGCCTTCGTCACCCATCTCGACCGCGTCGCCGACGACGGCTCCTACGAGCGCAAGATGGCCCGCAACGCGAAACGCCGCCGGCCGTCGCCCGGGCCGGACCGCTGCCCCCGCCCGCCCGGCACGAAGGGCCCCTTGCAGTGCAGCGTCTACGACCTGGGCGACCGCTGCCTGTTCGCGGCGCAGGCGGCCGACGAACCCTTCACCACCGCCGGCGCCATCATGCACGACAAGTTCGCCCTGGCCGATGCCCGCGCCCTGTGGACCGGTTCGGCGAACGTCAGCGACACCGGGATCGGCGGCTACAACGCCAACGTCGTGATCCGCATCGACGATACGGCGGTCGGCGAGCGCTTCCGTGCCTACTTCGACGATCTGCTGCGCGGCCGGTTCCACGCGCCGCCCGAGCCCGGGCGGCCCCCGCCCCCGGTCCACCCCATCGAGGGCGGCTCCGTGCAGGTGTTCTTCGCGCCGCGCGACCGCCCCATGACGCGGGGTCTGCGGCCGGTGATCCGCGCTGCCCGCGAGCGCATCGACGTGGCGGTCTTCTTCCTGACCCACAAGCTACTCGCACAGGACCTCATCGACGCACACACCCGCGGCGTCCGGGTGCGCGTGGTTCTCGATGCCACCGGCGCCCGCAACGCCTACTCGAAGCACGCGGTGCTTCGCGCCGCCGGCATCCCCGTCAAGGTGGAGGACCTTGGCGGCAAGATGCACATGAAGGCCACGGCCGTGGACGGCGCCGTCGTCGTGGCAGGTTCGATGAACTACACGGGGGCCGGTGAGCGGGCAAACGACGAGAACCTGCTCGTGCTGCGTCATCCGGCCCTCGCCCGGAAGATGCACGATGCCTACGACGCGTTGTACGACGCCCTGGGCGAACACACGCTGTCGCAGACCCCCGATCCGGAGAGCCACCAGTCCGGCTCCGCCTGCTCCGACGGGATCGACAACGACCACGACGGCCGGATCGACGGCGACGATCCTGGCTGTAGCGAACCGTCGGCTCCCCCGCCCGTGCTCTTGTGGTCCGCGCCCAAGCCTCCCGGCGCCGCGTGCCACGACGGCGCCTGGCCCACGACGGCACCCATCGGTTCCTAGCGCCCGAACACGATGCGCTCGCTTTGCAGCAGCCGTGACGCCACGGCGACGGCCACGGCCGCCAGCACGAGCGAAACGACCACGCTCGCGGCAACGAACGACGGCGGCAACACGTCGCCCCGCAGTACCGCCCCGAGGGCCGCCACCGGCCCGAGCACCGGCACGAGGGACATCCAGGCCCGAGGTACGATGGGATCGGCCGTGGTCACGATCCCCAGGAGCATCGGCACGAAGATCAACAGCGACAGGTAGGTCTGCGCCTCCTTGAACGTGCGGGCGAAGAAGGCCAGCAAGAGCTGCAGGCTCGCCGCCAGCGGCGCCACCGGCAGCGCCACGATAACGAGTTCCAAGAGCAGCCACGCGTCCACTTCGACGGGCACCCCGAGCCCCTCGACGGGCAGCAGGCGAAAGGCGGCCCACATCGCCACCGCCGTGAACAGGACGCTCGTGACCGCGAACACCGAGGTCGCCGCCCACTTGGCCGCCACGATCGCCGCGCGCGACACCGGGTGGAGGAGAAGCGGCTCCAGGGAACCCCGCTCGCGCTCGCCGGCCGAGGCGTCCGTCGCCACGTACATGCCGCCGACGAAGGCCGCCAGTACCACGAACAGCGGCAAGAAGCCCAACACCATCGCGGCCCGACTGCGCTCCGTGGAAAGATCCACGCGCTCGGGTGCCACCGCCTGCACGATCCGTGGATCCACCCCGCGCAGCAAGAGACGAGACAGGCCGATGCCCCGGCCGTACCGATCCACCAGCCGCTCCAGCCGCGCGGCGGCCCGCAGCGTCTTCGGCCGCGACCCATTCGTCACGATGCGTACGACGGCCGGTCGCTGGGCGCGCAGGTCCTCGCCGAACGACGATGGAATCTCCACGATGGCATCGAGATCCCCTTCGGCGAGCGCCGCTTCTGGATCGGACGGAGCTGGACGGAACTCGACCCCGTGAGCTTCGAGAAACGCCCTGAACCGGGGCGCATGGTCCTCTCCGACCACGACGACCTGCACGGGCCGGTCCGGCGCCTGCTGCTTGCCCATCCACGCGTACATCCCGACCACCAGGATCGGCCCGAACAACGGGTACAAGAGCGCCGCGAACAGCGACCGCCGATCCCGCACGGCATCGAGCAGTTCCTTGCCCAGCACGGTCCAAAACGCGCTCACGGTCTCCCCTCCTGCCCAACCAGGGCCACGAACGCCTCCTCGAGGTCGTCGCGCCGGGCGGCCCGCAGGATCGAAGCCGCGTCCCCCTCCGCCACCACGCGCCCACCCGCCACGACGACGATGACGTCGCACAGGGCGGACACCTCCTGCATGATGTGGCTCGAAAACAGCACGCACCGCCCCTGCGCACGAAGCATCCGGACCACCTCGCGCACGGCCCGGGTACTCATCACGTCCAGGCCGTTCGTCGGCTCATCGAGGACCACGTTCGGCGGGTCGTGTACGAGCGCGCGGGCGAGCGCCACCTTCGCGCGCTCCCCCTGGGAGAACCCCTGCACCCGCCGGTCGGCCACCTCGCCGAGCCCCAGCCGCTCGATCCACCCGTCCACCGCTCGCCGCAGGCGCGCGCCAGCAAGGCCCCGCAGACGCCCGTAGTAGGCAATGTTCTCCCGCGCCGAAAGGCGGGGATAGAGCCCGCGGGCATCGGGCAGAACACCCATGCGGCGCCGCGCGCCGTCGGAATCCACCGCCACGTCGAGACCGTCCACCCGCACCGTGCCGCCGTCCGGGGTCAAAAGCCCCGTCAACATGCGCAGGCAGGTGGTCTTCCCGGCCCCATTGGGGCCGAGTAGCCCCGTCACCGCGCCATCGCGGGCGACGAAGGACACCCCCCGGACCGCTTCGACCGACCCGAACCGCTTGCGCAGACCGCAAAACTCGAGCGTCACGGCGGCGGTCCTCCGGCATCCACGAAGAACGGCGCCTCGTATGGAGGATCGGCGCACGCGGCGAGCGCTGCGTCGGTCGCGGCCGGATCGCGCAAGAACGCCACCAGCAGGTCCGGCACGCACGCCGCCAGCAAGGTTCCGTGGCCCGCCCCGGGCGAGACGTGGTGGATCGCGTTGGGCAGGGTCTTCCTGGCGAGTTCGGCCCAGCGCGGCGGCGTCACCGGATCGAGTTCACCCGACAGCAACAGCACCGGGACCTCGCTGTGTACGGGCGCCTTGACGTCCGCGGAAACGACCGCGTGCGGCCATCGCTGACAAACCTCGGCCATGGCCTCTACGAGGATCGTACCGAGGAACGTGCCCTCGGCCTTGGCCCGCGCGCGCGCCGGATCGAAGAAGGGCACGTCCTCGGCGCAAACCACCGACAGCATCATCCCGGCGGCCATGGATGCTTCGACCTCGTCGGAGAACACGAGGGCCTGGGCGACGAGGGGCCCCGGATCGTCCGCCGCCAGGCGGTCGAGCGTGAACGGCAGGACCGGCGCGAGATCCGTCGAGTACAGCAGCCCGCGCAGAGCCGACGCGGCCAGGCGGCGCGACCACGCGAGGGTCACCGGCTCGTTCGTTCGCGGGTGCTGTACGACGAGGGGGCGCGGGTCGCCCGCAAGTTCGGAAAGGGCCTCCGAGACGCGGGAACCGAGGTCCCCGAACGCCGCCGCACACGCCGCGTCCGCCCGGCACCGCGCCAGGCGCCCGTCGAGGGCCGCCTGGGCGTCCGGTGCGAAGTCCTCGAACAACACCATGGGCGGCGGCGCCACCCCGTCGAGCACGGCCACCGCCACGCGGTCGCCATGGCGGCGCAGGTAGGCGAGGGCCAGGCGTGTGCCGTAGGAGACGCCCACGAGCGCCACCCGTTCGTGGCCCAGCGCCGCCCGAACCCGATCGAGGTCCGAAACGGCGTGCTCGGTGGTCACGAGTCGGGGATCGAGGGGTAGGGTTTCTCGGCAGCGTTCGAGGGCCTCGAAATCCGGTGTCGGATCGAGGCGGCGGGCCGGATCATCGATCTCGTCGCATACCATCTTGGACGAACGACCCGTGCCCCGCTGATCGACGAGAACGACGTCATGCCGGCGCCGAAGCTCGGGCAACTGCGCGAGCACGGGCGGGTACGCCGTGATCGCGGACTGCCCCGGCCCGCCCGCGAGCATGTAGACCGGCACCGCGTCCGCCGCCGCGGCCGTTCCCCGCAACACGGCAACGCCCAGGTCGAGGGTCTCGCCGTCGGGATCGCTCGGGTCGGCGGGCACCTGGACCGTCCCGCACAGGGCGGCGAGCCCGCCGTCGAGTCGGCAGGACGAAAAGCCCGCGGGCCCGGCGGCCGAAGGCGTGGCAGCGGTGGACGCAGCGCCGCAGGCCGCCGCCAGGAGGCACGAAGCCGCGAGCGCGGCCCCCGCCCCGAAGCCACGGCGCCGTCGCCGTCGGCGGGCAACCGAGGCCGGGTCGGTGCGGGAGGACATTGCGCGGGCAGTCTACACCCTGGGCCGACATACTACGGCGGTGAACCTCCGCGCGTTCGTCCCCCGCGCAGCCGTGCGACGAGGCCCCCGGGAAGACCCGCGAGCAGCCGTGCCCCCGGGTATCCCAACCGCACCAGGATCGCGACGAACAGCGAGGCCGAGGCCACGATCACGGCGGCCAGCGCGACGAGGCGCACGAGGCGCCCGGCCGTCGTTCCGGCGTGCTCGGTGGCCACGGCCACGCCGACCTCGATCGACCATGCGCCCCCGTAGGCCAGCGATCCGAGGGCGGCGAGGGCAAGCGCCAGGGCGACCGCCTCTCGAAAAGACCCGAAGGCTCGTACGCGCCCGATCCTCCGGGCGAACGCCACGCGCAGCACGGCCACGTTGGCGAAGGCGCCCAGGGTGGTCCCCAGGGCGATCCCCGGGGCGCCCAGGGTGCGGTACGTGGCGGCGTTGAACGCAAGGTTCACCACCACGGCCGCGGAAGAAGCGACGAGCGGGATCCGCGGCCGGTCCACCGCATAGAAGGACGGCGCGAGGATCTTCACGAGGCTGTAGGGCAAAAGGCCCAGGCTGTAGGCACGCAGGACGGCGGCCGTCGCCGCGGTGTCCGAGGGTGAGAAGCGGCCGCGCTCGAAGATCGCCGCCACGATCGGGTCGGCCAGCACGAACAACCCCACGGCGCTCGCCGCCGTGAGCATCCACGCCGCCGACAACCCCTCGGCCGTGCGCGCGCACAGCCCCTCGGTGTCCCTTCGCGCCGCCTCGTCGGCCACCTTCGTGGTGGTCACCGTCGCCAGCGCCACCCCGAACATCCCGATTGGCAGGTAGAACAGGCGAAAGGCGTAGGAGAGTTGCGCCACCGGCCCATCCCCGAGTTCGGAGGCGAACCGCGTGTTCACGAATACGTTGAGCTGCACGGCGGCCAGGCCCAGCACCGCCGGCCCCATCAGTCCCACGATGCGGCGCACCCCCGGGTGCCGCACGATCCCGCGCAGCCTGGGCCACGGCCGGACGCCCAGGCGCACGAGGGCCGGAAGCTGCACGAGGGCCTGGGCCGCACCGGCCAGCGTGGTGGCGCCGCTCCACAGCAGCAGCCGGTGCTCGGCTCCGGTGTCCACCGCGAACAGCACCGCCCCGGACAGCAGCAGGACGACGTTGAAGACCGCCGGCGCCAGGGCCGGCGCGAGGAAGCGGCGGCGGGCGTTGAGCACCCCCATGAAGACCGCAGCAGCGCTGACGAGGGGTAAAAGCGGCATCATGACCCGGGTCGCCGCCACGGTCAGGGCCACCTTGGCCCGGTCGCCACCGAAGTCCGCGGAGATCGCACGGACCACCGCCTCGGCGTACAGCACACCGCCCGCCGCGACGAGCCCGGTGACCACCAGCACGCCCCCGAGCACCAGGCCGGCCAGGCGGCGGGCAGCGGCCTCCCCGTCGCCCTGGCGCGTCGCCGCAAACGTCGGGACGAACGCGCTCGACAGGGCCCCCTCGGCGAACAGGTCCCGCAGCAGGTTCGGGATCCGGAAGGCCACCTGGTAGGCGTCGGCGAGCGCGCCGGCCCCGAACAACGCACGAGCCCCAGGACGCGCGACGCGAGGACGGCGGCGCTGAGCGCCCCCGACTGGCGGAGGGTGCTGCTCACGGCGCGAGTCTTCCCGAGGGGCGGCCCCGCTCCAAGGAACCCGCCGAAGACGCGGGCTTTTGAGAGGTGGCAACCCCCCTAGCCAGCCCTCCGCGCGCCGGGGCAACAGTCGTTGCCGGGAGCCCGCAGGCGGGCATCAAAATGAAGAAAAACCTCAATGATTTCTGGAAACCGAAGGTGGCACGCGCCTTGCTTTGTAGGCGAGTGTCCTACATCAACCCACCAACACCCACGTTTCCGAGGCTCTCCATGTCCCTGCTTCCCATCGCCGCCACGCTCCCCACCCTCACCATCGCTCTCCTGGGTCTGGCAACCGGCGCGATGGACCGCGGGATCATCCTCGACGAGCGCCGACGAAACCGTCGCAAGGGCCGCGACGGTCGCACCGGCGGGCGACGGGAAGCCGATCTCGCGTAGAGCCTTGACAGGTGAGCAGGTAGGACATAAACTTACAGAGAACCACATCGAACACAGGAAGGGCAAGAAACCATGACCACGATCGCCATCCTCGCCGCCGCCGTCACCATCGGAATCCCGGCCGCCATCTTGCTGGGCTACAACGGCTACACGCGCGACGAGCGCAAGCGCCAGCGCCGCAAGGCCAAGGACGGGCGCCGCGGAGGCCGCCGTCTCGAGGACCAGATCCCGGCCTCGGCCTGAGCCGACACCGTCTGGCGGAGCGTCTTCGGCCCCGCCAGACGACGCGCGGTCTGCGGCGGTCGGCCGCGGGTCGCCCCAAGCACCGCGCGCTCCTGCCCCCGCTCCACGAGGTGCCGCGTCCGCCACCAACGTCGGTTGAAGACGACGCACTGCCGGGGCTCTCCCGGTAACCGCCCTGCGAGATGACACGCGACAGGACCCGCGGTCCGACCCCAGGAGTCCCGCAGGGGCCGGGTCTGCTCGGCGGTGCATCCATTGCTGGCGGTTTCGGGTACGGTGACCTCGACATGCACCGGCGC
>Ga0256839_1005622_pt1 | contig 11457 bp, 11 predicted proteins | sample 354166metaG_FD_185968 | JGI IMG/M metagenome (GOLD analysis project Ga0256839, IMG submission 185968) | Hydrothermal vent microbial communities from Mid Atlantic Ridge, Atlantic Ocean - 354-166 | ecosystem: Environmental > Aquatic > Marine > Hydrothermal vents | place: Atlantic Ocean: Mid...
CCGCCGTGACGAACCTGGTGACCAAGAGGAGAACCGCGGCACACGCCGAGACACGGATGATCATGGCGGGTTTCCGTCCTTCTGATGTGGGGGCTTCGTTCCTCGGGGCCTTATCGGCAGCGGCGTGGCGTGCTTGAATCCCGGCCCGGTCACCACGCCCGCGGTGGCGGACCCTCGTAATCGATACTCTCGCAGCGGAAGGGGAAGAAGGCCTGCTCCGGATGCACGGCAGCGTCTACATAGCATGGCAGTATTCCGGCACCGAAAGCAAAGCTCACGTAGGCCTGATATTCGGATGGCATCAGCCCCTGGTCGGCCGCCAGGGCCGCCGCCAGGCCGGTGATGTTCATCTTCATGCGCCGGCGCTTGAGCACTCGTTCCACTTCAAACGCCAGATGCACGTGCGGGCCGTCCGCCAACCCCAGCTCACGTGCACAAGTGAGGAGTGGGGGAATACGCTCATCTACAGCAACGATGGGGCGGCCATAGCCCGGCACGTGGCGTCGTACCCGCAATTCCTCCATCACCAGGACCTCGGGATCCTCGGCCTGCAAAGCCCGGCGAATGAAGGCAATTGCGCCGTAATTGGCTTGGCCCCCGTAGATACGGGCCTCGGTCACCGCGGTGGCGGCCGCCGCGGCCAGGGCCGCGGTGGTGCGGGCGCTGCCCCCCAGGGCCGCCACCCGGTTGTTCCACAGCCGCGGATCGGGATAGCTCACCGATAACACCCACATTTGCTCGAACAGCTTCACCTGCTCCGGCGTGAAACGCCGCCCGGTGATGCCGTAGAGCAGCAGCTCCATCCACGGCAGGGGGGCCAGGTCGTGGAGCAGGTCGCGGCCGCGGAACACCACCCGCTCGCCGGCGAACCAGGCCCCCAGGTCCGTCTCCCAGCGCCCGGCGGCCTCGGCCAGGGGCTGCCAGCGGGGCTTCACGTGGCCGCCTCCGGCCCGGCGCCGGCGGGTGTGGCCACCGGCCCGGGGTCGTCGGTGAGCACCAGGCCGTCGCGGAAGAAGGGATACTTGCGCCAGCCGTAATGGCGCTGCTCCAGGGCGTGCACCGCGGCGCCCGGCAGGCGCAGGAGCAGGAACAGCATCTCCGCCTGCTCCGGGGAAAACCCCAGGTCCACCAGCACCGCCGCCGCCGCCCCGGTCATGGCCAGGGGCGCGCCCGCCGCGGCCTCCAGCCCTGCGCGGCCATCGCGCAGGGCCTGCGCCAGTCCCCCGGGCATCACCTCCACCACGGCATCCAGGGTCTGCCGCACCGGCACGGCGCAGTCGTCGGCGTAGGGCTCGAACCCGGGCGGGTGCTCCACCGCGGGCCAGAAATCCTCGTGCCAGTGGCGCGGCGGACGGGCCAGCGTCTCCGCCCAGCCCCGGGCGTCGGCCCCGCAGCGGGCGAACACCTCGGCGGCCAGGAACACCTCGTGCGCCCCGCCGGAGACCCCGGCCCCCACCGCCAGGGCCGCCATGAGCGCCGAGGCGCCGGTGGAGCCCCCCACCCCGGCGTTCATGGCCGCGCGCACGGACAGATCCCGCGGGCCGGGGTTGGCCAGGGCGATGGCCAGCCGCTCCAGGGCCCGGGCTCGATGCGGCGCCGGCCGCTCGCCGCGGAACAACAGGTACAGGTACTCGCTCCAGCCGGCCTTGCGGATCACCTCGCCGTAGACATCGTAGCCGGCACAGCGGCAGACCCGGGCCTGGAACGGGTTGTCGGCCTCCGCCTCCTCGCTCCAGATGCGGCTGCGGACGGTCTCGCCCGCGGTCACCTCCCGCCCCTCGATGCCGCACCGCCCTGGAGGACCTTGAGCCGGGCGCTCATGGGCGGGATCTCGTCCGGGTCCACGCGCACGTCCAGCACCACCGGTCCGCCCGCCCGGGCCAGTCCGGCCAGGTCCAGCGCCGCCAGGTCGGCCGGCGATCTCACCACGTGGGCCCGCGCGCCCATGGCGCGGGCGGCGGCGGCAAAGTTCACCCGCGGCAGCTCGAACCCCACCTGCTCGGCCCCGTTGAGGCGCTGCCCGTGCCGGACCATGCCCAGGGCCGAGTCGTTGAGCACCACGAACAACAGGGACAGGCGTTCCTGCACCGCCACCGTGAGTTCCTGGCCCGACATGAGCAACGCACCGTCCCCGGTGATGCACACCACCGGCATGTCGGCCCGGGCCCGGGCCGCACCCACCGCGGCACCGATGGCCCAGCCCATGCTGGCCCACTCGGTGGCGGCCTGAAACAGCGGCACGTTCACCCCCCGCCGCCCGGATACCCGGCGGTCGAAGGGCAACAGGTAATGGATGGCCCAGACCATGCTGTTACCGGAATCCGCAAAAAACCGGGTGGCCGGCGGCAGCCGGCGGCTCAGCTCGTACATGAGCCGCTGGGGCTTGATGGGCACAGCGCCCGACTGCCATTTGCCTTCGTTGGCCAGGCGAAAGCGGCGGTGGCGCGGCCCGGTGTGCTCTGCCGCCAGGGCGTGGACCCCGGTCTCGTGTGCCGTGCCCAGGCAATCCTTCACCTGTTTCAGCACCGACGCGAACACGGCGGCCAGGTTGCCGTGCACGTGGAGGCGGGCCATGGGGGACTGATGCAGGTTGGCCCGGGACTCGTCCACGTGTACCAGCCGTTCGCTGACGAGCAGGTCCGCATCCCAGCCTTCGGTGGCCCACTCTCCGAGATTGGTTCCCGCGGCCACCACGAGGTCGGCATTGTCCGCCGCCAGGGCGCGGCGGGCATCGGCGTGACCGGCGAAGCCAAACACCCCCCGGTACAGCGGATGATAAGAATTCACCAACCCCTTGGCGTGGGGCGTGGTCACCACCTCCGCCTGCAACAACACCGCCAGCTCCAGCAGGCTGCCCACCGCCTCGGCACAGCCGGCGCCCACCACGAACACCGGATGGCGTGCCTTAATCAACAACTCAATCAAAGCCTGGACTGCCTGCTGGTCCACCTGGGCCGACGAATGAACCTGACGGGAAAGGTCGAATGACGGAGCCGATACCGGTGCGGGCGCCTTCAGAACGTCCATGGGCAGGCTGAGATGGGAAGGACCATACGGTCGCTGAAAAGCGGCCAGTATGGCCCGCGCCAGCTTGATCTCCAGTTGGGCCGGGTGACTCACCAGGGTGTTGTAGCGGGTGCAGTGGCGGAACATCCCCACGGTATCCACGCCGGTGCAGCTGCTCTCCTGCAACGCACCACGCCCGAAATTCTCCAGGGCGGTTTGTGCCGTCAACACGAGCATGGGGACTTCGTTGGCATGGGCGCTGGCCACCCCGGTGATGAGATTGGTGGCGCCGGGCCCGGTGGTGGCGAAGCAGACGCCCAGCCGCCCCGTGGCCGCGTGGTAACCGTGGGCCATGAAGGCCGCCCCGGTCTCGTGGCGCGCCACCACCGGCCGCGGACCGCCGTGGGCCATGCCCCGGGCGACGGCATTGAGGAAGGGTTCGATGGCACCGCCGGGCACGCCCCAGACGTATTCCACGCCGAGCCGGGCCAGGTAGGCGACGAGGAGATCGGCGGTGTCCGTGACCGGAATGCTGCTGCCCGCGGTCCGGCTGCGCTCCGGCCTGAGATCGTCGGGCAGCTCGCCGGACATCACGACCCCCTACGGCCGCCCGCCCCGCGCGGCCGGCAATCCGTGGCGGCGCTGCTCCACCCGTGCGGCGGATGTCCTTCGCTGGCGCAAGTCCTGGCTCCCATGTCGCCGCGACATCCCGGCCGTGGCGGGAAAATCGCTTAAACCGATGCGCCAACTATAGACACAGCCGCGCCGCCGGTGCAACCGCCGCCCCGCTGCGAAAAGCGGCGCGGTTCACACTCCTGGAAACAGGGTCAGGATGCCGCGGTATCGCCGCCGGGGTCGGCCGCGGGCTCCGGCGCGATGCGCGGCAGCCACAGGGTGAAGGTGGACCCCTCCCCTTCCACCGACTCCACCCCGATGTCCCCCCCCAGCATGACGGCGAAGCGCCGCGACAGGGCCAGCCCCAGGCCGGTGCCCTCGTACTTGCGGGCGGAGGAATCGTCCACCTGGACGAAATCCTGGAACAGGCGCCGGCGGCCTTCCTCCGACATGCCGATGCCGGTGTCCTCCACGATGAAGGCCACCCCGTCGCGATCGCCGCGCCTCTCCGCCTGGACCCGGAACGTCACCCGCCCCTCCGAGGTGAACTTGGCCGCGTTGCTCAGCAGGTTGAGCAGGGCCTGGCGGATCTTGAGCTCGTCCGAGTCCATGTCCCCGATGTCCTCGGGGCATTCGACTACGAACTCGTTGCGGTTTTTCTGCATCAGCGTCTCGCTCATCCCCACCGTCTCCTGGACCAGCTTGGTCACGGCGAAGGTCTGCCGGTGGATCTCCATCTTGCCCGCCTCGATCTTGGACAGGTCCAGGATGTTGCTGATGAGCGACAGCAGGTGGTGGCCGGCACCGGCGATCTTTTCCAGGTCGTCCAGCAGCTCCTCGTTGCCCGCCTCGCGGGCGTCGTCGCACAGCAGCTCGCTGTAGCCGATGATGGCATTGAGCGGGGTGCGCAGCTCGTGGCTCATGTTGGCGAGGAACCGGCTCTTGGTGCGGCTGGCCTCCAGGGCCGCGTCGCGCGCCCGGCGCAGCTCCTCGGTGCGCCGGGCCACCCGGCGCTCCAGCTCCTCGTTCTGGTTGCGCAGGGCCCGGTCCCGGGCCTCCAGGGCCTCCATCATGACGTTGAAGGCCTCCACCATTTCCCGGATCTCGCGGGGGCCCGCCTTGCGCGCGCGCAGGCCCCGGGCCCCGTCCTGGGCCTGGTGCATGGTGGCCGCCAGCTCCTGCACCGGGACCGTCATGCGGCGGGTGATGACCAGCAACAGGAGCATGAGGACCCCGGCCACCAGGATCACCACCGCGTAGTTGGTCCGCCTCAGGTCCTGGGTCATGCGATCCAGGATGCCCTTGGACACCACCACCGCCACGTAGCCCAGCAAGGCCGGTTCCACCGGCTGGGTCTCGAACGGGGAATCGGGATCGGTCGCGGGCTCGCCGTGGGCGGGCGCGACGAAGTACCACGCGGCCTCGTTCTCGCGCACCAGCCGCACCTGCCGGGGCCAGGTCCCCCGGGGCACCAGGTCCACCTGGCCGGAGCGCAGCAGGAGGCTGCCATCGACGCGGTACAGGGCCACCCCCACCACGCCGGGGAAACCCCGCACGCTGTCCACCACCTGGCGGGCATTCTCGGGGCTGTCGTACAGGAACGCCAGGCCGCTGTTGCGGGCCACGGTGCGGGTGAGCGTGCGGCCCTGCTCCACCAGGTTGGTGCGCACGGTCTCGCGGGTGAGGTGTGCGATGACGGTGGAGGACACCACCGCCAGCACGGCGATGGCACCGAAGACCACGGTGAGCAGCTGGGTCTGGAAACGGGTGGGCGCCAGCCGGCGCAGCCAGCGCCGGGTGACGGCCCGGAGGCGCCGCAGGGCGCGGCGCCACGCCGGCAGCCCGGGCGTGGCCAGGGCCCTCTCGGCCTCCATTTCCGGCTGGGTCTGCGCCATGCACGCCCCTCCCCGTTGCACCGCGCCACCGGCCCGCGCCGGCGGCACCCCGGCCTGTTGTCCGGCCCCCTTCCATATCGGTTCCAAGGCCGGCGGGTTTAGCAGGCTGTTCTCAACAGGATGTTGAAAAAGGGCGTCCTGGCCTTTTTCAACGCGCCGAACCCGGCGCAGGTCCGGGTTCGGCTACGCCGAATCAAGCGTTTACACGCATGATTCGCGGGCGGGGCATCCCTGCCCCGCCATATCAGGCTGTTTTTCAACAGCCTGTTAAACAGCCCGGCTGATATTGGCCCGTTTTCGCGCAGGGGAAAACCGGCCCGCCGGCGGCGGAAGGCGCCGGCGGCGGCCGCACCCCGGCCGTCAGCCCACCCAGCCGGCGATGGTGAGCAGGGCGATGGCGGCGAGCCAGACCAGGAACGCGCGCCGGGCCAGGGCCAGGGCGCCGGCCACCGCCTCCCACTCTTCCTCCACGCCCGCGGTCTCGGGCTCCAGGGCCCCGGCGCCGGCGTCCGCCACCAGGGCATCGCCCTCGCGGGTGAGCCAGGTCTCCAGGCTGCGGACGCGGGAGACGGTGTCCACGAAGCTGCCGGCCAGGGCGAAGGCCGCCACCTCCAGCCGGGTCCCGGGCCAGTCCAGGATGCGGCCCAGCCACGCCGCCGCCTCGGCATAACCCGTCCCCAGGGCGCCGCCGCCGGACCGGGCCAGGCAGGCGGCGCGGTAGAGGGCCGCCCCCACGGGCCCGAGCACCAGGAACCAGAACAGCACCCCCAGCAGGCGCCGGTGGAGCTGGACGAAGATGGCCCGGCGCACCGCCACGGCCATCTGCACCGGGTCGGCGGGGGGATCGGCCTCGATGATGGCGGCCGCGGCCTGGCGGGCGGCGGCGGCGTCCCCGCGGCGGGCGGCGTCGAGGTAGGACTCCACGTCCTGGTTCAGATCACCGGGTCCGAAGGTGTAAACCAGCACCAGGACCGCGAAGGGAAAACTGAGCAGCCAGCCGGCGGCGTCCAGCAGTGCCCAGGCCAGCCACACCGCCAGGGTCACGCCGCCCACCACCAGCGCCACCCCGCCCGGGCCGTCGCGGAAGGGGCGTCCTTCCAGCACATTCCAGACCACGGTGCGGTAACGGTCGAACCAGTCCAGCCGGCGCCAGTCGCGGACGGCATCCACGAAGTGCTCCAGCAGCAGTGCAAGCAGTACGGCGATGAGAGTCATGGCACGGGTCGTCGGTCCGGGTGGTCCCCGCCCGGTGCGGATGGGGCACAGCCTATCACAGGCGTCCTCCCGGCGGGTGCCCCGGCCCGCGCAGGGCCAGCCGGAGGCCGGCGCGCAGGCGCGCCCAGTCGAAGGCCGGGCCGGGGTCGGTCTTGCGGCCGGGGGCGATGTCGCAGTGGCCCACCACCCGCTCCGGCGTGATGGCGGGATAGGCCCGCATGAGGGCGGCCAGCACCCGCGGCAGGCACGCGTACTGGGCCTCGGCGTAGGGGGTCTCGTCGGTGCCCTCCAGCTCGATGCCGATGGAAAAGTCGTTGCACGCGGTGCGGCCGCCGAAGCGGGACTCGCCCGCGTGCCAGGCCCGCCGGTGAAACGGCACGTACTGCACCACCTCGCCGTCGCGGCGGATGAGCAGGTGGCTGGAGACCTTCATCCCGGCGATCTCCGCGAAGCAGGAATGGGCCGCCGGGTCCAGGCGGTTGGTGAACAGGGCGTCGATGTGGGGCCCGCCGAACTCCCCCGGCGGCAGGCTGATGCCGTGGATGACCACCAGGTCGATGGCGCAATGCGCGGGCCGCTCGTCGCAGTTGGGCGACGGGCACTGGCGCGCGGCGTCCAGCAGGCCGCTGGCGGGATCCACCTCCATGGCACTCAGCCGGACTGCTGGAGATGCAGGCCCTTGAGCACCATGTCGGTGAAGCTCACCACGCCCACCACCTCGCCGTCGCGGTCGATGACCGGTGCCCGCGACAGGTCGAAGCGCGAGAACAGCCGCGCGCAGTAGCGGATATCCATCATGGGGTCCACGCTGATGACCGGCTTGCTCATGACCTCGTAGACGTTGACCCGGTCCGGGGCCTTGTCCCGGGCCAGGACCTGGCGGGCGATGTCCGACAGCAGGAGGATGCCGTACTCGTCGTCCTCGTGACGCTTCTTGACGATGAGGCACTTGGTCTCCACGTGCTTCATCTTGCGCATGGCATCGGCGATGGTCTCGAGGCCGTCGATGAGATCCACCTCGGTCTTCATGACGTCCCGCACCCGGATGACCTTGCGTTCGCTCATATCTCTTCCTCCACCACCTCGCTCAGCCGCGCCACCTGGTGGGCCACGCCGACGGCGTCCTCCACGTCGATCTGGAAGGCGATGCCGGTGCCCGGCGCCTGGTCGAACTCGCCCACCTCCGCGATGCGCTCCAGGATCTTGCGGCTCAGGTGTTCCTCCACCAGGAAGAACAATACATCACGCGCGGTCTCCAGCGACAGGCCGAAGAAGGTCCGGGCCTGTTCCAGGCCCTCGCCGCGCGCGTGGTTGATGACGGTGGCCCCGGTGGCGCCGCAGTCCCGTGCCGCCCGCAGCACGGCCTCGGTCTTGCGATCCTCCACCAGGGCGATGATGAGCTTGAAGTGCATGGCGGCCTCCTCCTAGCGTTGTGCCCGCCGGGCGCGCCACCGGCCCAGCTGGGCGTAGCCCATGACGGTCATGATGGGAAAGAGGACGGCGAAGGCGATGAGGCCGAAGCCGTCGATGATGACGCTGCGCCCCGGCACCGTGCCCGCCAGGCCCAGCCCCAGGGCGGTGACCAGCGGCACCGTGACCGTGGACGTGCTCACGCCGCCGGAGTCGTAGGCCAGCGGAATGATGGCCCGGGGCGCGAACACCGTCTGGGCCAGCACCACCACGTAGGCGGCGATGATGTACCAGTGCAGCGGGGTGCCGGTGACGATGCGGAACGTCCCCAGCGCGATCCCCGCGCCCACGCCCAGGGCCACGGCGATGCGCAGGCCCCAGGGATTGATGGTGCCGCCCGAGACCACCTCGGCCTTGATGGCCACGGCAATGAGGGCCGGCTCGGCGATGGCGGCCGAGAAGCCCAGCAGCAAGCCGAACAGGTAGACCCAGTAATAATCGGACCAGCCCAGCGCCATTCCCTCGCGGTGGGTGACGCCGTGGAGAAAGGCTGGATCGGTGAGCTGGCGGGCCATGAGCTCGCCCAGCGGGAACAGGGCCTCCTCCAGCCCCACCAGGAACAGGGCCAGGCCCAGCAGCACGTAGGCCGTGCCCTGGAGCATGCGCCGCAGGTTGGGCAGGGGCCGGCGGATCACCACCAGCTGGAAGAACAGGATGACGGCCAGGATGGGCAGCACGTCCACCAGCGTGGAACGCACCGCGTCGGTCACCAGCACCAGGAACTCCATTCAGATCACCATGCCGTAGGCCATGACGAAGATCATGGGGGTCAGCGAGGCGAAGGCGATGAGGCCGAAACCGTCCACCATGGGGTTGCGTCCCCGGATGCTGCTGGCCAGGCCCACCCCCAGGGCGGTGACCAGCGGCACCGTGATGGTGGACGTGGTCACCCCGCCCGAATCATAGGCGATGCCCACGATCTCGGGCGGCGCGAAGGCGGTCATGATCACCACCCCGGCGTAGCCCCCGACGATGAGCCAGTGCAGCGGCCAGCCCTTGAGGATCCGGATCACGCCCAGCACGATGGCCACCCCCACCGACAGCGCCACCGCCAGGCACAGGCCGCCGGCGTAGCGCTCCATGGCCGCCGCCTCGCGGGCGATGAGCCCCGCCTCCGCCGCGGCCTCCGCCGCCTTGCCCGCCACCGCGATGAGGGCCGGTTCCGCCACCGTGGTGCCGAAGCCCAGGGCGAAGGCGAACGCCAGCAGCCAGAACAGGCTGCCCTTGCGGGCGAAGGCGTGGGCCAGGGCCTCGCCGATGGGAAACAGCCCCATTTCCAGCCCGCGCACGAACAGGGTCAGCCCCGCCACCACCAGCAGGGTGCCGGCCACCAGCCGCCCCAGCTGGGGGATGGGCTGCTGCAGCACCACGAGCTGGAAGAAGCCGATGACCAGCAGGATGGGCAACAGGTCGCGCACACTGTCCAGCAGCGACTTGCCCAGTCCGTCCAACGGTGACTTCACTGCCGGCCCTGCTCCTCCCCTGCCTCCGGCACAGGTTACCCCATCGCGGCCGCGGTGCAAGCGGCGCCGGATGCCCGTACAATGCCGCTCGTCGCGCCACCGCCACGGGGGAAGACCGCGGAGCATGGACACCTACCTGGCCGTACTGGCCCGGATCCACGACCACGTCTGGGGCCCGCCCATGCTGGTGCTGCTGGTGGGCACCGGGCTGTATCTCACCCTGGGCCTGCGCGGGCTCACGGTCCGGCGGCTGGGCACCGCCTTCGCCCTGCTGTGGCGCGGGCGCCGCAGCACGGCGGCGGGCGACCTCAGTCCCTTCAACGCCCTGATGACGGCGCTGGCCGCCACCGTGGGCACCGGCAACATCGCCGGCGTGGCCACCGCCATCGCCACGGGCGGCCCCGGGGCGGTGTTCTGGATGTGGGTCACGGCCGTGGTGGGCATGGCCACCAAGTACGCCGAGGCGGTGCTGGCGGTGCGCTACCGCGAGACCGATATCCGCGGCCGCTTCCAGGGCGGACCCATGTACTACATCAAGAACGGCCTGGGACCGCGCTGGCGCTGGCTGGCCGGGACCTTCGCCCTCCTGGGCACGGTGGCGGCGTTCGGCATCGGCAACACGGTGCAGGCCAACTCGGTGGCCGACGTGGTGCAGCAGTCGCTGGGGGGCGCGCCGTTGACCACCGGGCTGGTGCTGGCGGCGGGCACCGGCCTGGTCATTCTCGGCGGCGTGCGCTGGATCGGCGCGGTGGCCGGGCGCCTGGTGCCGTTCATGGCCGTGGCCTACGTGGGCGGGGCGCTGGTCATCATCGCCCTGCAGGCCGACCGCGTGCCCGCCGCCCTGGCCATGATCGTGGGCGACGCCTTCACCGGCACCGCCGCCACCGGCGGCTTCCTCGGCGCCGGCGTGTGGGCCGCCATCCGCTTCGGCGTGGCGCGGGGGGTGTTCTCCAACGAGGCCGGGCTGGGCACCGCGCCCATCGCCCACGCCGCCGCCCGCACCGCGGACCCGGTGCGGCAGGGCTTCATCGCCATGCTGGGCACCTTCATCGACACCCTGGTCATCTGTACCATGACCGCGCTGGTGATCATCCTCTCCGGCGCCTGGACCGGCACCGACCCGGCCACCGGCGAGGGCTACACCGGCGCGGCGCTGACCTCGGTGGCCTTCGACGGGGCCCTGGCCGGCGTCGGGGGCACCCTGGTCGCCCTGGGCCTGGCGCTGTTCGCCTACACCACCCTGCTGGGCTGGAGCTTCTACGGGGAACGCTGCGCGGAATACCTGTGGGGGGTGGGCGCCATCGTGCCGTACCGGGTCCTGTGGATCCTGGCCATCCCCCTGGGCGCCGTGGCCGAGCTGGACCCCCTGTGGGCGCTGGCGGACATCCTCAACGGGCTCATGGCCATCCCCAATCTCGCCGCCCTGCTCCTGCTCTCGCCGGTGGTGTTCGCCCTCACCCGCGAGCACCTGGCCCGCGGGGGGCGGCCATGAGGGACCCGGCCGCGGCCCGGGCCCGGCTGGGGCTGGACGCCGAAACCATCGAAGCCCAGGTGGCCGCGGCCCTGGCCGAGGACGTGGGCAGCGGCGACGTCACCGCCGCCCTGGTGCCCGACCGCCCGGCCCGCATGCGGCTGCTGGCCCGGGAGGCCGGCGTGCTGTGCGGCCGCGACTGGTTCGCGTGCGCCTTCCGCCTGCTGGCCCCCGACGCCGGGATCGCCTGGGCCCGCGGGGACGGGGACCGCTTCGCCGCCGGCGAGACCCTGGCCCAGGTGCGCGGCCCGGCCCGGGCCCT
>Ga0256839_1005623_pt1 | contig 11457 bp, 9 predicted proteins | sample 354166metaG_FD_185968 | JGI IMG/M metagenome (GOLD analysis project Ga0256839, IMG submission 185968) | Hydrothermal vent microbial communities from Mid Atlantic Ridge, Atlantic Ocean - 354-166 | ecosystem: Environmental > Aquatic > Marine > Hydrothermal vents | place: Atlantic Ocean: Mid...
AGTAAATGTCATCACAACAGGTACAGTCAATACAACTACTGCTGGTACTTACACATTAACGTACACTGCTACTGATGCTTCTGGTAATACAGCTACTCTAACTAGAACGGTAATTGTGAATGATACTACCGATGGAACATATGGTCCAGAACTTATTTATGGAGCAGGAAATGATAATGGTGTAATCAACACCCAAAGTTGGATTCCATTCGGTGACAATTCGCTTGTATTAACTAGAACATATTCAATACATACTTATCTATATGCAGTTGCAAGAATTGCTGATGCAGGGATTTATCAAGCATTTCCAACAATTACAGGAAGAACCTATCAAGTAAGCGCTACCTTATTAGGAGCAGATGCAGGTATGAACGCAGAATTTATAAATGATTCATATATTACAGTTAGTAATAATGTACCAACTACCACTAAGTCAAACCTTATTACTGAATCAAGTTTTGTTACAGGTGCAACTGAAACTGTAGTTACATTTACATTCACAGCACAAAGTACTACTAGTTACTTAGCGGTAAGAAGCGATACTCCTTGGTATTATGGTAATGCAAGAGCTATTTCTGTAAAAGAAATCTTAAATGGTGGCAATACAGACACCACACCACCAGTCATAACACTCAATGGTGATGCAACAATGACACTCACCATTGGTGATACTTTCACAGACCCAGGAGCCACTGCTCAAGATAATATTGATGGTACAGTAAATGTCATCACAACAGGTACAGTCAATACAACTACTGCTGGTACTTACACATTAACGTACACTGCTACTGATGCTTCTGGTAATACAGCTACTCTAACTAGAACGGTAATTGTGAATGATACTGTAACCCCACCACCAACTTCTAATGCTACACTAATTCATAACTGGGGACTTGATGAAGCTGCTGCACCATTTATTGATAATATTGGAAATAGTGATGGAACATGTGTTGCATTAAACTGTCCAATACAAACACTTGGTCAAGTAGGCACTGCTCAAAGATTTGATGGTTCTAAAACAATTGTTATAAACTCTGATCCTTCATTAGATTCAACTGAAAATGAAAGTTACTCTATAGAATTTTGGATGCGTGCTGAAGATTCTGCATCAAATCAAGTGGCAGTAGGACGTGGTTTGGGTGGTATTTATCTTTGGGTTGGAACACAAGGTACAAAAGTTAAATTTCAATTGCCTGGTGGACCAGCGAATGTTGAAAGCAGTGGTAATATTGTACTTAATGAGTGGACACATGTTGCTATTGTAAAAGATGCCTCTACTGAACAAGCATTTTTATATATCAATGGTGCTCTTGACAATACATATACTAGTCCAAGAGCTGATTTTACAGGAATTTATAATTTAGAAATTGGAAGTTTAAATGATAGCTATAGATTTAATGGTGATTTAGATGATGTAAAACTATATAGAGGGACTTTAAGTGCAGATGAAATTCTAACACATTTCAATAGTCCAACATCAGGAGCGGATACTACACCTCCATTCATTAGTATCATTGGTGATACTAATATGGTCATTAATGCAGGAACAATATATACTGAATTAGGAGCAACTGCAGAAGATACTCGAGATGGAACATTACCTGTAACTATAAATGGAACTGTCAATACAAATATAGCAGGAATTTATACTGTAACATATACTGCCACAGATAGCTCGGGGAATACAGCAACTTCTATAAGAACAGTAACAGTTGAAATACCTAATGGTAGTAGAGAATTTGCGTTCTTTGCCGATGAATATAATGACTTTAATGATAGTACTACAGGAGAAGGTACAGGAAATAGAATACTCCAAGTAGATCTAGAACATATGACTCTTACAAATTCCCTAGATGTCCCTGGCATCTTAGGACATCACTCTGACAATGGCTATAATAGTAAAATGTATGCTGTACCAAAAGATTCAAATTTCCTTAATGTCATCGAAATAAGAAAAGATGAATTTGGAAATACTACAATGAACAATGCAAGGCAAATAAATTTAATTCATAAGCCAAGATCTGGTGATGCATACAATCCTGACTTAAATGTCATTTTAATGACTGCAAAAAATCGTCCTATGGGTTCATTTATCAATGTTATGACAGATCAAGTAACTGGTACTATTGGAGAAGAAATAGATTGTATGCTTGATGATGGGACTATGCTTTTAAGCCATCCAGATGCAAATACTCATGAGGGTGCACTAAGATACCAATGTGCAAATGATGACCATGGTGGTGACCAAATTAGTGGACACCCATATTGGCTCACAAATGAATATGCTGCTATAGTTGATAGAACTAATAGACAAATACATCTTTATAGAGTTTGGCAAGATGGAAATGCTACAAGAAGTCAATTTGTAAATAGTTTAACAACAAGAACATCTATTCATCAAATTATTCCTAGAGACAGATCTGCTTTGTCTACAGATCAACAAATGGATTTTTATGCAGTTGAAGAGGGAAAACATGCAGACGACCTACTCAATGGTGGTATACCTCATGCATTAATACATATGAGACTAACAACAAATGGTCTAGAACTTGTAAGACGTATCGATCTTCAAAGAACTGAAGTTTATAACCAAGAGAAATCTGAACGTATCCTAGAAGAATGTGTTCTGATTTACAGAAATGAAAATAATTATAGAGGTGACCTTACGTTAACTGAAGCATATCAAGAACTATTTACAAGGGAAGAATTACCTGTACATCCAAACCAAAACCCTGGTGCTGATTTCCCTATCGAATGTCTTTATCCAGGAATACCTGGTGGACATAATGCAGACTTCGCTCCAAACAATAGACACGTCTATGTTGGTATGGCTGGGGGGATAATGAGTATTATAGATGTAGATCAATGGACTGTCGTAAATAACCTTGATATAGGTCGCGCCACTGGACCAGGTCATACATGTTTCTCAGCTAGACATGGTATCGCATTAACCACACAACACTTAGGTGACTATATACGTGTAATTAGAGGTATTGACACGGCAAGACCAACTGTTGCAGAAAGATTAATGCTACCATTTGAAAGAGAAGGACTTATAGAAACTACGCAGTCACATACATGCTATGTTGATGATAATGAAGATTATTACTATAATGCATGGACTGATGGTGGAGTACTTTTCAAAATGGATTTAGCTGCTATTTCAGCAAATACAAATGGATTTGCAACCGATATGATTGTAGATTCAGTATATACAGGTGGTATACCAATACAAGGAAGCTTCCTTAAATTAGATGACATTCTGTTAGGAAACTAAAAAAGTTTCCTTAAACAATACATAAGGTAGAACATAAGTATTCTACCTTATTCAAATATAATTTTTATACCTTTTACTCTAACATTTAACCCTCTTAGACTTCTCTTCTACTTGCTTACTAAGCTCTTCTTTATAAGCCACTATAGTATCTTGTACCTCTTTATTACCTGCACCCACTATCTGAGCTGCTAAAATTCCTGCATTTTTTGCACCATTTAGTGCTACAGTAGCTACTGGTACACCTACTGGCATTTGGAGTATGGAGAGTATGGAGTCCCATCCGTCTATGGAGTTGGATGATTTTATAGGTACACCGATGATTGATAGTGGTGACATAGAGGCTATCATGCCTGGTAAGTGAGCTGCCCCACCTGCTCCTGCTATGATGACTTGTATGCCTCTTTTGTGTGCATTTTTAGAGTACTCAAAAAGTTTTTGGGGTGTTCTGTGTGCAGAGACAACGTCCAGCTCATACCCTACACCAAATTGCTCTAACATATCTGCTGCTGCTTGCATGACAGGAAGATCTGAGTCCGAACCCATTACGATGCTTACGACTATTTTTGACATGATTTTACCTTTAGTAATTTTTTAACTTGTTCTGCTTTTAGCCTAGCTTCATCTACTGTGTTACCTAGTATCGTCACATGACCCATCTTTCTTGATGGTCTTGTCATTTTTTTACCATAAAGGTGTATTTTCACACCGTCTATAGCCATACATTGTGCAAAACCTTCATAGTGTACAGGACCTGTATGTCCCTCTTCGCCTAAAAGATTTAACATCACTGAAGCTGTGGTTAACGCGGTACTACCTAATGGTAAGTCAAGTATGGCACGTAAAAGTTGTTTGAGCTGAGAGGTGACTGCAGCGTCTATGGTGTGATGTCCGCTGTTATGTGGTCTAGGTGCAACTTCGTTGATAAGTATCTGCCCTGTTTTATCTATGAAGAATTCTACAGCCAACAAACCTACCATATCAAGATTTTCTATGATTTCTGTTGCGAGTAATTCTGCTACTTCTGCTTGTTTTAGTGTGATGTTAGACGGGCAGAAAATCTCTTCAACCAAGTTGGTCTCTTCGCCAAAACGCATCTCAACCGCAGGGAAACAACGTACCTCACCTTTTGCGTTTCTAGCTGCAATGACGGCTATCTCTTTATCTATGTCTACTTTGTTTTCTACCATAGATGCACCATCAAGTAGTGTGCTATTTGCGTCTTTTATGAGGGCTACCCCATGTCCATCATAACCACCTTTACGTAACTTCTGAACAAAAGGGTATGCCAACTCGCCACTTTTTATCGCTTCTTCTATCTCTGTTTTATTGTCATAACATTTAAACGGAGATGTCGGCATCTGATGTTTAGAGTAAAACTCTTTTTGTAAGCCCTTGTCTTGTATGAGTGCTAGCGTATCAGGATCAGGAAGGACTTTTAGGCCCTCAGCTTTAAGCTGCCTAAGTGCCTCTATGTTGATATCTTCTAGCTCATAGGTAAGGAGGTCTACTTGCTTACCAAAAGCATAGACATCGTCAAAGTTCCGAAAATCACCTTTTACATAGACGTTTGCCACGTTACGTGCAGAACAACCTTCATCTGGGTCAAGCACGTAAGAGATGATGTCCCATCTACTTGCTTCTTGGACAAGCATCTTACCTAGTTGTCCTCCTGCGATGACACCTAGTTTTAGGTTTGAAGTGACTAATTTTTCTATCAAGATTAGCCTTTTACTCTAGCATTACGTTCTTCTTCTTGTGCCTTGTAAAGCTGAGCACAACCGATAGAAAGCTCTCTTACTTTTAAAATGTAGTTTTGTCTTTGAGCTTGAGAGATGGCTTTTCTAGCATCTAGCACATTAAAGGCATGAGATGCCACCATACACTGATCATACGCAGGTAAAGGAAGTCCTGCTTCTAAACAAACTTGACACTCCTTGCTTGCGTCTTCAAAGTGCTGAAACAAGTTCTCTACGTTTGCCACTTCAAAGTGATACTTGGAAAACTCATACTCAGTCTCTTTGTGTACATCGCCATAAGTAGTCACGTTGTTGCCCATTTTGTTCCACACCAGGTCATAGACTGAGTCTACACCTTGCAAGTACATCGCAAGTCTCTCTGTACCATAGGTAATCTCCACGGCCACAGGGTCACAGGCTATGCCTCCTACTTGTTGAAAGTAGGTAAATTGTGTCACTTCCATACCATCAAGCCATACTTCCCAGCCAAGACCCCATGCACCAAGTGTTGGTGACTCCCAGTTGTCTTCCACAAAACGAATGTCATGCTCTTGTAAGTTTAAACCCAAGTACTCCAACGACTTCAAGTAAAGCTCTTGAATGTTGTCAGGACTAGGTTTAATCAGTGCCTGAAACTGATAGTACGCTCCAAGCCTGTTTGGGTTTTCACCATAACGACCATCTGTGGGACGACGGCTTGGTGCCACGTATGCAGCAGACCAAGGCTGTGAATCCAGACTTCTAAGAAGTGTAGCAGGGTGAAATGTCCCTGCACCTGATGGGATGTCGTAGGGTTGTACGATGTTACAGCCTTGAGCTGCCCAGTATTGTTGGAGTTTGAGTAACATGTCAGAAAATGTTAGCATGCCAGTTCCTTTTTTTCTTTTAATTTAAATGCTCTTGTAAAAAATGCTACATCTGAAGTAAATACATCTTTTACAAAACCACTATCTTTATACTTTTGTAAGCCAAATTCAATCTGACTCTGCACTACGCCACATTTAAATTTATCCCTATTGCTCTTGCATTCCCTATACACCACAGCATATATAAACGTTAAATCACTCGTATCAATATTTTCTTTTTGCAACAAAGTAATCAATTCATCTTTTCCATGTTCTAGTTTTTCTTGTATTTCACTATTTTTTATCTTACTTGGCTTTTGATTTTTAAATTCAATACAATAAACAATATTTTCTCTAATATAAATTGCATCGAATGATTTAGGTCTACGATTGCTATCAGGATAATTGTTTTCAATAATCATATCAAAGTTAATTACATCTTGACTCTCATCAGTACATAAATAAAATTCATTTTCACTGTCATAACTCGTACTTTTAAAAGTATCTTTGTATTGATTATATTTAGATTTAAACTGACCTATATCAGACATTTAAAAGCCTCTGCATATCCATCTCTTCAAACACATCAAAAGGTTCAGAAAGTTTTTCAAATATTTTAGCCAATGTTTCAGAATTACTATCATTCTCTTTTTTTATATACCCATCTTCTGCTAAATAAAAGTCTGACTTTACGTCTGCTAATTCACTATAACGCTGTAGTGCCTCTATCATATACGGACTATGAGAATTAACCAATACTTTTACACCATTTTTCACAAGTTCCACTATAATTTTTGCCATCTCTAGTTGCCATTTTGGGTGGAGGTGGACTTCGGGTTCGTCTAAGATTATTACATTGTCTTCTGAAAACCAGCCATTATCCGCTAAAATTTGTAGCATCCCAAAATATTTAATCCCAGTAGCCGTATTAATAAGTTCAATTCTTGTTTTATTTTTTTCAAAAAAGAATGTCCCACTATCATCTTTTTTAAAATCACCTTGCATAATCTTTTTTGCTTTATCTGCAATATCAATTACACTTTTTACTGTACTACTATTTGATAATTTAATAGCTAAGTCATTCATGAGATATGGGTGATTAACCTCAATCCCCACCTGCTGTCCAATTTGAGAAACACTGCGAAAGGTATCAAGTAAACTCCAAATAATAGGTGTTTCAATAAAAATAGTATCTGGGATTGAATTAATGTTTTCAATCTCATTCATAATCATATTGCTACTTACTTCCTTAATTCCAAAAGAAAGCATTGGATTTATTGATTTACCATCAATAATCATATTGATTGCTACTTTCTCTAAATACTCTATATTTTTACCAAATAGAATATCTACATCAAATATTTTTGTGCAACTTAATATATTTTGTGTATCTTGCATTGTAGTTTTACCATTAAGAGATGATACTCTTTTGATAATGGTTAGAGCCAAAAACAATGCCTTCCCAGCAGTACTCTTCCCAGTATCATTCTCCCCAGCAATCACTGTCAGACCATCAATAGCAACATTCGCCTCTTTAATCATCCCAATATTTTTAAGCTGAAGTTCCATGATTTTACCTTTTTGTTATTATTTCATATACGTTCCCACACAGGGTGCGGGAACGAGAATTGGTACTAATTTTTACAGTATCGTTTCTATCTCAGAAGAGTCAAGCTCCACTTTCTTAGCTTTGCTTATGCGGTCTTCTTGGAGTTTGACTCGTAGTTCATCATCTTGCAGTGCCATGATTTGTATAGCAAGATACGCAGCATTAACCGCTCCTGCTTTACCAATGGCCAGTGTGCCTACTGGCATACCCTCAGACATCATCACGGTACTCAAAAGTGCATCTTCTCCTTTAAGCGATCCTGTATCCATAGGTACACCGAGTACAGGCTTCGTTGTACTTGCTGCAACTTTGCCTGCTAGATGTGCTGCCATGCCAGCTGCTGCTATAAACACCTGTGCACCCTTTTCTTCCGCTGCCTTGATGTACTTTCTTGTTCTCTCTGGGCTTCTGTGTGCAGAAGAAACCACAAGCTCATACGGTACACCAAACTTTTTTAAAGTCTCCACACTTTCAGACATAACGCCATGGTCACTTTTGGACGCGATTATAATAGATACAAACTTCATCTTTTGCCTTTAAGATTTTATTTTACTTCTTGTTCCAATTTCATTGGGGTAGAACTTTCGCTCAGCCCTTTTTTCTCTAACGCTTCAGCTATCTCACGTCTCAAAATAGTATAGCCAGGTAACTGTGTAGGTAAAAGTATATCATTGACATTGCCACTATGTACACACTCTAGCTCTTTACCATCTCTGGTAGTTATCTTCTTAAAGGTAATAACATAATGTCCTGCTATCTCTTCTATCTTGCCTATGTCGTTGTCTACGAGTTCTACTTTTGCGTCTACGGGGACTACTATTTCTACAGAGTCGCCTAAACAGGTTTTATCTTTACATTTCCATGTGAGTCCATCTTCACTTACCAACCCAGCTACTTGATGTGTGCCATACTGTATAGAAAAGTCGTTGGACTGTGTGCTGTTTCTGTCAAATGGTCGTGAAAGCAAATAGGCATCTGAAAACCCACGGTTTTGTGTAGTATTTAACTCTCTTTGGTAACGTTTTTCATCAAAGTCGCCCAAGTAATGGTCATCTATAGCATGTCTATATGCCTTAGTTACCACACCTGCATAGTAAGGAGACTTGGTACGTCCTTCTATTTTAAGTGAGTCAATGACACCAGACTTGAGTATCTCATCTACGTGAGAAGCCATATTCATGTCTTTTGCATTCATGATGTACGTTCCTATGCCCTCTTCTTCATCTAACCTAAATGTAGTACCAGACTCAGGGTTATGTGCGTAAACTTCATAGGGGAAACGACAGTCATTTGCACAGCTTCCTCTATTTGGCACACGCCCTGTTTGTAGTGAAGAGATGAGACAGCGTCCAGAGTAGGCAAAACACATAGAACCATGCACAAATATTTCAAGTTCAAGGTCAGGGATGTGATTTTTGATGGCTTCACAATCTTTCAATGAGATTTCACGTGCTACGATGATGCGTTTTACACCTAAATCATAGTACACTTCTGCGTCCATAGCGTTCATGACATTGGCTTGTGTTGAAAGGTGTATGGGTATGTCAGGTGCTATTTTAGCAGCGATTTTCACGACCCCTGGGCTTGAGACTATGAGTGCATCAGGTTTAAGTTCGGCTATTTTGGCAATGTGGTTTTCATACAACTTCAACTGTGAGTTAAAAGGAAATGAGTTTACAGTTGAATAGACTTTTTTGCCACGCTCATGGGCATAGTTTATACCATTTTCATAGGCTTCCATGTCAAACTCTTTACCAGAGCGAATACGTAAAGAAAAAGTACTTGTCCCACCATATACTGCGTCCGCTCCATAGTTAAGAGCAATTTTCATTTTCTCTAAGTTGCCCGCAGGTGCTAAAAGTTCTACTTTTGTTTGCATGATTATCCTATTTAATTATTAGCCTTATTTTACCTTATTAGTGGTAAAGAACACTTTTTATACTTACTATACAAAAAATACTTTTAAATGAAGCTCCTCGACCCAAGGGTGCGAGGTATCTTCATAACTCCAAGTTTAATTGCCCTTCATGGAGTTTAGTATACTTCACATCTTTACCTTGATTTTGAATATACTTTTTTATCACATCTTCATTTGCAAACTGCCCCACTGTGTTTGCATAGTATCCGCTTGTCCATAGATTCCCACCCCACAAAACTTTTTTTACTTCTTTATGTTTCGCAAAAATTTCTCTTGCTGTAATACTTTTGATTATTGTGACAATTCTTGTCACTGTGAGTGTTGGTACACTCTGTATTAGAAAGTGTACATGGTCGATGTCATTCCCTATCTCCAAAAAATGTATTTCATACCTTTCACTAATCTCCAAGCATACATCTTTCAGTGTCTTATCTACTGCATCATCGAATATCTTTTTTCTGTATTTCGCTGGAAATACCATATGGTATAGCAACAGTGTTTTATTATGACTTTTGAATATATGTTTACCCATGACCTCATTATATCACAAGGTTACGCCCCAAGGGGACGGGGAATTATTCCCGAGTGTAGACTAAAAATGACCCTACTGCACTTACCGCAGGTGGCATTATGAAGTATGAAACAAAAGCCTACCTAGGGATTAAGGCAGGCGTTGCATATTATACCAGTCATAGGGTTGGGGATATCTATTCTAAAGAGGAGTCTATGGGTAGCAGTATGCTAGATGCAAAAGATGGAGGGAGTATAGACCTTTTGGGTGAAGCATATTTAGATTTTGCTTATGGTAATTCATCATTAAGAGTGGGACGTCAAAAAATGTCTGTCCCAAATGTTACACAAAGAAATATCAGACTTTTACCTATTACACATGAAGCTGCCGTATTTAAAAATAGTGATATACCAGATACTACTATAGAGCTAGGCTATGTAAAGAGGTATACCAATTTAGGAGCTAGAGCAAACAAATTTATAGCCAATGATGCTTCGGGAAAAGATGGCGTAAGCTACATTTATCTTACAAATAAATCTGTATATAACACTACAATCAAAGCTGAATATCTTATTTCCAATGATAACAATAATGCTGTTAATCACAAAAACTCAACATGGCTAGAAGTAACACATAATGTAGAGAGTCTTTCTAGCAATACATTTATAAAAGTTCATGGAGGAAGCAGTAGCTATACTGTAGGCACTACGGGAAAATACTATGGAGGAAAAGTTGGAACAACTATTTATGGCGTAGATGCTGAAGTCCTTTTTGATAAAGTTGTAGATAATCAACTCTTTTTTGGATTCTCTCCACCACCTCTTTACTCTGATTGGTATATTGGTTACGACAACTATGAAGCTTCCACTGCATTTGGTGGTGCACTTACATTTCATCCTGTTTCTGGTCTAGATGTTATGATTGGTGCTGTTGATATCAAAGCAGACGAAGGAAATACAGATGATGACTATCTTGAAATTAATGCTGTAGTAGATTATAAACTATCAGATAATTCCTCTTTTCAATTTAGATATGAAAATAGAGACCAAAGCGATAAGTCAGGCAAAGATGATATGCAAGATATTATACTGAAGTATACATACGCATTTTAAATCATAAAAGTTTCAACTTTAAATCCAAATGGAGACAACATCCATTTGGATAAGATGTAAACTCAAAATAAAAGATATTAATGATTTAAAAGTACAATGTTATAATAAAACAATAAAGAGGTTTCTAATAACTATTTAGTAACCTCTTTATTGTTTTATGTTTTTATAAAGTTAAATAATATAAATTTTCAAGTGAGCCTTAATGAATACTAAACGCGTAGACCTACATAATCATACTACACGATGCAACCATGCCACAGGAACTGTTGATGAGTATATTCAAAGAGCAATTGAGCTAGGCATAAATGTTTATGGTTTTTCCGAGCATGCACCCATGGATTTTGACCCCAAATACCGTTTGGCATTTGAAGAGATGAATGCCTACACCTCAGACATACTCACAGCAAAAGAGACGTACAAACAAGAGATAGACATTTTACTAGGCTATG
>Ga0256839_1005624_pt1 | contig 11456 bp, 6 predicted proteins | sample 354166metaG_FD_185968 | JGI IMG/M metagenome (GOLD analysis project Ga0256839, IMG submission 185968) | Hydrothermal vent microbial communities from Mid Atlantic Ridge, Atlantic Ocean - 354-166 | ecosystem: Environmental > Aquatic > Marine > Hydrothermal vents | place: Atlantic Ocean: Mid...
GCGCGAAATCGGCGTCGAACCCGCAGGCGCCGTCTTCACCATGGTCGACCTCAAAAAACACGCCCAGTACGGATACGGAGACCTCGGACAATACTACGGAAAAACCGCAAAATACTACGTGGATTGAAAAAACAGCCAACGGCAACTCAAACGCGTCGAAGCACGCCCTGTTCCTGGCCGAGGATCCGTCGGTAGAAGGCGATCAGCACCTCCGCCTGGGATTCCCAGTTGAACTTCTCGCGCACCAGACGCCGGCCTCTCTCCCCCATCGCCTGCGCTTCTTCGGGATGGGTGTGCAGCCACAGAGCCGCTTCGGCGGCGGCCTCCGGATCCTCGGGATCGACGCAGATGCCGAGCCCGTTCCCTTCGACGAGCTCGCGCCAGACGGGGAAGTTCGAACACAGGATGGGCAGCCCCGCCGCCATGTACTCGAAGAACTTGGTGAGTTCCTTTTCCCGGTAATGGGGGGTGTCGGGAAACAGCGCGATGCCGGCGGTCCATGGCCGCCGGTAGGCGGCCACGATCTCGCCGTGCGGAATCCAGTCGGATTCGTCGATATGCAGCTCGAGACGCGCGTCTTGCGCTGCATGGCGGCGCAACTCGGCAGCCAGATCGGCCATGCCGCAATGACCGATGATCAGCATCGCGGCATCTTCGGGGAGAGTTTCCAGGAGCCGCAAGTGATGCCGGCCACCGCGGCTGTCGGTGACGCCACCGGTATAAAGCAGGCGGGGGCCGCCTTCCCGCGGAAACTCGCGGGCGAACTCGAGAAGATCGCCGAACTCCTCGAGCCTGGCGTAATTCAATACCTCGAGGCTCCCCGGGAACAGCCGTGCATAGTACTTTTCGGCGATGACGATATGGAAGCTCCGCCGCGCCACCGCCGTCACCAGATCGACGAGTCCTGCCAGCGGCCGGCGAGCCCAGGCCGGGATCCAGGGGCGGACCAGGGCCGCCGTCGAATAGTCCTCGTGCACATCGTAGATCACCCGCTTGCCGAGCAGGCGCAGGAGCAGCCCCCAGGGAAGCAGGTCCGGCTCGTGCAGGTGAAAGACCTCCGGCTTCTCGCGCAGCGCCCGCCACACGCACAGGAAGGCGAGGCGCGTGATGCGGTCCAGACGATTGCGATAGCGCGGCAGAGCGCGTACGCGCACGCCATTGTGCATCACATTCGTCTCGTGCGGCGCGATCAGCACCACGTCGAAGCCGGCGGCGGCCAGGCTTTCGCATTCGAAGAAGGTGCGCGGCTCGAAAGCGTAGCGATGGGGCGTGAGGTGCGCGACGGTGGGCCCGGACATGCCGATTCTCAATCCCGTGAAGAGGGATTCGGCCGCAGCTTCACACATCGCTCTCCGGGCGGAGCGAGCGGAACGCGCAGCCGTCGCGTCGGCACTCTAACGTATAAGTCAGGATACCAAGCCGCTTCCTCGACCGCGATCGGTGCATCGGCATGGATCTCGACCACCGCCGGCGGATGGTGAATCCGCAACCGTTCGGGGGCGAGCCGCTCGATCTCGCAATCCGGATGGAGGAGAAAGCCGATCGAGGCTTTCCGACCGGGATCGGCGGTGAGACGATCGGTGATACGATAATTGCCCTGCCCGCTTCGTTCCACCACACGCTCATGCATGGGACTTCCAGGCAGAATCCGGAAACCGTCGTGACGGCCGTGAAAACGGAATCCGTTATTCCGGCTCTCGAACGCGAGAAGTTCGGCGCGCGCTCGGCGGCCGCAGCGAAATGCACCATAGATATCGCTCTGCTCGGCCCCCTCGATGGCGAGCGTGTTGTGCGACGCAGAGGCGCGGCTGAGTTGGCGATAACGACCGGGGAGGTATTGATAGGTGCCTTGATCGACGAGGATACGCTGCCCGGCCACCGACCATTCGCAAGAAAGCATGTCGCAATGCCCGTGGCCGATCAGATAATCGGGCCCCAGCGGCCCACAATCGAGAATGAACAGCTCGGCCTCCCCCCGCCAGCCGAAATAGCCCGCCTGTGGCAGAGCAAAGGCCCCGCATGACGGCGGGGAAGGTGCGCCCAAAACATGGCGAAATCCCCTTTCGAGTTCGGCCGGCCGCCGCGCCGTGGTCAGAGAGCCATCGTTGAAGAGAGCCACTTGTCCGTCGGGGTGGGTGAGCAGCAGAAGAGCCCGCATCATAGCTTCGATGGAGGAATCTAGACGATCGCGCAGCTCCCCGGGGCCGAGCGCGACGCGGCAATCGAGAAAATCGCCGAGCACTTGGCAATGATAGCTCGGGCTGCGTTCGTAATGGACCCCATCGGTCAAAATCTGCTCTTCCAACTCCGCCTCCAGGAGAACGCTTCCGAGCCGTCGCCACCGCTCCGCCGTCGCCCCGCGAAACATCGCTCCGCCCCAGAGCAGGGCGCGAATGTTGCGGATGATGTGGTTGCCGCGAATATCGGTTTCGAGAAAACGTTCGAGCAAGCCGAGCTGTTCGGCCAAGGAATCCCGGATCGGGCCCCAGCGGGTAGCGGAGAGATCCCACTGCCGGCGGGCGATTTCCTGCAACCAGGAAACTACCCGGATCGAAAGATTGTACGGGCGCCAGGAAAGCCGTAGCGCGCCCGGATGGCGCCGCGGATTGCCGGCAATCCAGGCTTCGATCAGCCCCGGCACGACATCCTCCGGAAGGCTTTCCAGATATTCCATGTAATGGAGGCGCGCGAAATCGGAGCTGTCGCTTTCCCGCCCCGGTGGTGCCGGTTGCCAGGGCGGCGGCCAGGAGAACTCTCGCCAGCCCCAGGAAACCCGCAGCCACAGACGGTCATTCTCCTGTCGAGCGAGATCATGGCGCGGCGGCAACGGCGGCAACGGGCGATCCTTCGCCCAATCGAGCGCTTTCCGATGGCCTGTCACACGCCAAGGCTCGAGTCTCTCGCAAACACGCGTGGTAAGCCGACGCAGAATCTGCCGGGGCGGCACATGACGCAGCATGTGCCAACAGCGTTCCAACGAACGCACGGAAAGCAGTGTGCCGGCGGAAAGAGCCTCGGAAAAGACGTTCATCTCTTTCTCATTCGACAAAAACCGGGCGGCTCGAAGATGCAACGAGGAAATGTGCGGGGGGGGCGGTGGCGGGAGACCGGGATCGGCGTTGGCCTCTACCACGGGAATGTTCTTCCCAGGAGGGTTTCGAGCTTTTCCACATCGGGGCGGAAATGGGCGCACATCTCCTCGCGCATCGCTTCGTCCAGTTCGGGATACCCCTCCCGGCTAACCGCGCTGGCGGCCCGCTCGAGAATGTTGGTCCCGAGTGGCGGAATCGGAAGGCGGCGCCGGAAGGCGTGAACGGCTGAAAACAGCCTGGCGATGGTGGCCGACGGGTATACCGCACCCCGATTTTCCTTCGGAAACTCGCTTCGCCCATCGTCCGGCACGCCGAGAAAGCGGAGAACGCTCAGATACACCTCCCTCGGGTCGCTGCGCAGATCCTCGAACGAAAGGGCGAGGATGCGGTCCCCGGGAACGATGCCCATCATGAACTGCATGTGCTCGCCGAGCCTGCACGCGTTTCGGTAGTCGAGGAGAATGGAATAGCCCGGTTGGCGGCGACCGTTCGCGGATTTCCCGGCATACCGGTTCCAGGCATCCCTGAACGAGAGCAGATCCTCGCGTCCCGACCGGATGTTCTGCAGATAGAGGGAATAGGCCATGTCGACGGGATTGCGCAGCATCACGATATATTTCGGCCGCTCGTGGTTCCGCTCGATCGCGGGGATGGCGACACGTGAAAGGAGATAGGTCGCCGACGCCTCCCCGACGGCGAGATGGCGGGCACTGGCCTGACGGAAAAGCTTCTCGTAGGCACGGGCGTTGCCAATGCGCGAGATCTCGATGTCCGTGTTGTAGAAATTGGGTTCCTTGATGTGCGGGATGTAGACTGCCGGATGCCGGCGCAGCCAGCTCGCGAGCGAAGTCGTGCCACATTTCGGCGCGCCGACGATGAAAAAATCGGGTTTCCTCGTCATCGCCCCGCCTCCCGCAGTAGGGCACACTCTCCCGAAGCGGAAGCCCCTGCATGCTGCCAAGCATAGGCGAGCACATGCGCGTCCGCCGGCAGCTCGATGGGCTCGGCATAACGTGCCAGCAGTGCCTGCAGGTCCGCATTGAGGAGATACGGCACGCCGCGATGGGCTTCCGGCGCCAGGAACAGGCCGGAGCGATAACAGCGGAACACCCGCTCGAGCGCTTCGAGGCTGCCGATCACCGGACGTCCGGTGCGCACATCACGGCCGAAATCGCGGCGGCGCCCGGGCGGTAATTCGCCGAACTTGGAGGGGCTGTAGAGAATGTCGTGCCGGCCGAGAAAATAGAGCGGGCCGAGCTCTTCGGTATCGACCACTACGGCGGCACGCTCCAGCCACGGCAGGAGCGCGGCTTTGGCCTTCCGCCAATCCGCCTGCGGCTTCTCGGGCGGTACCGGGATATCGGCGATCACCGTTGCCGTGCGCAGCCAGAAGGGATTGGCCAGAACGAGGAAACCCAAGGCAAGCCCGATCAGGGAATGGGCGAGCTGGCGGGGATGGGAAAACCATGCACCCAGGAGCTGGACGAGGCGATCGCGGAGTTTCGCGATGCCGCTCCGAAGCCAGGGCCAGATGGCCACCAGCCCGAGCCCCCAGATGACGAACATGAAGGGCTGGGCATAGGCGATGTAGCGCAGGCTCTTGGGGCCGGCGAAGGAATTGAGCAGGAAGGCGACGGCGAAAAGGACCAGCGCGAACCAGCCCGGCCGGGGGAAGAAGGCCAGCCCCGCTACCGCGAGAACGCCTACCGCCGTCCATAAGGTCGGATAGAACAGGATGTAGCGGGCATGGTAGAACCAGAACTGATTACGGTTGGCCGCGTTGAAGAGCGGGGTGCTGCGGTACATGTGCCAGGCCCTGGCCAGCACGCCACTCTCCCAGGCGAGACCGAGCCCCACCAGCGCCACCAAAACAATGCCAACTACGAGCAGTACCCGCTGGCGCCCTGCGGAAAGCCCCCCCCCCTGCAACCAGCGCCAGCCGGCTATCGGCAGCGCCCAAGCCGCGACCGCGGCGATGCCCATCAAGGTCGTGGGCTGCAGCTCCGCGGCGAAGGCGAAGCTGGCCGCGGCGGCGAATCCGAGCAGCAATTTCCTGCCCCACGATCCGGGACGGAACAGAAGCTCGTAGACCAGGAGGCCGCCGATCAGGAAAAACAGCGACTGGATGGCATAGAAACGGGAGAACTGGGCGATCTGCACGGCGAAGGGGGAGGTCGCGTACAGACCGGCGCCGAGCCACGCCGCAACCGGACCGGCTTCGCGCCACAGCCACAGGAACAGGACAGCGACCAGCAGTGCTGTCGCGACCACCGAGGGCAGGCGGGCGCTCGTGAGACTTTCCCCGAACAGCGCGAAACTCTGCGCCACGATCCAGGTGAAGGGATAGGCCCGGATATAAAGTCCCTCGGCGATGCGCGGCTCGCCAACCTCCAGAAGGCCGCGCGCCGCCAGAATGTGATAGAGCTCGTCCGGATGCGGCGGACGTTCGAGATTGAGCGAAAACAGCAGCAGGGAAGTCAGCAAAATCAGAATCGCGGCGAGCCGGCGGTTCGCGACGAGAAGGGTGATATTCCATGGCCGGAACGAGGCTGTCACCGTCCGGGTATCGCGGTGGAGTTTCCCCGACATGCAGGCCCATCGAATTGGGAGAAGCGACGGCGCGAACGATAGTGCCTTTCCACAGCAAAGTCATCCCGCAGTACAGCGACAGAGCACGAAAGCTTCCCGCAACCTCGACAGCGGCACCCTCTCGTATATCATGCGGCTCGGCTCTTGGAGGGAACGCTCTCCATCGCCGCGCCGAGATCGGGAACCTCCCCTCATTGAGGAATTCTGCGTGTGGCATCGGCATCCCGTCCGTGACGTCGCGGTTGTCCGGAGAACGGTTTCGGTTGAAACGGTCCGCGCCCCGGCCGTTCGGATAGTGCTCTGATGCGGCTGCCCACCCTCGCCAGGCGAGTGTCCGGTCACATCACCGACTTGCGACAGGATCGGTTCTTCCGTCGCCTCGCCATGCTCTCCGGCGGAGTCGCCGCCGGTCAGCTTTTCCTGGCTCTCTCCACCCCTCTTCTCACCCGTCTGTACACGCCCGAGGATTTCGGTGTCTTCGCCGTGATCATCGCCATTCTGGCGATGTTCAACAGCGTCTCCAGCATGCGCCTCGAAACCAGTCTCCCGATCTGCCGTCCGGAGACGCTCGCCGCCGGCCTCGCCACCACCCTGCTTCTGGCGGTCTGCAGCGTGGCGCTGCTGACGCTGGGACTGATCCTCGCCCAGTTCCTGCTGCTGCCGCCGACGGTCGGCACGGCGATGCGCGAGGCCCTGTGGACCGTGCCGATCGCCGCTCTGCTCGGCGCCCTCGCGCTGCCCCTCACCTATCTTCGCATCCGGCAGGGCGATTTCCGCACCTACGGCATGAGCCGCATGGCCCGGCTGATGAGCCAGGGCAGCGCCCAGATCGTCTTCGGCTTCGCCGGGATGACCAGGCTCGGCCTGTCTCTCGGCTACGCCGTGGGCCCCGGAGTCGCCCTCCTCTTCCTGCTCCGCGGTACCGGCCGGGAACTGCGACGGCTCACCGAGGTGGGAAGGCGGCAGATCGGCGACTATCTGCGGGAGCACTGGCGCTATCCGCTCTACATGATGCCGGCGGCGGTGTTGTTCGAAGCGGTCCAGTTCCTTCCCGCGGTCCTCCTGGCCGCGATCTTCTCGCCCACGGCCGCGGGCTTCTTCGCGCTGTCCCAGCGCGTGCTCGGCCTGCCGGTCCGCTTCCTGAGCCAGTCCGCGGGACAGGTTCTTCTCGGTGAGGCGTCCGAAGCCTCGCGCGGTGAACTTTCCCGGCGCGTCCGAGTTATCGTCCGGCAATTCTTTTTTCTCGGCATCCTCATCATTCTGCCAATGGTTCTCATCGGCAGCGGTGGCTGGGAATTCCTGTTCGGCGAACGCTGGGGTCGCGCGTGGACCTTCGTATTCGCCCTTTCTCCGATGTATCTCCTGCGTTTCGTCACCGAGACGATATCGAACATGTTCATCATCACCAACACGCAACATTTCCGATTCACTTCTTCGATAGCTCTTTTTGCAATAACACTTTTATCTTTTATTATGGCGCCATATTTCGACTTTGGCCCTCTCGCATCTGTCGTTATTTACAGTTTTGGCTGCAGCATCATCTATGCCGCACAGATTTTCATCATCGTTTCTCTTTCCGCGGACCGCAAAAACCCTTGCGATGCCAATGCGAAAGGCTGAACCAAAATCCGCCGCCACCGTTCGGCGGCCGGCAACGTCGGCCCCACCACACTCCCGCACCTCACCTCCGGCCTCGGGCTCCAACCTCGCACATTTCCGCTTTCCCGGATCGCCGTTTCACCTGCTCCTGCCACGCACGCCCCGGTACATCCCGTTCGTGCCGTCGAGCTCCTCCTTCACTCCGCCAACGTTGACAAATGCGCTTTCTCTTTGCTCCATGTCAACTGTCGACACACCCCGGCACCCCTTCAGGCCCGCCGAACACCCCGCCTCCCCACCCGCTACGGACGCTACTATCCGATGCTGACATCTCACGATCTCCGAGATTTCCTCCCGTCCAACCAACATGCCCAGTCCTGCGAAACCGATACCTTCTTCGCCTACTGGATCGGATGGATTCTTCACGGAGGCGCATCCACCGCCAGAGACAGCGTCTTTTCGCTTTCCTCCCGGCTTCTCTCGGACCCCGCCTCGTGCGACTTTTCCGACATTCGCGGCATTTTCGGGTTGTGGTTCTATGACAAACGCAAGCGTGATTGGATCATCTTTTCGGACAATGCGGGACTGTTCAAGATATATTATACTGGCTTCAGAACATACATCTCCCTGATCGACGCCGCCAGATCTGATGCGCCGAAATCTGCGGAGATCTCACACGAAGACGTCATGGAATATATCAACACGGGATCCGTTTTCGGAAACAAAACCCTCTTTCGGAGAATAAGCAAAGTTCGTGATGATGAGGTACTCATTTTTTCCGGTGATACCACGAGCTCGCGCATCATCAGGAAGTCCTTTCGTGCGACACATACGACTCCCGAGCGAGCGCTCGCTCTCATAATGGACGAATTCTCCAACTCGACCATCCCCGGTAATCTCAGCGTCGACCTCACCGGCGGACTCGATTCCCGCGTCATCGCCTGCTTGCTATCCCGTAGGGGGCTCGAATTCGAAACTGCCGTCGCAGGTTACGAGAACAATCCCGACGTTCATATCGCGAGACATATTGCTTCTTTTCTGCGGCGACCGTTTTTCTGGTTTTCGAACCCTGAGCTCCCGGTAGACACCTGCCTTCGAGCAGCGTTTGAAATCAGTCGCAGCGAACTCGACATCGTGCTGTTCCACAGAGCCGTTCTGCATGCGGACGCGCGTCGTGCGCGCCACATCGACACCATCGCCCATGGCGGTGGTGGCGAGCTTCTTCGCGATCATGCCTTTGTACATGAATTTCCCTTCTACAACAGACGTGTTAGAAATTATACACGCATGTACCAGATGCGTCTACGTCCCATGCGGTTCAATAAAGTCATTATGTCTCACGATATGAAAAAGATATACGAATCGAGTGAAAATTACACGGTTGATAAGTTAAAACAATGGACAGGCGATACAGCGGCGCAAACATGCGACATGATATATTACTACGGACGTTATCAGGAATTTTTTGGCGCCACATATTCTATCTATACAAGAATGGGGTTCAACGTGTTTTCCCCGTTTCTTGACAGGAAAGTCGCGGAATCCTGTATCATGTATCCTCCATGGAAACGTGTCTTCGCGTTGCTCCATCGGAGAATATTGTCCTCGAACTGTCCGGAGCTGGCTCGCTTCAGAACCATGGATGGATTGACAGGATCACTGGAGACGAAGGATATCCTGCGCGATCTGCCGCGACATGCAGGCGTGCAGATACGCCGATTGGCGAGAAAGGTGTCCGAGAAGTATGTTGGGAAATCGGCGTTCTACAAAGTAGGAGCTCCAGCGGCGGAAATGCCCGGATACCGTACGCGGGTGCGAAAATCCGAATGCATGAAAGTGGCATTGGATGTTCTGAAGAATGAAAACATTCTTGCCAAAGATGCTGCCGAACGTGACATCTCCGACACGCATCTCGGACGCATCATAACTCTGGGTCTGCTGATAGACGCCGTAAGACGCTAGCAGGTCGACGCACGCCCTCCCCGGGTTGCGGGGAAGCGCCGGGGAGGGGCGTCGTCGAACGGTTCGGAGGGCCGCCGGGGATCGCGGGTCAGGTCTGTGCAAGCGGCCCGACCTCGGCCGGCGTCCATGTCGCCGGGGTGATGGCCGGATAGGAAGTTGTCGATGTCTGGATGGTCCCGGTCTCGTACCGCAAGTTGACCGTCCCAGCATGCGCCTCCAGACGGTTGTTCCGAGCATCCACCCAGGTCGTCTGAGAGGAATATTTGAAGCCGACCTCGGCCGCGCCTTCGCAGCGGGCCAGCGTGGCCTGGACGCATGGTTCGCGCTGGGAATACTGACCCGGTACGCTGTCATCGTCGACATTGCCGGCCATGAGACGGAATTTCGCCGTGCCCAGCAGGCGGACACCGTGCAGGAGGTGAAACCTAGAACGTATGTTGAGGCCGGCGAAACCCGCAGTAGTATCATAGGTGCAGCCCCTGATCGTGTTGCTGTCACCATGACGAAGTTCGTGCAACTGAATGTTCCGGAAATGGCAATACTGATACGTGATGCCACTCGCCTTGTTGACCATCGATATGCCGAGATCACTGTCGAGAATGTTCTCGAACAGGGATTCCTCGATCAGTGCGTCCACATTCGCCTGGCCGGTCTGTCCGGAGTAGCCGATCCGAATGCCTCGCGTCGAATCCGGAAGATCGTGAAACCAGCACCGCTTCAGACGAAGCCCGGTCGGCCCGTTCGCTCCGCTGAAGCGGCATTCCAGACCATATTTCGTATAGCTTCCGGTCACCTCGACATATTCCACGCGCAGATTATCCGCAGCGACCCCGACGAAGATCGCGTATGACGAGCCACCGCTGAATTTGCACCTGCGAATGCTGTTGTCCGTTCCCTGATTGTTGACACCGGACGACTGGAGCCCCCAGAGCCACAGCCGGGAACCGTTCAAGGTGATCTTCCCGACAGCCGCCTGCTGATTGGTTGCCGCCCGAATCACGATCGGGTTCGTCTGCGTCCCACTCGCAGACACGGTGAAATCCCCGTAACTCCCATCCGCCAGAACGATGTGGTCGCCCGGACGCGCATCCGCCAGCGCCGAGGCCAGCTCCAGCGACGTCGAAACATTCACGATGCGCAACGCCGAAGGATATTCGCCGGAAAGCGAACTGGCAGCAACGGTGACATCGATTCGCGCCTCGGCGATTTTTGTACCGTTACCGAGAGTGTAGGTGAAACTGTCGCTACCGGTGAAGCCGGCGAACGGTGTATAATGAATTTTATTATTGACCAAACTGGCGATGCCGTTCTGCGGTTGCTGCCCCAGCGCGAGGCTGGTGCCGGCAGGCAGGTAGGAGACCGCCAGCGGATCGAGCTCGACCCACTGTCCGGGTGTGGTGGTGGCCGAAAGCGGCGCGGCGACCGGCGATTCCTCGCAATCCGTGAACCGCTCGCCGTCGCCGATGCCGTAGAAGGCCGCGGGATCCAGGAGATTGTGCGCTTCCGCGGCGATCCGTCCGGCGGCCGGAGTCGAGGCCGAGATCCGTACCTCGTCGATCAGCCCGATCCAGGATCTGGCGGGGTTCAGCGCACCGAGACCGATCGACAGCGGCTGGCCGGCCACCATGCTGGTTGCGCTGCTCGCCACGGCGCCTTCCTGAACCCCGGATGACGTGTCGAGCCCGACCCAGCTCGCCGCCACCTCCTCGCCGTCGACATAGAGCCTGGGCAATGTGCCGGCCTGCCAGGCGGCCGCCAGCACCTGACGCTCACTGCTCTGGATCCGGCTCGGCCCCTCGATCTGCACGCTGCCGTCGGCGGTCATGAGGGCGAACTTCACGGTTCGCGGGGCACCACCGAAATAGCCGCTGGTATTGTAGAGCAGTCCGAGACCGAGATTTCCTGCCGATGCGGCCGGATCGCCCTGCTGGAGAATGCGGGCGTCCCGGTTACCGAGAATCGCCGGATCGGCCTGAACGACTGCCTGAATGTAAAGGGCACCCAGGCCACTCAGGAACATGCCATCGCCAAGCCTTTCGTCGGCATTGCCATCGAACATTCCGCTCGCACCGACGAGTTCACTGCCAGCGACCCCCGCGGGCGTCAGATCGCGACCGTTCCCCGTACGGTCCCGACCCGAAGCGGTATCCCAGACGGCGAGATAATCCTGCCAGACCGCGGTCGGGTTTTCCTCCGAAACGGCGAGACCGGTCT
>Ga0256839_1005625_pt1 | contig 11455 bp, 8 predicted proteins | sample 354166metaG_FD_185968 | JGI IMG/M metagenome (GOLD analysis project Ga0256839, IMG submission 185968) | Hydrothermal vent microbial communities from Mid Atlantic Ridge, Atlantic Ocean - 354-166 | ecosystem: Environmental > Aquatic > Marine > Hydrothermal vents | place: Atlantic Ocean: Mid...
CTCTGTGGCTCTCCCCGGGCTGAAGTCCGGGGCTCGCCGAGGAGCTTCCGCTCCAGAGCAAGAACAAGCATCAATCAGCACAACTGGGAGGGCGAGGCTCCGGCCGAGCCGAAGAAGCGGAGAAAAAGTTGACCATGCCGAAAAACGTCAACCTAACGGGCGGCGAGCCGGGAGCGTAAGCTCCCGGAGGAAAACAACAAAAGCGGCTCTGTGGCTCTCCCCGGGCTGAAGCCCGCGACTCGCCAAGGCCAGACCAGCACGCTTACATTTGCCTCCTGCCGAGGAGATCGGTGCTATGGATCGTCGCAGCTTCCTGCAATCGGTGTTGGCCGCCTCGGGAGCCTCGCTGGCGGCGCCGCGGCTGTGGGCCTTCGACGCGGTGAGCGTGGAGAACCCGCTGGGCCAGTACCCCAACCGCCACTGGGAACATATCTACCGCGACCAGTACCGCTACGACAGCACGTTCACCTGGGTCTGCGCTCCCAACGACACGCACATGTGCCGCCTGCGGGCGTTTGTCCGCAACGGCGTGATGATCCGTAGCGAGCAGAACTACGACCACGATCGCTACGGCGACCTGTACGGCAATCGGGCCACCAAGGCCTGGAACCCCCGCGGCTGCGCCAAGGGGTTCACCATGCAGCGCCGGGTCTATGGCCCCTACCGGGCCAAGGGGCCGGTGCTGCGCAAGGGGTGGAAGCAATGGGCCGACGACGGCTTCCCTTCCCTTTCGGACAACCCGCAGTTGCGCACCCGGTACAAGTTCGACGACCGCGGTAACGACTCCTTCGTGCGGGTCACCTGGGACCAGGCTTATGAATACGTGGCCAAGGCCCTGGTGGCCATCGCCAAAACCTACAGCGGCCCGGAAGGACGGCGGCGACTGGAAAAGGACGGCTACGACCCGCTGATGATCGACAAGGTGGAGGGGGCCGGCACGCGCACGATCAAGATGGGCTCGAACCTGCCGTTGCACGGGCTGGTGGGCAAGTTCGGCATCTACCGCTTTGCCAACATGCTGGGGCTGCTGGACCACCACGTGCGGGGCGTGCCGCCGGAAAAGGCCCGCGGAGCACGCGACTGGAACGAGTACACCTGGCGCGGGGACCAGGCCCCGGGCCATCCGTTCGTGCACGGCTTGCAGACCTGCGACATGGACTTCAACGACCTGCGGTTCTGCAAGCTGGTGATCCAGGTGGGCAAGAACCTGATCGAGAACAAAATGCCCGAGTCCCACTGGCTCAACGAGGTGATGGAGCGCGGGGGCAAGATCGTCGATATCGCCCCCGAGTACAACTGCCCGGCCACCAAGAGCGACTACTGGATCAGCGTGCGGCCCGGGCTTTCCGACACGGCCATCTTCCTGGGCATTACCAAGCTGCTGATCGACAACGGCTGGTACGATGCCGACTTTGTGCGCAAGTTTACCGACTTCCCGCTGCTGGTGCGCACCGACACGCTGCGGCGGCTGCGTCCCGAGGAGGTGATCCCCGACTACAAGCTCAAGGACCTAAGCGACGGTCCTTCGGTCAAACTCTACGGGCTCAAGGAGGAGCAGCGGCGGCGGATCGGCGACTTTACCGTGTGGGACCAGGAGCAGAACAAGCCGGTGGCCGTCTCGCGCGACGAGGTGGGCGAGCACTTCCGCATCAATGCCGCCCTGGAGGGGAGCTTCCGCGTCAAGCTGCTCGACGGCCGGGAAGTGGAAGTAATACCCATCTTCGAGATGTACAAGCGGCATCTGAAGGACTACGACCTGAAAACCGTGGAAGAGATCACCGGGGCCAAGGCCGAGCTGGTGGAGCGGCTGGCCCGGGACATCTGGCAAACCACCCAGGCCGGCCACCCGGTGGCCATCCACATCGGCGAGGGGGTGAACCACTACTTCCACGCCACGTTGCACAACCGGGCCACGTACTTGCCGCTGATCCTTACCGGCAACATCGGCAAGCACGGGGCGGGGGTTTACACTTGGGCCGGAAACTACAAGGGCGGGGTGTTCCAGGCCTCCCCCTGGACCGGCCCGGGCGTGGGCTCCTACGCGGCCGAAGACCCCTTCCACCCGGTGCTGGACGAAAAGGCCCGACTGACCAAAAAGAACATCCGCAAGTGCAGCGATGTGGAGGACCCTTCCTACTGGGCCTGCGGGGAGAAGATCCTGGCCATCGACACCCCGCAAGGACGCAAGGTATTCACCGGCCAGACGCACATGCCCACTCCCACCAAGGCGTTCTGGTACAACAACGCCAACTGGCTCAACCAGGCCAAGTGGGTGTATCACATCATCGTCAACGTGCTGCCCAAGACCGATCTGATCATCGACCAGCAGATCGAGTGGACCGGCTCGGCCGAATACGCCGACGTGATCCTGCCGGTCAACTCCTGGGTGGAGTTCGAGGACTACGAGTGCGCGGGCAGCTGCTCCAACCCGTTCCTCCAGGTGTGGAAAGGCGGCATCAAGCCGCTTTACGACACCCGCGACGACGCGGAGGTGTTCGCCGGCGTGGCCCGGGCGCTGGCCCGACTGCTGAACGACCGCCGCTTTGCCGATTACTGGAAGTTCGTCACGGAGAAGAAGGCCAAAGTTTATATCCAGCGGGTGTTCGACAATTGTATCACCACCCGGGGCAAGGACGGCCCTTACCAGGTGGACAAGCTGCTGGCCGGCGAGTACGGCGGCGAGCCGGGGACGGCGCTGATGCTCTACCGCACCTATCCCCGTGTGCCGTTCTGGGAACAGGTGCACGACTCGCTGCCGTTTTACACCGACAGTGGTCGTTTGCACTCCTACTGCGACATCCCGGAGGCCATCGAGTACGGCGAAAACCTCATCGTGCACCGCGAGGCGGTGGAGGCCACGCCGTATCTGCCCAACGTGATCGTCTCCACCAGCCCCTACGTGCGGCCCAAGGATTACGGTATTCCGCTTGATGCCACCGACGCCGATCTGCGGCAGGTGCGCAACGTGAAGATGAGCTGGCAGGAGGTGAAGAAGACGGTCAACCCGCTGTGGAAGCAGGGGTTCCGCTTCTACTGCTCCACGCCCAAGAGCCGCCACTCCACGCACTCCTCGTGGACCACGGTGGACTGGCACTGGATCTGGAGCGACAACTTCGGCGATCCCTACCGAGCCGACAAACGCTTGCCCGGCGTGGCCGACCGCCAGATCCAGATGAACCCCCAGGCGGCCCGTGACCTGGGCCTTGCCGAAGGGGACTACGTGTGGGTGGACGCCAACCCCGAGGACCGGCCCTACGTGGGCTGGAAGGACGATCAAGGCTCATTCCGCCACCGGGCGTTTCGCTGCATGGTGCGGGTGAAGTTCAACCCGGGCCTGCCGTACAACTTCACCATCCTCAAGCACACCGGTTGGATCGCCACCGAGCGAAGCGTCAAAGCCCACGAAACCCGGGCCGACGGCCGAGCCCTGGCCACCGATACCGGCTACCAGGCCAGCTACCGCTACGGCTCGCATCAGAGCATCACCCGCAACTGGATGATGCCCATGCACCAGACCGACACGCTGTTCCACAAGAAGACGGGAACCTTGGGCTTTGTGTTCGGTTTCGAGGTGGACAACCACGCCATCAACACCGTGCCCAAGGAAACCCTGGTCCGCATCACCAAAGCCGAGCCGGGCGGGATCGGCGGCCAGGGGGTGTGGCAGCCGGGCCAAAGCGGCTACAGCCCCGGGGCCGACTCGCCGCAGAAGAACCTGTACCTGGCCGGCGGCTACGTGAAAGTGGTGGGCGGTTGATGGCGCGGCTTGCGCCTTGCGGCCTGCGCTGTTGCGCCGGTGCTTCCGCACCCCGGCGAGAACAAACGCCGACTGGTACACCAAAACGGCGAGCCGGGAGCGTAAGCTCCCGGAGGAGAACCGAAAAACGCCGCTTCGCCAATTGGCTCCGCGAGTTGACACTCGCGGCTCGCTGGTGCAAGAACCATCGCCGATTTGTACACCAAACCGGCGAGCCGGGAACGTAAACTCCCGGTTAGTGAACTACATTCGCTGCCACTATGAAAAACCGCGTGCTGACGCACGCGGCTCGCTGCTGCGAGAACGCACGCTGCCGACGAACGGCACGGCCGTCGGCGACTGGGTGCTTCCGCACCGGGCGAGAACAAAGAGCCCCCCGCGTGAGCGGGGGGAGTCACTGGAACAAGAACAGAACAAAGAACAAGCGCCAACGCACAATACGGCGAGCCGCCAGCTTCAGCTGGCGGAGAAGATCGACATGCGTGTTTTCTTGGCTCTCCCCCGGCTGAAGCCGGGGGCTCGCCAAACACGTTATCTCACACCGGTGGCCAGCCGCCGACGGAAGCCGGCGGTTGTAAAAACAAAGCCTTTCGTATCCCACAACCGCATCGAACCACCGTCCCGATCCGCCAACAGAAAACCAACGCCCATGACTGCCCAACCACAAGCCTCCGCCGAACTGGAACGGCTCCTGGCCCGGGAGCTGGTGATCCGCTTCCTGGCCCTGGGGCTTTCCGATCCGCACTGCGAGCCCTGGCATGCTCTGGAGTCGGCCGAAAACCGCCGCCTGGCCGCCCAAGCCGCTGCGGTACTTCGCCATGCGGCTGGCCCTTGGGCCCAGGAACCGCTTGCCCCGGGTGAAGAGCCGCTGGAACGGCTGGACCTGGAACCGGCGCTAGCCGCCCTGGACGCCCCGGAGTTCGATCCGCGCGAGGAGTACCATCGCGTCTTCGGCCTGGTGCCGCCAAAGGAATGCCCGCCCTACGGCACGGAATACCATCGCACGCGGGAGCCGTTCTTCCGCGCCCAGCAGTTGGCCGACGTGGCCGGGTTCTATCGGGCCTTTGGGCTGGAGGTGTCGAGCCGCTGCCCGGACCGGCCGGACCATGTCTCGCTGGAGCTAGAGTTTCTGGCCCTGCTGCTTGCCAAGGAGCGTTTGGCCTGGCAGCGCTGGGGTCGGGAGAGCAGCCAGGCCCGGGTGTGCCGCGAAGCCTGGCAGGCATTCTTCCGCGACCAGGTGGTCTGGTGGCTGGGCGCGTTTGCCCAGGGACTTGCCCGCAAGGCAGGCTGTGGGTTCTATTTTCATCTGGCCCAGGCACTAGCCGCCTGGTTGGGCTGGGAGCGACGCCGGTTGGGGCTTCCCCCGGCCCAGCTGGCCCGGCCCCAATCGATCGAGCCGCCGGAGGCCCAGGCCCCCTGCGGCACCTGTCCCGTGGAAGGCTGCGAAGTGGTGCCGCTGCAAACCGCCCCTACAAGCGCGAAGGAGCCTCAAGCGTGAGCGGAGAATCCAAGCCGGAAAAACTCCCCCCTATCGTGCAAAAGATGGCCCAGGAGTTCGGCCCCATCTGGGAAGCCTATAACGCCCTGGGCGATGCGGTTTCGCAAGCCGGGCCGCTGGATGCCAAAACGCAGCGGCTGGTGAAGCTGGCCCTGGCCGCCGGGGCTCAGTTGCAAGGGGCCGTGCACTCGCACACCCGCCGGGGCTTAAAAGCCGGCTGGACTCCCGAGGAGCTGCGCCATGTGGCTCTGCTGGCCATCACCACCTTGGGCTGGCCCTCGGCCATGACCGCCCTGAGCTGGATCGAGGAAGAGCTGGAAAAACAAACAGCCAAAGCGGATTGAACCGGCCGGGTTCTTCTCTGGCGGCGGTCTTTTTCGGGGGATCAACGCGAGCGGACCAGGATCCCCCCTACCATCATCACCACCAGGGCCAGTGTGCCGCCCAGCAGAAACTGAAGCCACGCCAGCGTCATCGGGCCACCCTGTCTTGCTACCGGGAGGGATTGCATCCTTGCAGGGGGGCCATCCCTGTCATTGCCAAAAGGAAAACACGAACCTGCTTTCTGCTTCGGCACAGGGCCGAGAGCCGCTGTGCCGTTTTTCTTGGTCCCGGCAGAGCTTCGCCGGGCGGGAAAGTTTGCCCGATGCAGGCGATTGATTCCCCCGGCCCGATGAAGAACAATACGCACAACCGGCCGCTGCGGCCCACTTGGAGTTTTACCACTTATTTCCCCTTTGCACGAGGAAGCTACCATGACCCACCGCCTGCGGATGTTCGCTGCCGTGTTTGCCCTTGCCCTGGGAGCCTGGATGATGAGCACCCTGCCCGGAGAAGCCGAAAAAACCCAACAACCCGCCCTGGCCCACATGGTCTTCTTCACCCTCAAGGACAAATCCCCCCAGGCCAAGCAACAACTGGTGGATGCCTGCGTGAAGTACCTCAGCGGGCACGAGGGCACCTTGTACTTTTCGGCCGGCACCCGGGTGGAGGAGCTGGATCGGGCCGTGAACGACAAGGAGTTCGACGTGGCCTTGCACCTGGTGTTCAAGAACAAGGCCGCCCACGACAAGTATCAGACCCACCCCCGCCACCTGAAGTTCATCGAGGAGAACAAGCACAACTGGAAGCAGGTGCGGGTGTTCGACTCCTACGTGCGGCAGCAGACGTTCAATCCGTAGCACGGCGTCGTGCGGCCTGCGCTGGTGCTTCTGCACCAGGCGAGAACAAAACGCATTTGGAGAAAACAACGCACCCAGAGACCGCGGCTCGCCAGGAGGCTCGCCCTCCCGGTGCTTCCGCACCGGGCAAGAACAAAGAGCCCCCCGCGTTAGCGGGGGGAGTCACAGAACGAGAACAAACCGTCGGTTTTTCAATCGGCGAGCCGCCAGCGTCAGCTGGCGGTTGAGAAACGTACGACCGCTACGCAAACAGCCGCATGCTCGGCGATGCGGCTGGCCAGAGGCAAAAACAAACACCGATTCTCACACCCGGCGAGCCGGGAGCTTTAGCTCCCGGAGAACTGGAACAAGAACAGAACAAAGAACAAGCGCCAACGCACAATACGGCGAGCCGCCGGCGTCAGCTGGCGGAGAAGGTCAACAGACAGGTGTTTCTTCGGCTCTCCCCGGGCTAAAGCCCGGGGCTCGCCGGACAAAAATCGACTCTTTTTGCTCTGGAAACACTCCGTTTTGTGCTGGCACGCTAAACACGAACGAAGTCCGGGGCTGGCCGAATCGCCGCTTTGCGCTTAGCCGACGGGCCGCGAGCGGCACCGCACTTCGGTACCGGCAGTACACGTGGCCTCAGCGGCCGTTGTCGCCCACTGGCTGCGGCTCCTGGTGCGGCAAGATGGCCTCCACGCCAGGAGCCTGGGCGTAGGCTCCAAAATCGTTGAACCACCACCGCTTGGCCAGGCGGTAGAAGAAGTTTTTTTCCGGCACCTCGCATTCTGGATCGTACTGCGAGGGGCGCGGCTGCATCCGTTCCAGCTCCTCCAGGGCGGTGCCGCGCTGGGTGGTGTCGCGGGCCTGGTGTTTTTCAACAAGTTGCCGCAGCAACTCGGGCCGTTCCAGCACGATGCACCCCCGCGTGGCCGAGGCGGCCAACTGGCGAAACTCCCGCAAAAACGCCGACTGCGAGATCACCTCCCCCAGCGGGCGCGGGTCGTGGATCGATTCGGTGGCAAACTGGATGATGGGGCACGGCTCGATGTCCCCGCCCGGGCCGATGTGATGGGTTACGCCCACGGCGGCCGGACACAATGCCCGACCCCGGTGATCGTAGTAGGCGTCGATGATGGCGATGGGCTTCTTGGCCCGCATCTCGACGACAAACTCTCGCACCCGCCGCTGCTGCTGGGGGGTGAGGGCCAGCTCGGGCACCGGGTCGGGGCCCACGGGCCGGTAGGTGTGGTACCAGGTGTACATCACGCCCAACTCGATCAGCCGATCGATCCACTGCTCGGTGAGCAGGTCGTCGATGTTGCTCTGGCACAAGCTGGTGCACACGCCGGTGAGCAGCTTGTGCTTCAGGCAGTTATGCAACCCCTGCATGGTGCGGTTCCACACCTGCTGGCCCTTGCGGCGCTGGTCGGAGATGATCTCGTTCCCCTCCACGCTGATCAGCGGCGTCACGTTGCCCAACCGGCGCAGGCGGCGAGCCACTTCGTCGGTGATGAAGTGGCCGTTGGTGAACACCTGGAAGTAGCAGTCCGGGTGCCGGGCCAGGATGTCCAACAGCTCGCGGTGCAAGAACGGCTCCCCGCCCAGGATGCCGAAGAACACGTTGCCCATCGCCTTGGCTTCCCGCAGCAGGCGATCCATCGCCTCCAGGTCGATCTTCTGCTGCCGCGCGGCCACGTCCACCCAGCAGCCCTGGCAGCGGAGGTTGCAACTGTTGATGATCGAGATGTAAAGAAACGGCGGGAAATACTCGCCGCGACGCAACCGTTTTTTGAACCGCTGCATGGAACGGATGCCCTTGAAGCCCATCAGATAGATGAACTTCCACAGCAGCCGCTTGTCGGTTTCCACGAGCAGCCGTCGGGCCATTTTCAGGTACATGGGCGGTGTCCTTGGTTTCCGGCTTGCCCCGGGGCCGGAAGCGGGGAATGGGTGCGGCATCAAGGGAAAAAAGTCTTCCGCGATTATAGCTTTCACCTGCGGCGATTCCCAAGGGTGCGGCGTGCCCTTGGGAAAACGCAGCCACGACCGCTGGGGATTGCGTCGCAGCTTCTTTTCTTGCGCCAGCGAGCCGCGAGTCTCTTCTCCCGGCTCGCCGTGGTATGCAAGAATCAATGTTTGCTCTTGCACCTGGCGAGTCCCCGACTTCACTTCAGCCGGGGGAGCTGGCAAGAGGCCAAGGTGGGGATCAGGTGGCCAAGTCTCATTACATCAGCGCGCTCAAAGGTAGAGCAGTTCCGGCTGGATGCCGCGTTGCAGCCGCTGTTGGGCCTGGGCCATGTAGTCTTCGTTCAGCTCGATCAGCAGGGCCTTGCGGCCCAGCTCGCGGGCGGCAACGCCCGTGGTGCCCGAGCCGGAAAAGGGGTCCAGCACCCAGTCCCCGCGGCGAGAACCCAGCAGGATGCACCGCCGCGCAAGCTCCCGGGGGAACGCAGCCGGATGGGAGGTCTTGCTTGGCTCGGGACCCAGGATCCAGTAGTTGCGCAGGTTGGCCCCGGTAGGCTCCCGCACGGCCTGGTTGTCGTAGTAATAATGCGGTGTTTTGGCAAACAGGAACACCGACTCGGTGGCCCCCGAGGGCCGGTTGCGTACGCTTTCGGGCATGGGGGCCTTTTTGATCCAGGTGATGTGCGAACGCAGAATCCAGCCGTCTTCCTGCAGGGCAAACGCCACCCGCCAGGGAAGCCCCAACAGGTCGCGGTCTTTCAGTCCCCAGCAGTCGGGCACGCGGCAGTTGCGTTTTTGGATCAGCTTGCGGGTGTTGCCCACCTTGGCGTTGGGGCCGCAGAGGCCGGTCCCTCCGTTGCGGGCATAGCCGTCGCCAATGTTGAGCCACAGCGTGCCGTCGTCCCGCAACACCCGACGCACCTGGCGAAACACTTCCACCAGGGTTTGCACATATTGGGCCGGGGATTCCTCGTTGCCGATCTGGTCCGGGTGGTCGTAGTCGCGCAAGCCCCAGTACGGCGGCGAGGTGACACAACACTGAATCACCCCCGCGGGGAGCTGCGGCAACACCTGGCGGCAATCGCCCACCCGGACTTCCACGTCTTCGCCAGCTTGCAACAGCGGATTCCGTTCGGCACTTGGCTCCATGAAACCCCCCTTGTCGATCGCACATGCCCTGGATTGCCGAGGTTTTTTCCTGGTTCGGGCAAACTCATTATCGAACCGGCCGAGGGCATTGACAAGCCGCACCCGAGAGCAGGGTGCGTGCCGCCCCTACGGGGCCAGCAGCAACCGGCCGGGGTTTTCCAGGAAACCGATCACTTCGTTCAGGAAACGCCCGGCCGTGGCCCCGTCCACCAGCCGGTGATCGTAAGAGAGCGAAAGCGGCAGGATGAGCCGCACCTGCACCTGGTCGTCGATCACCACGGGCATCTTCTTGCCGCGGCCGGTCAAGAGGATGGCCACCTCGGGATGGTTGATGATGGGCGTGGAGTACATGCCGCCGATGGCGCCCAGGTTGGAGATGGTAAAGGTGCCGCCGCGCAGCTCGTCCATGCTGAAGCGGCCGTCGCGCACCCGCTGGATCATCTCGTGCAAGGTGAAGGCGATGTCGCGGATGCTCAGCCGGTCGGCCCCACGGAGCACCGGCACCACCAGCCCTCGCGGCGTATCCACGGCGATGCCCAGGTTCACGTACTGCTTGTAGATGATCTGGCGGTTTTCCATATCGAGCGAGGCGTTGAGCGTCTCGTGCCGCTTCAGGGCCAGGGCCACGGCCTTGATGATAAAGGGCATGAGCGTCAGCTTCACCTCGCCGGAGTAGTCGGCCATGCTCTCGCGGCGGATGCGATCCAACTCCGTGATGTCGGCCTGGTCGAAGTTGGTCACATGGGGGATCGTCTGCACCGAGTGGACCATGTTCCGGGCGATGGTTTCCCGGATCTTGGGCATCCCCTCCCGGCGCACTGGGCCGAAGGCGTCCTGTTCCGTGGCGGCTTGCTCGGGGACGGTAACGGCACTGGGGGCGGTTCCCGCGGGGGGAGGGGGCACGGTGGCCGTGGCCACGGCCGGGGCGGCGGCCAGCCCGGCCAAACGCTGCCGCACGGCACGCTCCACGTCCTCCAGGGTGATCCGCCCGCCGGGGCCGGTACCTTGCACTTCGTAGATGTTGATACCCAGCTCCCGGGCGCGGCGTCGCACCTCGGGGCTTGCCGGGGGCGGGAGCGTGGACTCTCCCGGCGCGGGGGCCGTGGTCACCGCCGCCGCAGCTGGCGTCGGGGCCGGTTGTACGGCCGGAGTGGGCGGGGCAGGAGCGGAGGGAGCCGCAGCCGGTTGGCCGTCGCTGGAGCCGGAAGCCGAAGCGACCGTCGGGGCCGGCTCCGCCGGGGCTTCCGCGGCCGGAGTTTGTTCGGCTGCCGGGGCTTCCGCCGTCGGAGGCGTTTCTTCGCCGGGGCTTTCAGCTGGTTCCAGTTCCAGGATGGGCGTGCCTTCTTTCACCGTGTCGCCGCGGCCCACCAGAATGCGCACCACGCGGCCGCCGCTGGGGCAGGGGACCGGCACCACGGCTTTTTCGGTCTCCACTTCGATCACATCCTGGCCCGGCTCGATCACCTGGCCCTCTTCCACCAGCACTTCGGCCACGTCGCCGCTTTCAAAACCTTCGCCCAGGTTGGGCAGCGTGAATTGCTCGGCCATGGTTGTGCTCTTTTCGTTGTGGAGAAAGTTTTACTGCTGGTTGCGAGTGTGAGTTTTTTCACCGGTTTGTGTCAGCGGCCGTGCCGCTCGGCGAGCCGCGTGCGTGAGCACGCGGTTGAAAATGACGATGTTGCGGTCCATTAACCGCCGGCTTACGCCGGCGGCTCGCCGCCCTCCCCGAGCTAAAGCTCGGGGCTCGCTCCGGTGCGGCAGCACCCGCCCAAGACCCACGACCCAAGACGTCTTTCACGCCGTCATGGGGTTGATTTTCTCTGGGTCGATGTCCAGGTCGCGGATGGCCTGGGCCACGGTGGCCCGTGACAGCTTCCCGCGCAAGGCCAGCTGGTACAGTGCAGCCACGGTGATCGACTG
>Ga0256839_1005626_pt1 | contig 11454 bp, 13 predicted proteins | sample 354166metaG_FD_185968 | JGI IMG/M metagenome (GOLD analysis project Ga0256839, IMG submission 185968) | Hydrothermal vent microbial communities from Mid Atlantic Ridge, Atlantic Ocean - 354-166 | ecosystem: Environmental > Aquatic > Marine > Hydrothermal vents | place: Atlantic Ocean: Mid...
CCCCCCCCACGCCCTCTTGGAAGTACCCTTGCGGTATAAATGGGGTGAGGATGAAATCGGGTTTCCCCCTCCCCGTTTGGTGGGGGAGACAATAGACGCTCCACCACAAAACGCGCAAAAAACAAAATACAACTTATCACTTGACTCTCTCTCTCTCTAGTTATGGTTAATACACGTTAACCATAATATTGGGAGGTCAAAATGGATGTATTTTCAGAGATTGAAATAGAGGCGCTGATAGAAGAAGCGCTCGCAAATGAACAGGCGCTAGCGCCGGAAAGCCTGGTTTCGGGTGATGTAATAGCGTTGGAATCAGAACTTGACGCCATTACAACATTTTTAGACGGCACACAAAACTTTGACCCATTCGAACCCGAATGGTTGGACAATGCCGAATATGTTACACCAGCTACAAATTCGGATATTGCTAATTGGCTAACGGCATTTATTGATGGAGATGCTGCTGTCGCCAGCGATGACAAGGCCGTAGTGACATTTATTGAAGATACAGGTGGAGACGAAGATGAAGATGATGGCGACCCGGGTATTATTTCTTGGGGCACCTGGTTTGCTATAAATGTAGGAGATTTGGGGGATTACAGTTTAGGTAACACGAACATTGCCGTCTATGATGGTGACGCTAACACAGGGCTGGACGGAACACCTGATGGGGATGTTGACGATGAAGTGATTGCGGTAGGGCAAAGACAAACACCGCCTGATATATCAATCATTAGAGGCCCGGTTGGAAGTGGTACATTTACTTATATTTTTGGAGACCTGTCTTTTGACAATGAAGCGATTGGTTGAATGCTATGCGTGATTGGATTTTGGCTGAACTGGAAGCTAATACGCCACTGAGTCTCGATACAACCGCCGGGATTCCAGGCACTCCCCTTAGCCTAGATTGGTGGGAAGTTCAACCAGCCAGTGTTCGGCGCGCTATTATTGAAGGGTTAATTGGACGTCCTTTGCCAAGAGCGGGTTAAGTGTTGCCCTTTAATTTTTAAATAGTTAGAAGCTGCTATCTATTTTTACTTTGGGCTGGAAATATGCACACAATTCCGGATTGGCATGAAATTATTTTCATCTCCACGGCTGTGATGGTTTTGGTGTTTTACGCCTGTATTTTTACAAAAACAGTTAACAAGCCAACCTTGCTATTAAGTGTAGTAATACTCGTAGTTACAGCTATTGTACAGTTCAATGTTTCACCGTTTCCTTTTTATTATACCTTTGCTCTGTTGGGTTTATTGAAACTGGAGTTTTTAAGGCCTTACGGGCTTTTGCTCTTTAGCAGTTTAAAATCAGCTTATAGCGGACTGTTTGAAGAATTTTTCCGATCTGTGTTTGTGGTGCTTTATGTAAAAATCAGGCGGAAAAATGCGGCTAAGAAAAATAAAGTAAATTATACTCACATTAAAACTCTTGATAACCAGGTTTATGGACTAGCCTTTCTCTATGGAATTATTGAAAGCGGCAGGATGGTTTTGCAAGTGTTTCCGGGTATGCTTACAATTTTCCAAGACCGTACTTTAAATGTCGATATTTTGGGAACATCCCAACTGGCGCCTATTCACCCCGTATATATAGTCGTTTTCGCATGTGCTATCATTTTGAGGTATTATATACATCTCCGGTTTTTGCAATTGAGCATTTATTCTCTGGCAGCCAAACGAAAATGGCTTTATCTATTGGCGCTATTGTTTCATTTTTCGGCCGGGGCAATATTTGGATTTTATGAGGTGGGCACCATTGAACGTACCATAATATCGCTCTTGGTGATTGAAATTATATTTGTTGGCATTATGACACTCCTGCTCAGCAAGTTCAATTTGCGTGAACAAATTATTGCAAAGAGTATGAATAAAGTATGCTAAACCGGAACCCCCTCTTTCTCACAAAACGCCCGCACGGTTTCGCGTAAACTATCTGCATCTGACCCTGAGGTTATTTTGGGTTTTATTATGGCGGCTAGCTTGCTTGCATCCAGCGCCAAGATAGCGCTTTTTACTGGGCCTATGCCTGTTACTGGCATGGAGAGATTTTTGAATCCTAGGGCAGTTAGGCAGATGGCTTCTAGGGGTTTGCCGGCTATTTCGCCGCAGATTGTGACCTCGGTCTTGTTTGCTTTACAGCGCCCCGCAATATGGGACAGCAGGGACAAGGCGGCGGGGTGTAGGCCGTCATATAGTCCGGCGACGCGGGGGTTGTCGCGGTCGGCGGCGAAGAAAAACTGCATGAGGTCGTTAGCGCCGACCGAGACGAAATCTGCGTGTTTGCAAATGGCGTCTATTTGCCACGCCAGCGCGGGGGTTTCCAACATGACGCCGACTTCCAGCTTGTCCGGCGGTTCGCCCCCCAGTTTTTTGTGCCGGGCTAGCTCTTTATCCAGTAATGCCCGCGCCGCCTGAAACTCGGAAACCACTGCCACCATGGGAAACATAATGCGCAAATGTTGGCCTGCGCCTGCTTGTATCAAGGCCCTAAGCTGATAGCGTAACATGCCCGGACGCTCTAGGCCGATGCGAATGGCGCGCCAGCCAATGGCCGGGTTTTCTTCGGGAATTGGGTCGCCGTAGGGCAGGATTTTATCCCCACCCAAATCCAATGTGCGAAAGGTCACTGGACGATCACCTCCCCCTGTTTTGGCTACGGTCAAAGCTCGTTTATACAAATCAACTTGTTCATCAAGGCGCGGCATACGCTGGGAGACCATGAACTGGAACTCGGTGCGGAACAGGCCGATACCGTCTGCGCCAGCCGCGTCCAGCCCCGGCAAGTCTACCAATAGCCCGGCATTGAGCAAGAGCGAGACGGGCTTGCCGTCTTTGGTGACGGCTTTTAAATGGCGCTGCTTCTCGAATGCCAGATCGAGCTGGGCGCGGATACCGACCCGCACCATAAATTCGTTAATGTTCTCTCTGGTTGGCCGAATAGCGACCTCGCCTATTTCGCCGTCAACCAGAACTTCGTCGTTCGCTTCGACCCTGTCCAGAACACGCTCGGCCATGCCCACCAGCGGAATACCCAATGTGCGGCAAATAATGGTGGCGTGGGCGGTGCTTGACCCCTCTTCAAGCACTATGCCCTTAAGCTTGCCCCGGTCATAGTCAAGTATTTCAGCCGGGCCAAGATTGCGGGCAAGTATGACGGCATTGTCCGGGAGTTGTCTTTGGCCCGGCTCCAGGTTTTCTCCGCCCAAAGAGCGCAACATGCGGTTGGCCAGATCTTCGAGATCGTGCAAGCGGGCGCGTAAATACGGGTCGCGGGCTTTCAGCATGCGGGCGCGGTGTTCGTTCCGCACACGCTCTACGGCGGCTTCGGCGGTCAGGCCGCTATGGACGGCTTCGTGTAAGCGGTTTAGCCATTGCCTGTCATAGGCGAACATGCGGTAGCTTTCGAATATCTCTTGGGAGGCAGTGCTCATTTCACCGTCAACCATAGCATCAACAGAGCGGCGCATTTTGCGTATGGCTTTGGATAGCCTTGCTTGCTCTTCGGCAGTATTGGTCGACAGCATTTTGCCTACGGTCACAGGCGGTAAATGCAAAACGGCGCGGCCTTGAGCAAGACCACCTGCATATGCTTGGCCTATAATGGTTTCGGCACCCGTAGGTGTGAGGCGTATGCCTTTGAGCCTAGCCTCTGCACCGCCAGCGCGTTCGTCTTCGACCGCGATTTCGGCCAGCAAAGTCGCGGCGGTTAACAAATGCTCTACTTCGGCTTCGCTATAAACCCGCGCCCGTTTGCCCTGCACCACAAGGACGCCGAGATTGCGACCCCCGCGCAATAAAGGCACGCCGAGGAAAGATTGAAAGCGTTGTTCGCCAGTTTCTTCTTTGAAAACAAAATCAGGGTGATCTGAGGCTTCTGCTAGATTAAGCAGTTTCGCGCGCCGCGCCACATAACCAACCAAACCTTCATTTAGACTAAGTCGTGTGCTGTGGACGGCGCTTTGCTTCAATCCTTTGGTGGCGCACAATTCAAGATCGTCACCAGAGCGCAAATAAATTGATGCCACATTGACCTTCATGGACGCGGCAATAATTTTTACAAATTTGTCCAGCCGCATTTGCACTCCGGCTTCAGAAGCCATTAAGGCGCGAATGCGCTTCAGTAATACAATGCCCGGATCGGACTTAATGCTTATGGGGCTTGGAATTTTAATCAAGACGCTCCTAATTCAAAAGCGCTGTGTAGCGCTCGCACGGCCAATTCTGTCATATCGGAATCTATCAGCACACTTATCTTTATCTCGGATGTGGCGATAACCTCGATATTGATATTTTTCTCCGCCAGAGCAGAGAACATTGTGTGCGCCACACCGGTATGGGAGCGCATACCGATACCGACTACGGAAACCTTACTAACCTTCGCATTGACCAATAAATCGTCAAAGCCGATTTTTTTCTTGTTAGTTTCCAGCGCAGCCAGTGTTTTGTCCAAATCTCGTCGTCCAATTGTGAACACCAAATTGGCGCTGTCTTCGCGGCGGGATGTGCCTTGGACAATCATGTCGACACTGATATTCGCCTCGGCCATTACGCGGCAGACACGGGCGACAACGCCCGGTTCATCATCGAGCCGTAATAAAGATATTTGCGCTTCGTCGCGAGAATATGCGACGCCGCTTACAACGCGTTCTTCCATAGTTTCCTCCTCTGCACAGACGAGAGTGCCCGGATTAGGCTCGTCGTCTTGTGCAAAACTGGTTAATACCCTGATGGGTAAATTATTATTCATAGCCAATTCGACCGACCTTGTTTGCAAAACTTTGGCACCTTGTGAGGCCAGTTCCAGCATTTCCTCAAAGGCAATCCGTCCCAGCCGCCTAGCCTCGGGCACTATGCGGGGATCGGTAGTATAGACCCCGTCCACATCTGTATAAATATCGCAGCGGTCAGCGCCCAGTGCCACTGCGAGCGCCACAGCAGATGTATCCGACCCGCCGCGCCCCAAAGTCGAGACACGCCCCTCAGGACTAATGCCTTGAAAGCCCGCGACCACACCCACCACCCCGTCTTTGAGAGATTGGTTAAAGGCCAGAGTTTCTATACCTTTTATCCGCGCCGATGCATGAGCGCCGTCGGTTTGCAGGGGGATTTGCCAGCCCTGCCATGAGCGGGCTTTTACGCCTCTCCGCCTAAGGGCAATGGACAAAAGCCCGCTGGTTACTTGTTCGCCGGATGCGACAATAGCATCATATTCGTCGTCTATATCGCCGCCCGCATTCGAGTCTGCGTCGAGGGCGTCCACATAGCCAACCAGCCGGTTGGTTTCTCCCGACATAGCCGAAACCACCACGGCCACTTCATTACCGTTGGCGTGTTCTGCCGCCACAAGCGCAGACACACGGCGAATCCTGTCCAGGTCCGCCACAGATGTACCGCCAAATTTCATGACTATGCGTGCCATAAATCCTCTTTGTTTATCTGCACCATTGTCTATAAGGGTTTTTCAAGATTTGAAAGACCAATATGACTTCTGCTGCTCACAAAAGCGCTACACATAAAACGGCGACCAGCGTTGATGCGTCCGAAATGGCGCATTTCGCCAAGATGGCCGAGGATTGGTGGAACCCGAACGGCAAGTTTAAACCACTACACATTATGAACGGCTGTCGGGTTAAGTTTATCAAGGACGAGATTTGTACGCATTTTCTCAGAAACCCCGAAAGCGAGTTGCCGCTCAAAGGTCTGCGTATATTAGACGTAGGGTGCGGCGGTGGTTTGCTGTGCGAACCTATGGCTCGTTTGGGCGCAGAGGTAACTGGTGTGGACGCGCTGGAAAAAAACATTAAAACTGCAATGGTGCACGCGGAGAAATCCGGTCTTGATATAGACTATAGATACTCGACCATAGAGGCTCTCATCGACAGCGACGAAAAACCCTATGATGTCGTGCTGAATATGGAAGTGTTGGAACATGTCACCGACCCGGCCTTGTTCACCAAACATTGCGCAAAAATGGTGCGACCAAATATCAAGGGAGTTGGCGGCATCACATTTTGTTCAACCATCAACCGCACCGCCAAAGCCTTCACCTTGGCCATTATGGGCGCAGAATACATCATGAACTGGCTACCCAAAGGCACCCACCAATACGCAAAATTCATCAAACCGCTAGAGATGGTACGCATGCTAAAAGACGCAGGCTTAACCCCTGACGAACCCCTAGGCATGACCTACAACCCATTCGGCGGCACATGGAAAATCACGGACGACACCAGCGTTAATTATTTGGTTCGTTCGGTGAAGTGATGGAATTTTAGACCGGAAATAGTAAGGACGGATGCCAAAGCTAAAAATTTCTAATGTACAATGCACTTGTGACAAAGGGCAAAAAATTGTACTTATGCAAACTTAACAGTACGAGTTGCTTAACTGACCATGAAAAAAACATTGTTTGCTACAATAATTGCCCTAATGTCTCTGATGCAGTATGGGCACGCTTTTAGTTCGCCGAAGCCGCCTGTCTCTATTATTACCCAACAAGAGGCTGATCAATTAAATGCGAAGCTAGATAAGGCTAATAATCTTATAGAGCCATATATGTTTTTGGCAAACACAAAACACAAAAAGGCCAATAAAAAGAAACTCCGACAGGCTATAAAACTATATGATGAGGTATTAAACCGGATACCAGACCACTGGGTTTCGCTGTTTTTTCGTGGGAAAGCGTATCAAGCGTTGGGAGAACATGAAAATGCATACCAATCTTTAAAACTCGCCTTTTACTACCAAGCAGAAAATAAAGACGTCCTAAACGAGTATGCCTTAGAGGCCATGGAACTGGGTTATTTTAAGGAAGCTCTAAGCGTTTTGGCGCAAGGGCAGAAAAGATACCGATCAGATATTGGGGTTAGGGGAAATTATGCACTCGCCTTGATAATGAACAACAATATTGAGGATGGGTTAAAAGCCTTACGCCAAGTCCAAACTCAATGGCCGGATGACCCAATAACTAAGAATATCATTGTTATTGCAGAAAAAATTGAATCCGGTGAAGCCAAATTGCCCACTACGGTTCATGGGTTGCGAAAAATTAAGTAAGAATATTAAACGAGCAGGCTTTTTAAATTTCGATATTGTTAAGTAGCTGCATCTAAAAACGCTCGCATATTGCGGCAAATGCCTTTACAGGTTTGGTCAATGTAATTTGTTGTTGAGCCAATATGTCTGAGACACCCATAATCGACCCTATCGATCTAGCCCGCACCCTTATTCGTTGTGCGTCTGTCACGCCAGCGGACGCGGGCGCGCTTGGGGTTTTGCAGGATGTGCTTGAGGGTATGGGGTTCCGCTGTACGCGTTACCCGTTCGGCGAGGGCGATATGCGCGTTGATAATCTTTATGCGCGGCTGGGTACGGATGCACCTAATATTTGTTATGCTGGTCATGTTGATGTGGTGCCTGTGGGTGATGCGGGTGCTTGGCGGCATGACCCGTTCGGCGGTGTGATAGAGGGCGGGATATTATGGGGGCGCGGAACTGCGGATATGAAAGGCGGCATTGCGGCCTTTGTGGCGGCGGTTTCGGAATTTTTAGAGGACGGCAAGGAGTTTGATGGCTCCATTAGTTTTCTGATTACGGGGGACGAAGAGGGGCCTGCGGTTAACGGCACCCAGAAAGTTTTGCAGGCCATTACTGCGGCAGGCGAGATTATTGATCATTGTTTGGTCGGCGAACCAACCAACCCGAATACGCTGGGCGAGATGATTAAGATTGGGCGGCGCGGTTCTTTGAACGGGGTTTTAACCGTTATCGGCACTCAAGGCCATGTGGCGTATCCCGACTTGGCGGGCAACCCCGTGCCGACGTTATTGAAATTGCTGACGGCGTTATCGTCTAAAAAACTGGACGACGGTAATGAAAGCTTTCAGCCGTCTAATCTTGAGATTACGTCAGTGGATGTTGACAACCCAGCTCATAATATCATTGCCGGTGCGGCCAGCGCGAAATTTAATATTCGCTTTAATACCGAGCAAACCGGAGGCGATTTGCTGGACTGGATCAATTCGGAAATTGAAATCGCCCAGCACGGATTTGACGGTCGTATCGAAGCCAACCTTTCTGTCCCCGGTCACCCGTTCTTGACCAAGCCTTGCAAGCTCTCGGATAAATTGTCAGCCGCCATAGAAGACATTACCGGGCATAGGCCCGCACTTTCTACCAGCGGCGGCACGTCCGATGCCCGCTTCATCACCCATTATGCGCCCGTGGTTGAATTTGGCCTTATTGGCAAAACCATTCATCAGGTAAATGAACATGCAGAAATAGCTGATATAAAAAACCTCAAGCAAATTTACAAAGCGTTTTTAGTGCGCTACTTTGGGGCATGAATTTAGTTCGTATATTTAATGGTGTGGTTAACGCCTTACGTGACAAACCGTGGGAGGACGGTTTCGATTTGTCGCCTCGTGGTTTGCAGCGCTCATTTAACGCGGTTGCGGCCTATATTCCGCTGGGGCTGGTTGCGGCCAGGGCCGCGGTTAAATATAATGATAATACGGCGTCTATGCCTTACGGTTCAATCGCGATGACCTTGGGCTTAATAGCTTTGACATTTCCGCTCATCGCTTATGTTTTGTGTATGCTCTTTGATAAAATGGACAGGTTCAGGCCGTGGGTCATCGTCCGAAATTGGACAAATTTATTCGTATATGCAATGATTGCTGCCGCCCTCGGCTTGTATTTGTTTGGCGTGTTGCCGTTTTTCCCGGCCTATGTTTTGGCGCTGACCCTGTATGTCGGTACTTTGGCGATTGATGTACGGTTGGCATGGCGGATAGGCGGGTTTGATTGGATAGGCGCGGTATTTGCAGGTATTCTCATTAGCACCGCCACCATGATGGTGCTTTTGCTGGCTATTAGCCAGAACATCGCATAGCTTAAATGGTGGGTGCGAAAATAGACTTATTTGAACTTTTGGTGAAGCACCCTTTTTTATTTTTACGGGATGTCCACCGCCGATTTGTAGCGGACGACGGGTTTGCGCTTTCTGGCAATATTGCATTTTCATCGCTATTGGCGTTTTTCCCGTTCCTGATTTTCTTGACGGCTCTGGCCGGGTTTTTGGGCAATGAGCCTTTGGCGCGGACCGTGATAGATTATCTATTATCCGTCGCCCCCGCTGAAATCGTCGCGCCTGTGTCCGACGACATCCATTCTATCCTCACCGTGTCCAATAAGCGGGTGTTGACATTGTCCATCGCCTTCACACTGTATATTGCCACAGGCGGGGTCGAAAGCTTGCGGGTTGGGTTTAACCGTGCTTATGGTCTGGGCGCAGAAATGCGCAGGCCGTGGTGGATGCGGTTTTTGCAGAACTTGGCCTTTGTTATCGGTGGGGCGGGCGTATTATTGGTGTTGGCGGTGCTGATTGTGTTTGCGCCTTTGTGGTGGGACGTTGCCGCATCCCGCGCCGAATTTTTAGACAATCTTTCGGCCTGGTTCCATTTATTGCGCCTGCCTGTTGGCATGGGCGTCATGTTTTTAGCGCTGAGTGTCGGGCATTTGTTTTTGCCCCGCAAACGGCTTAGGTTCAGACAAGTCCTGCCCGGCATATTGGCAACCATGGTTTTGTGGCTATTGGCTGCAAAATTATACGCCCAATATACGGCAGAATTTTCCCGCGCCCAAATCATGTATGCAGGGCTCGGCAGTGTTGTCATCGCCCTGCTTTTCGTTTACATTTCCGCCGCACTGGTTATTCTTGGCGGTGAATTTAACGAGGTCTTGATGCTACGCCGCCAAGAAAAAGAGAACAGTCAAGAAGAAAAACGCGAGCCAAAAAAAGAAAACTGGCAAGCAACAAATACAGGGAACTAAAATGGAAATTTTTGCAGACTATCATATGACGGGCATTGCCATGGCTGCGGCAGGCGTTTTGTTATTTATACAATTATTGGTCGCGGATGTGGCGGGCATGAAAGTGCCGCACATACCCGGCGCACCCATTGAGGCCGACCATAACAAATTCATATTCCGCGCCCACCGGGCGCTCGGTAATATGAATGAAAGTGTCTCCATATTTATTATCTTCACACTGGTCGGCATTCTATCCGCCGCAGACCCGCTCTGGTTAGGTCGTTTGGCGTGGGTGTATATTGCCGCACGCGCCGCCTATATGCTGTGCTATTGGTTTAATATAAAGCTTATGCGCTCCGTATTCTTCGGGATTAGCCTGGTTGCCCTGCTCGGACTTGGCGGTATTATGGTGCGCGGCTTGATGGGTTAAGGTTCGCGGCAAAATAATTATCTTGATTTTATATTTATCTTGACTTTATGTGACAGACGTCACATTAAAGAGCATGAAACACATACCTAGCCCACCTGAACTTGTTCTGCTTAAGGCCTTATGGGCGCGCGGTGCTTTGCCTGTGCGTAGTCTCCACGATATTTGCGCATCAGAGCTTAATTGGTCATTTTCCTCGACCCGCAAGACAATTGAGCGCATGGTCGACAAAGGTTTCGTTTCCGTTTCAACGACATCTAAGCCAGCCAGTGTATCAGCACGGATATCAAAAACCACGACCCTCGCCCATATGGCGCGCGAGTTTTTTGGCCGTGTCCTGGAGGTCGACGGGCCACTCCCGGCCTCAGCTTTCACAGGCAGCACCCTACTTTCCGACGAGGAGCTGGACGAACTAGAAGGCCTTTTGGGCGGCCTGTCTTAATCTCTGCGGGACACCAAATTGAGGAAAATTGCCGCTGATAATCCAGCGCTGCCGTAGAGCATGGCCATGACCATGACCTGGTAGCGGACTGCGATTAGGGGGTCTATGCCTGATAAAATCTGCCCAGTCATCATGCCGGGCAGAGAGACCAAACCGACGGCAAACAGGGCGTTGGTGATCGGGATCATGGCGGTGCGAAAAGCGCTGGCACGGGCTTGATTTATGCTCATATTGCGTCCGCGCTCTTCATAATATCGTTCCGCCGCCAGTGCGATTGCATTCATGGAGCCTGCAAATATCATGCCTGCCAGCGGTATCATCATATCGGCGCGGTACCACGGTGTTAGCTGTAAAACACCTTGGGTTATCAGGGTGAGCACCGACGCTCCACCAACAAGAACGGAAATTAAAGCTGTGAAAAACAAGGCTTTGCGCTTTTCTTTCACAGTGCGTAGGGCAATCCAACTGGCGGCAATTACCATGACGCTGAGCACTAGAACAAGAATCCAGACACTGTCTGCACCGAATATATATAATAAAAAATACCCAATAATCAGCAATTGTGCTAACATGCGGCTGACCCCGTAAACCCCTTCCTTCCAGGCTAAGCCCCAGCGATATTGTATGGCCAAAACCACCATGACCGGGACTAAGGAAAGCGCCAATAAATTTAGCGGGATGGTTGTTATCGTGTCTGACATCTGGTAGGTCTTGTGAAAATTATGGGAAAGCAATATGACAAATCCAATCACTGTTTATCACCTTCCGCGCTC
>Ga0256839_1005627_pt1 | contig 11451 bp, 7 predicted proteins | sample 354166metaG_FD_185968 | JGI IMG/M metagenome (GOLD analysis project Ga0256839, IMG submission 185968) | Hydrothermal vent microbial communities from Mid Atlantic Ridge, Atlantic Ocean - 354-166 | ecosystem: Environmental > Aquatic > Marine > Hydrothermal vents | place: Atlantic Ocean: Mid...
GGTGAGGAACTTGCCCGCCTGGCTTCGAGCCGCCGCGTTCTCCAAGAAGCTCAGTTGAGCCGTCGTGGAAGCGACCTTAAAGGCGCTTCCCTCCCGGAGGAGAACGGGGAGACAGGCTTCCAGCACGGAAAGGGCGGAGTAGGGGGTAGCCGAGACGTGCAGCTTCCACCCTTGGGAGCGAGAGGGACCCTTCCCGTTCGGCAGGATCAGGGTCCACAGCTCGTCCCTTCGTACGGTCACGGTTCGCTCCTGCACGAGGGCGTTCAAGCGCTCCTGGATGGGGTCCGAATCTAGACCTGCATTCGCTTCCGATTCAAAACTACGCCCTTTTGGGAACATGACCTTCTCCATAGCATCCCCCTTTTACGGGAGGGAAGCGGGGGCACAGGCAGGCAGGTTCTGCTTCTGCTTCTGTGCCCCCGGGTTGGTCCTAGAAGCCGGGATCGGTGTACGGAGGGTCAGGAATGCTCACCGGGCTGGTGCAGGGCCATCCCGTAACGCCGCAGATGTCCCAGGGAGATTCCCCAGTTAGCTGCTGAAGTTGCTCTACGGGTGTCATGGTCTCACCTCACTTTTCTTTTCAAGCGGACAGCTCTTAGCTTTTGGAGTCGTCGTTTACGGCTCCGGTACCGGCCAAGTAGGGTCCGTAACTCCGGTACAGGTGCACATGCAGATGATGGTATGGGGCCAGCAATCTCCGCTTTGGGAAAGGTCCGGTTCCAGCTGCTGAAGCCTCTCGGTAGCCGTCATAGCGATCCCTCCTTTCTCTCTCTTGCATAGCTCACAGCAGGGTAGCGCGTCGATAAACGGGATAAACCGCAGCCTTCATCGACTTTACCGTTCAACGCCCTCCTCGATGAGCTTTCTCAACAAGCGGGTTTAGGAATCACCTCCCCTCGTCTTTATGGAAGAGGAAGGGAGGGATGAGGATGCTTTATCTGGATCACTAGGAGAAAGGAGGTGAAAGCGAAAGGACCTAGGGAGGAACACGGCTGCGAGCAAGGGACCTCCCTAAGTCCTTAGCCGTCGGGTATGCGGCCGCCTTAGCCTAGCACAGCTCCCGATAAGGGGCAAGGGCGGCTGGCTATCCCTCGCCCCGAAGCCATGAGGAAGTGGATAAAGAAGCTCTTACCCGTAAGGATCGGGCTGGTGGTAGGCTTGCTCCTCCTTTTTCTCTTTGGGGTGCCCTCTTTGGGGGAGAAGCTGCCCATAGAGCCTCCGGTGAGCGGAGCTCCTGTGTCATCTCCCTAGTCCATGGGCCGAAGACGGGAAAGAAAGCGTACGCAGTAGGGAGGAAGCAACGCTTCCTCCCGTTTGCTTTACGGAACCTCCTTCTCGTGGTATCGTAAAGCCACCGGGGGGAGGCGAGCATGGAGCTGAGGATTCGGCTTTTCGGGGGCTTCGAGGTCCGGCGGGGGAAGGAGCGGCTCGAGCCGCTCCTCTCGCGCCAGGCCCGCACCCTGCTGAAGGTCCTCCTCCTGGCAGAGGGCCGGCCGGTCCTCTCCGATCAGCTCATCGAGATCCTCTGGCCGGAGGACCCGTTCGCTCGGGATCTGGATCGAGCCCGCCGGTCCCTGCGGGCGCGGGTCTACGAGGTGCGCCGGGTCCTGGAGCCGGCTCCCCCCGCTCCCTATCGCTACCGCTACCTGCAGACCGTCCCCGGGGGGTATCGCTTCGCTTTAGAGTCGGAAGAGCAGCTGGACGTGGCGGCGTTTCGCGCCCGCTTGAGGCGGGCTCAGGCCCGGGAAGAGGAGGGGCGCTACGCGGAGGCCGTCCGGGAGTACGAGGCGGCCTTGGAGCTCTATAGGGGGGACCTGCTCCCGGAGGACCGCTACGAGGAGTGGGCTCAGGCCCCGCGGGAGGAGCTGCAGCGGGCCCACCTGCAGGCGCTGATGGGGGCGGCCGAGGCGTACGCCCGGCAGGGGAAGTACCGCCGGGCGCTGGAGCTGGGGGAGGTGGCCCTCGCCCGGACGGGGGAGCTGGGGGAGGTGCGGGAGGACCTTTACCGGCGGCTGATGCTCTATCACGGGCAGCTGGGCAACCCGGCCGGGGTCCGACGGCTCTACGAGCGCTGCCTCCGGGAGCTGGCCGAGCGCTGGGGCCTGGAGCCGCACCCGCACACCCGCAAGCTCTACGAGCGGCTGCTGCGGGGGGAGCCCGCGGGCCCGGACCCGGACGCTATCGTTGAATCCCGGAAGCCCTATCCCTCGCCGGCGCCGGAGCCGCTGCCGCCGGGGCCGGGACGGCTCCCCTTCGTGGGACGGGAGAGACTCTACTCCCAACTCGTGCACCGGCTAATCGAGGTGGCCCGGGGCCGGGCGCGCGGGGGCCTCTTCTTGATCGAGGGGGAGGCGGGGGTGGGCAAGACCCGCCTCGCCCGGGAAGCCCTGGCCTATGCCCGGCGGGAGCTCCAAGCCTGGGTGCTGGCCGGGGCGGGCGGGGAGCTGGCGGCCAAGCGCCCCTATCAGGCGCTCCGCCAGGCCCTGCAGGGGGCCTTGCGCTTCCTCCCCAAGGGGGAGCGGGAGAAGCTGGCCCGTTGTCTAGCGGAGCTTAGTCCTGAGGGGAGGGAAGGGGAGGCGAGAGAGGGGCTTCCGACCGGGGAGGCCGAACGCCTCCGGCTCTTTTGGGATCTGGGGGAGCGGCTCTTGGGCTGGGCGCGGGCGGCCCCCCTGTTGGTCCTCTTCTTCGACGACCTGCCCCGGGTCGACCCCTCCACACAGGAGTTCTTGGCCTACTTGCTCGGGCAGCTGGAGTGGGCGGGGGAGGGGGAGGGGGAGGAGGTCCCCCTCGTCGTGCTGGGGACCGCCCGCCTCCCCTTCGAGTTCGAGCCCGAGGGACCAGGGGATCTCTGGGAGGGCCTTCGGACCCAAGCGTATCGGCTGGAGCTGGAGCCCCTCTCCGCGGAGGCGATCGTCGACCTCCTCCGACAGCAGGCCCCCTCTCTTTGGGAGGGGGAGCGTCGGAGGCTGGCAGAGGCCCTCCGCTTCGGGAGCGGGGGCAACCCCCTGGCGCTGACGGCCCTCCTCCAGGAGCTGGTGGAGGAGGAGGCGCTGCGGGTCCTGCCCGGTGGGGAGTGGCGGCTCGGCGTCGACGTAGAGGAGGCCGAGCGCCGGATTCGGGCGGCCCTGCCCCGGGAGCTGCGGGCGCTTTTGGAAGCCCGTCTGGCGCGGCTGGACCCCCAAGACCGGCGGCTGCTCGAGCTCTTGAGCGTCCTGGGGGACGCGGCGGAGCGGGAGGTCGTGCGGGCGTTGTGGGAGCGCCTGGCCGGGGACGGGGAGGGGGAGTGGGCCCTGGTGGAGCGGCTCGGGCGGCTGGAGGGAGAGCTCCTGCTGGTGGGGGAAGGGCCGCGCTACCGCTTCGCCCACGAGAAGATCGGGGAAGTCCTCTACGAGGGCTTGGGCGAGGCGGAGCGGCGCTGGCTCCACGCCCACGTGGCCGAGGTCCTCCGGGACGTTGGGGAAGGGGAGGGGAAGGGCGTGCCTCCCCGGGTGTTGGGCCACCACTGCGCCCGGGCCGGCCGCCGGAAGGAGGCCGTGCCCCTACTGCTCGAGGCCCTCCGGGAGGCGGTGGAAGCGCACCGCAACACGGAAGCCTTGGCGATCGCCGCCGAAGCCGAAGAGGTCCTGCAGGCCTGGGCTGCCGCTGCGGCTGCGGAGCCGGGCCGGAAGGGTACCGACGAGGACGAGGGGAGGCTCCTCCGCTTCCGGGTCGAGCTGGAGCGGGGCCGGGTGCAAGCCTATGACCGGCTGGGGCGGCGGGAGAAGCAGGCGAAGGCGCTCGCCCGCCTCCTCCCCTTGGCCGAGCGGTTGGGACCGGCCCAGGCGGCGGAAGCCTATCGCCTCCAGGCGGCCTTCCACCTCGCCACGGGGGACCCGAACCGAGCCCGGGAGGCCGCCTCGAAGGGGCTGCACTACGCCCTCCGGACGGGGGATCGGCGGCTGCGCTGCCGGGCGCTCCTCCAGCTGGCCCTCGCCTCCCTGAACGCTCATGAAGAGGCAGAAGCTCTCTTAGACCGAGCGGAGAGGGAGCTCCCCCAGGGAGCAAAGGGGGAGGCCGCTCAACTCTTCTACTACCGGGGTACGCTAGCCTGGAGGCAGGAGAAGTACGCTGAAGGAGAGCGGGCGTACCGCCGGGCCCTTGCCCTGATGTCCCGAGGGGAGAAGGGCCGGGTACTTTTGGGCTTGGGGAATATGCGTTGGGCGCGCGGCGATTATAAACGGGCAATGGAAGCGTATGAAGAGGCGCTCCGGCAGGCTCGGGAGGCGGAGGACCTCCGGACCGCAGCCCATGCCCTCAGCAACCTCGGCATGGTATGGAGCGACTTAGGAGAGTATGAGAAGGCAGAAAAGTTCTTACGGCAGGCCTTAGCCCACCACCGCCGCCTGGGGGATAAGCAGGCCCAAGGACTGGATCTGAACAGCTTGGGTTGGCTAGCCCTGGAGCTCGGGGCCTTTGAGGAAGCCGAAGCGTATCTCCAAGAGGCCCTCCGCCTCTTTGAGGAGCTGGACTGGCCCCATGGGAAGGCCATCGTCCTGCACAACCTGGGCCAGCTCGCCTGGCGCCGAGGCCGAGCTGGGGGTCAGAAAGGCAAGGAGGAGCAGGAGCAGGGACTGACCCGCATGCGTGAGGCCCTCGATCTCCTTCGAGAGATCCAAGAAGTCCGGAATCGCCAAGGTGTGCTCCGGGACCTGGGAGAAGCCCTGCTGGAACGGCAAGAATTCTCCGAGGCCTTAGAGCTGTTCCACGAGGCCTTGGGGATCTGCCAGGCCCTGAAGCTGCGGGAGGGGGAGATGACCGTGCGGGCCGCCCTGTGCCGGGCCTACCTCGGGCTCCAGAAGCTCAAGGAAGCCGAAACGGCTTCGGAGCAGGCCCTGGTCCTCCTGCGCGAGCACAAGCTGGAGGGCTCTCCGCGGGCCGTGCACGTCTGGTTCGCCCGCTTTCGGGTCCTGGAAGCCCAAGGCCAAAGGGAGGAAGCCCGAAAAGCCCTCGAGGAGGCCCGAAAGGCCCTGGAGGGGATCGCCGAACGCCTGCCAGACCCGCAGAAGCGGGCCCGCTTCCTCCAAGCCCACCCCCTCTCCGGCCCGATCCGCGACGCCTGTAGGCGCTATGACGTGCCCGTCCCCGATCGAGAGGTTGCACCCTCTAGCCCTCCTCTGGAGCGGGCGCATAAGGAGGAGGAAGAGGCGTGTTATGAGCGCTTGCGACGGGCCCGCTGGCCGGACGGGGTGCGTTGCCCGAGCTGTGGGAGCGGCCACGTCCAAGCCTACGGGCGGGTCCGCCGCACGCCGGAGCGCCGCTACCTCTGCCGCGCCTGCGGGAAGGCCTTCAGCGATCGGACGGGGACGGTCTTCGCCCACAGCAACCTCCCCCTCTCTAAGCTCTATCACGCCCTACACGTGGTGGCCCAAAGGGAAGAGGGATCGTCCGAGTCCGAGCTCGTGAAAGAGCTCCAGAAGAGCTTGGGGGTCTCCCGCCGCACCGCGGCCCTGTGGGCCGAGCGCCTCCGCCGCACCCTCCAAGAAGACGGGCTTGTTCGCCGCCTCGTCCAACTCCAACGGGAACCGAGACGCCCCTAGCAAGCGCCGGCGGGGGCGGGGGATGCCCCCTGCCCGTGCCCCGGGAACCGTTGTGTTGGCCTCCTCACCCCACACGATCCTTCACCGATCGGCCCCCTCTACCCCCCCACGGCGACAAAAGCAGGATGCACTCAAGGTTTCCCCGGGCCAACACGATTGCACCTCAACGCGGTAGAGTCCTCCCGGAACGAAACGGAAGGAGGGAGCCTCCCCGTCGTCATGAAGTGCATCTCCGGGAACGGAAGAAGCGGGAACGGAAACGGCAGCGGCAGCGGCGGCTGTCTCTTCCCCCGGCTCTCGGCGGAGCTCCCGGGAGGGTGGGTCAATCGGGTCTTCTTCGAGAAGGGGGAGACGCTCTTTGAGCAGGGGGAGGCCGTGGCCGGCTGCTACCTGCTCTGTCACGGCTGGGTGAAGGAGTTCTACCGCACCCCCGGAGGGGAGAAGCGGGTACTCCGGCTCGCCGGACCGGAAGAGGCCCTGGCCCTGGAAGGGGTCCTGCTGGAGAGGAGCTGGCACGAGACGGCTGCCCAAGCCTATACCGACGTCTGCGTCGTCTTCCTGCGGCGCGAGGGGGTCCGAGAGCTCCTCCGGAAGGCGGACTGGGCGGCCTTCTTCGGGGAACGTCTGGCGCAGGCGACCGAAGCCCTCAGGCTCACCCACCAAAGGAGCGCCACCTCCGTGCGGGCCCGGCTGGCGGCCCTGCTTTTGGAGCTGGACCGCCAAGGGCTCTTAAACGAACTGCCGCTGACGAACGAGGAGCTGGGGGAGCTGATCGGCTGCACGCCGGTGGCCGTCTCCCAAAACCTGTGCCGCCTCAAGCGCGTCGGAGCCCTGGAGCGCCGCCGCAAAACCCTCACCGTCCTCGATCCCCAAACGCTCGCCTCTCAGGCCGTCGATTGAGGGACGGGCACCCCTCTCGGAGCTTCCTCCGCCCCTTCCTGCGCCGAGCCGGGCGTCCCCCGACCCCGATCTTGGGCTTGAGTTTGATCCCGAACCCGCCCTGTGGGCGAGAGGGCCAGAACCCGAGAGAAGAGCGCGTGAAACCGAAGATCCCCGTGGAGGATGACGATCAGGGTCTTCCCCTGGGTGCGCTCCCAAATGGCCCGCATGAGGGGTTCCTTGCTCGCCTCATCCACGTGGGCCAGCGGCTCGTCGAAGAGGTAGCAGTCGGCCTCCTTCAGCAACGCGAGGAGGACCGCGGCCTTCTTCCGCTCCCCCGCCGAGAGCTCCTCATAGGTCTTGGTCAGGTGATCGGTCGTCAGCCCGAGCGTTCGGGCCAGCCGTCGGGCCTCCTCCGCCGGAGGGAGGAGCGCCTCCAAGGGGAGGGGGGGCAGGGCCACGGGCTCGATCAGGGCCGAGACCCGCTCGGGCGGGAACGTGATGAGCCGACCCGCTTGGGGGGAAAGCCAGCCGGCCAGCAGCCGGGCCAGGGTGCTCTTGCCCGAGCCGTTCGGCCCCACGATCAGGACCCGCTCCCCCGGCGCGATCGTCACGCTCACCCCGTCGAGCACCTTTTTCGGCCCGTAGGCCCAGCGAACGTCTCGGAGGGCGATTCGATCCCCGTATTCAACTCCCATCCCCCCTCGAGTGCGCGTGGACCGGAGGAACTCCTGCACTCGCTCGATGACAGCTAGACTTCTGAGGGCAACGGGCCATCCCTGAAACAGCTCTAAGAAGCTGTACGTGGAGGTGACGAACACCCGGCTGAAGGCGAGGAAGCTCCCGAACGACATCCGCCCCAGGAAGACCTCATAGCCGGCCAGGATCAAGATCACGGCCTGGAATACGGAGAGGATGACCTCACCACTCTTCTGGTAGAGGGTAGCGTTTCTCACCCGCTGGTAGAGGACGGAGGTGAAGCGCCGGAGATGGTCTTGGATCAGGGCCTGAACCTTCGGCATCAAGCGCAAGACCCGAACCATAGGATAGGATGCGAGGCTGTGGATGAGGATCTTACGCAGCTGCGCTTCCTTCTCTTGTTCCTCCTTCGATTGGGTGAGGACGCGGGAAGCAAATCGCTGCGAGGCCCAATAGATCCCGGGCACGGCCAGGAGACCGATCAGCGCCACGGTCGGGGAGAGGAGGAAGGCCACCCCGGTGGAGGCGGTCAGCCGAATGAAGACGGTCGTAAGGCTGAGCAGGGTATCCACCGTGGAGAAGACGGCATTCTTCACCTCTTCGTAGGCACGGGAGAGGAAGTAAGAGCTGTCCTGTTCCAGGATCCGGCTATAGGGCAAGTTATAGTATCCTTCCACGGCTTGGAGGACCCGATCCTGGACGATTCGGTTCTTCAGGGCTTGAGTGAGCAGGCGAATATGCAGACCCGTCAGGTAGATCAGAGCCGAGGTTCCGGCGAAGAGGAGGGCGACGACCAGGAAGGCGGAGAAGTCCTGTCGGAGGATCCCCTCATCGAAGAGGGCCTTGAGCAGCAAGGGGGGTAGGGTGGCCCCGGCCCCGTCGGCCAGAACCGCATAGCCGATGAGGCCTAGAAGCTGGACCTCCTGTCCCCGGAACAGGGATCGAACCTCGCTCAGCCTGCGGACCATGGTTGGATCACCTCATCGAGCATGAAGAATCGGGGGAAGGGGTGCAAGAGCCGGTGGAAGAAGGCCGCCACTCCCGCCCCTCCGGTGCCAAAATCACAGCTGATGCGAGCCAGTCCACGCCCCGGGTAAGCCACCCCTTGAGGGCGCGGGATCCCGAACAGCAAGACGCCCTCAGCCACCCTGTAGGCCCATTGAAGGTATCTCTCCTCCCCCGTAAAGAGGTGGAGATCGATGAGGAACTCCCCTAAGCCGGAGAGCCCGACAAATTGGGAGGGAGAGATCGCATATTTCCGACTCGCATCCTCCTCCGCCACCCGCTCCACGACCTCCCAATAGCTCTCTTCCTGTAATACTTGCGCATATCGGAGGGCGACCGTCGCTATGCCTGAGCTTCCGTGGTACCAATAGGGGACTTTCGTACGATCTTTGAGGCTTATCGGTGCTGTAAGTATGCCCTCCACTTCCACTAAGTGGTTTAAGTCAAAGGCCAGAAACTTTTTCCCCTCTTCGAGATAGGGCTCTCGGCCCGTTACCAAGGCCAAATAGAGGAGGAACAACGCCACCCCGCTGGCTCCCAGGGCGCAGCCGAGGTAAATATCCCCATCTTCTTGAGGGAACCCATACTCCGCTCCATCTTGGGACCGGCTAATAATGTGTTCCCCTGCTTCCATCGCCTTTTGGTAATAGATACGATCGCCGGTCTGGAGCCAAAAGTGGAGATTCGTCATTCCCCAGCCGGAGATCCCGTGAAAGAGATCTAAGTTCTTGAATAACAAGGGGTGATCATAGGTCATCTGTAAGACCCTCGCCGCGCTATCATATAGATTTAACTCGAGTAATACCCAAGCAATACCACTTAATCCCATATATAATCCCGGGGGATACTCCTGCGGAGTGATCCGTGAGACGTGAGATTGGACCCAGGTAAGCAGATCGTTGGGCAGCTCTCCTAAAATCCTCTTCAGCACATAGATCACGCCTAAGTTGCCATAAGCAATACTTAAGGTATTCGTGAAGTAAGCCCGGGGATCCAGTGGGAAAAGCTCCCCTTCTCTATAGCCTCTCACCGCTAGGATGTATTGAATAAGTTCATCCTTTGTCCGTTCAATCTTCCCCTTCAATCCGTGTATAGACCGGCTTTTTCGGTGTGGTTTTCGGAGGATTTTCCTATCTAGGGAAGTAATGAGATCACGAGGATGGGGGCGATCCTCAGGTCGATCGCTCATCAAATCGCGAATGACCTGAAGGGTAACCTGTGGCAGCCCCACCTCCTTCGCCGCATCTTCCATGACCCGATCCCGAATCCTGGTGTCCCAGTCGAACAGCTCATTGAGGGGCAACAGCAAGAACGCTGCCATAGCCCCGAGGGAATAGTAATCGTCCTCGTAACAAGGCTTCCTTCCGGCTCTTCGCTGTGGGGAGGCGAAGCCAGAGGTAAATACATGGTTGTACTCTTCGGCCCACTCTGGATCATAAGCGGCTTCGAAGTCGATCAGTTTAAAGCCCCACCGGCCGCTTTCGCCGGTGACCATAACGTTATTAGGGGAGAGGTCACAAAAAACGATCCCACGATCCTGTAAGATCTCTATCGCCCGCGAGAGTTCCGCTATGGCAAGCTTGAAGAAATCCAGGAATTCATCGACATCCTGGTCACGAACCCGCGTCTTTAAGAGCAGGCGGGTGTCCAACCTCGAAAGGAATAGCCGCAAAGTCTCTCCCTCAATGTACTCCTCGGCTAAGAACAGATGTTCCCACTCGTGAAAGAGTTCTATAGGTTTGGGAGCGATTCCTGTGCCCTCCAGCTTGCGCAGCAGAAAATATTCCTTTTCCAAAGCGTTCCAAGCCTCTTCCTCGCCAAAATAGGTGAAAGGACGTGCTTCTTTGAGCACTACGGTGTCCCCCGTCCTTTGGTCTAAAGCTTGGTACACCCCACCGGTGGTGGCAAAGCTTAACGGCTCCTGCACGAGATATCTCCCTCTTAATACGATGCCTTTATCTTCCATGCGTCATCACCCCGCCATTTCTGAGCTTACCTTCTCGAAAGGATCGGTTACCCAGGGAGGCAATTTAAAATAAGGGGTACGCTTGTCAGAAAAGTTCTCCCCTTGAAACAGGATCACGGGTTCCTTTTCCCCATAAACGTTTATGGCGTATTGCTGAGCAAAGCCGCCGTAGCGATAGTAAACGGATCGGCTATCCTTGTATCTCCGATCGGACAGGATGTAGGGGCCTTGAAATCCTTGCGTGGCTCGATAAACCTCATCGATCAATTCTATAAAGCGGGATTCATCGCTCGGATAGATCGTTATCAGCTTGCCCGCCCCCGGTCTCGGCCAAAGCTTAGAGCAAAGGAGTCTACTGACGAACAGGTCAACCGCTACTTTAAAAGCCGTTTGATTTCCCACGCAAATCCTTCCTGTCTTCTCCAATACAGACCGAATTTCGGGCCAATGGACGGAAACATGGATCTTCCATCCATGAGGAGGGAGCGCTACTCGCGGCGGCCGGCAATGATACCAGATGTTCGTCTTCTGAATGCTCCAAGTGGAGGGAACTAAATCCTTAAGGGTTTCTAGAATAACCTTGTCGCGAGGTTGGTAGTACCGCAAAGAACCGAAGAATTCCGGATGAACCATGCTATGCATAAAGACCATTTCTTGCTGCATTCGCCAAAACTTCATCGATCTCCCCCTTGAGTCCGCTTCGGTATAGACCCAGGATGAAATCCCTTCCCACCTGCCTGCAGATCGACCCGGCCCTGGACCTCCCGGAGCTGGACCCTTCCCGCCCCGACCCGAAGGAGGATCCTCGGGGCTTTGACCTCCTCAAGCCATAGCTCCCCCGCCTCCAGCTCCACCGAGATCTCCGTAAGGCTTTGAACCCCTACCAGATGGATCCGTCCGGCCTCCTGCCGCAGCTCGAGCCGAACGCCAAAGGGCACCCAGACCCGGTAATCCAGGCGCCCCAAGGCGGCTGGGGCGGTCGGGGCCACCCGTACGGAGGTCGTTTCCTTCCGCAGCTCAACCCCGATCCCCTTAAGGGTTTGGGGGTCATCGGCATACTTGACGACCTCAAGGCGCAGGAGCCGCTCCGGCCACCCGTGGACCTCCACGACACCCCGGACGTTCTCCAGGCGTACCTGATCTTGACGGAACAGGTCTAACGTGTAGTCCTGCACCTCCCGGTGGGCGTAAGATCGGTCCAGAAAGGGCTCGGTCCCGGGGGGACCGAGCGGCCTCATAAGGAGCAGCAGGACCAAACCCAAGGCGACCCAAAGCCAAATCCGATTGTCCATCGGTCCCCCCTAGCGGACCACTTCCAAGCCCCGC
>Ga0256839_1005628_pt1 | contig 11450 bp, 14 predicted proteins | sample 354166metaG_FD_185968 | JGI IMG/M metagenome (GOLD analysis project Ga0256839, IMG submission 185968) | Hydrothermal vent microbial communities from Mid Atlantic Ridge, Atlantic Ocean - 354-166 | ecosystem: Environmental > Aquatic > Marine > Hydrothermal vents | place: Atlantic Ocean: Mid...
AGCTCAGCTGGCTAGAGCGTCCGCTTGACATGCGGAAGGTCGGGGGTTCGAGTCCCTCACCGACCACACTGTCGGCAGTCTGCGCGTCTGCCAATATTAATTGCCAAAACTCATAAAAAAGTAAGCAAAACATTCCTCTATTCGACTCAAAAATTGATAAAATATTATCAAAGGCCGTTTAGCTCAGCTGGTTAGAGCGTCCGGCTTACATCCGGGAGGTCGGGGGTTCGAGTCCCTCAGCGGCCACCGAAACCTAAAATAATTGAAAGTAAAAGTTATGCAGAGACTGTATATTGAAATTAAATATATCTTTAAAAACATTAAAATATAAAAGGGTCTTGCCCAGATAACAGCGTTTCAGATTTAGGGGAAGCGCTGTATAATGGATAAAATGGAGGGGATAAAGCGTCGGCACATAAGCAAGGATAAATATAGGATAATATTTCGTAGTTTTATAGCTGACATACCTGCCTGTAAAACAGTGATAATAGCTGGGGTAAACAGAAAGACGGCTGATTATTATTATAATCTTTTCAGGGCAGTAATTATTAAAGCAGTGCTGAAGGAGAGGGAGGAGGTGAAATTAGGCAATGGGGTCGAGATAGATGAGGCCTATTTTGGTCCCAGTAGGATTAAGGGGAAAAAGGGCAGGGAAGAAGGTAATTGTTTTTGGTATATTAAAAAGGAGAGGGAAGATCTATTATACCCAGATAATCAATCAACAGAGTTGAAAGGCAAGAGGTAATGCCTATTGTAAGGAAAGTAGTTAAGGCAGGTTCTGATATTTACTCTGATGGGTGGAGGAGCTATGATGCGTTAGCGGTTTATGGATACAATCACAAGAAGGTGAGACACGAGAGGGATGAATTTGTTAGCAAGAAAAACAGACAGATACACATCAACGGAGTAGAATCATATTGGTCTTGGTTAAAAAAGAGGTTAGCACAATTTAATGGTATGAAGAAAGAACAATTCCAAAGGTATCTTTTAGAATCAGAATGGCGTTTTAATCACCGTTTTACCCTAGAGAATGATTTACGAGAACTATTAAAACAGTTAATATTTAACAGTTAAATGGGCAAGAGCCATAAAAATTATGACAAACGAAAGAAATAATGAATTACCACATCAAATAGATATATTAAGACAAATAAAAACAAAGGTGATAAATATAGCTAAAGAAAAAATATACAAGTAGAAATACTAACAGAAGATGATGAAATATTAAAGAGGGCAGTAAAGAGAATTGCAGAGGAACTAGGTCCTGATACAGTAGTAGAATATTATTTATCTAGTCCCCATTCAACAAGAGGACGTATTCTCTTTCCCTATATTAGACTAGATAAATTGATACAATCAATACTGGAGAGTCTAGATATTATAGCAAATACTAATGATAATAAGCGTAAGGAAAGAGTGCTTAACAGAGTAACTGTTTGGGTAGCAAAACTGTTAGCCTGGGTCTATATAGGTTTTGAAGGCAAAATAAATACATTAGCAAATCATCCATCATCATATAAAAACTGGACAATAGGGAGTGGACATACCAAAAATAGGGAGTGGACATACCAAAAATATTCCAGAGCATATTGAAGAAAATCTCCCTGAGTTATTAAATAAAGTAAAAGAATCATACAGACAAGCAAGAGAAAATTATCTTCCATTTATAGATGGAGAAAACGATCCTTTTAATACATATTCTAGTCTTAGCAATCTTTTATATGAAAATAACAATTAATTTATTACTCTATAAAATAGCTATGGCAGTCTGCGCGGCTGTCAGACGGCAGAATATTCTTCATTCTCTATTGATAATCTCTATCGGGCTATTTATCTGAATATCTACAAACTTCTCGTTGTAATCTACCCTTATGCTGTTGGAGCTTTCTTTTTTTTCCAGATACACCTCTACCAGCATCCCTCTTTTTACCTCGTCAGAAAAATACTGGTCAAAAACAAAATTGCCCAATGAATAATAGATTCTTGTCCTGCCGTAATCTTCCCAATTCTGCACAACATGCGGATGTGAACCAACAACCAAGTCAGCCCCTGCCTTCGCAAATCTCCTGCCTTTCTGCACAATACTTTTCGGCGCTTTGCCTGCATACTCAACTCCCCAATGAGTATAAACAATAAGAAAATCCACCTTGCCTCTATAATCCTTTATATTTTCTAAAGTTTTCTCAAAAGACCCCTTTGAAAACTGATTGTAGTTTACCAATCCTATCTTTAGGCAGTCTTTCTTCAAAACCAAAACCTTATCAAACTCAACCTCTCCAATATAGCCAAAATACTCAATCCCGGCTTTTTGCAAATACTCAAGAGTCTGCAAAAACCCTTGCTTGCCAAAATTCAGTATATGATTGTTGCCTAAGTTGACAATTCTTATATTAAAATCAGCAAGCATCTCTGCTGTATAAGGATCAAAAGTAAAAATAAAGTTTTCAGGACTTCCTGGCTTTGATCCCATACTCAAAGATTTATACCTGCTTATAGGACCCTCAAGATTTGCCGCAACATAATCAAACTCTGCTAAACAATCTCTCACCCTGCTTAAAATAAAACCTTTTCCATACCTCTGGCTCATCACTCTCACATACCTATCAAACATCATATCACCTGCAAAAACCATACTTGTACTGCAGTAAACTTCTGAAGTATTCAATTTCTCAACCAATTTGTCCTCAAGAATTACAGGAGAAGATATTGAAGTGGAGCACAAAGATAAAACAAGACAAATCCTAAAAACTATATCTGAGAAAAAGTTTTTAAAAGAGGACAAAAAAACCTCAAACACAAAAACAAAAAAACTTAAAAATTTTATTCTAAACTAAGCGTCCTTAACACTATTGTAAAAAATTTTTGCAGTATAATAATACTTTATGAAACTATCCATAGGAATAGTAGGCTTTCCAAATGTTGGGAAATCAACTCTCTTTAATGCTTTGCTTAAAAAACAAGCGGCTTTTGCCGCTAATTATCCTTTTGCCACTATTGAACCAAATACCGGAGTTGTGCCTGTGCCCGACAAAAATCTGCCGGCTCTAGCAAAAGTCGTGCAGAAACAAGAAAATCTATCCAAACCTCCTCCAGAAAAACCTGCGGTGATAACATTTATAGATATTGCAGGCCTTGTAAAAGGAGCCTCCAAAGGCGAAGGGTTGGGAAACCAATTTCTAGCCCATATTCGCGAAACATCTGCCATATGCCATGTCTTAAGAGACTTTGATGATACAAATATACTAAGACAAGGATCAAAAAACCCTAAAGATGACCTTGAAACTATCAGAATAGAACTTGCTTTAAAAGATCTTGAGACTTTATCAAAACAAAAAAAACCAAACAAAAAACTATCCCGCCAAGAACAGGAGTTTTTTTACGCAGTCGAAGAATTCCAAAAATCACTTGAAAACCAGCAAATGATTAATCTGCTTCTACAAAACACCAAGGATAAAGAAAAAAAGAGAATATTTAAAAAGGCAGGCAAATTGCTGAACCTGCTAACCATCAAACCCGAGATTTTTCTTATTAACATAGATGAAGAAAAACTTAAATCAAACAATCTTGAAAAACTTACGCAAGAATACAGCCGCCTGCTTAATGAGAAGGAAGAAAAAATTATCGTTATGAATGCAAAACTCGAATATGAAATCAGCGCCTTCCAGCCACAAGAACAACATGAGATCCTTAAAGAATATTCTCTGCCTCAACCTGCGCTGGAAAGACTTATCACCACCTCCTACAAAATCCTGAATCTAATCAGCTTTTACACAGCAGGAAAAAAGGAAGTGCGCGCATGGACAATTCGCAGAGGTAGCAGTGCAAGCACTGCCGCCGGAGCAATACACTCTGATTTTCAGAAATTGATGATATCTGCAAAAGTTGCCAAAGTAGAGGAGTTTATCAAAGCCGGCGGCTGGAATGCCCTAAAAGAACAAGGAAAAATAAGAATCGAAGGAAGAGATTATATCTTGAAAGAAAATGAAGTAGTGGAGTTTAACATCACCCAAAAAATAATTAGCAGATAAACTTGTTAAATGCTAATTAGACATCTATTGCCGTTTATGTTTTTACAACAATTAAAAATAGACAAAACAAAATTATAAAATTTATAGGATTTATGACAAGCAAGTTTTAAATCCTATAAGATTGTATGGAGGTAGACCGCAAATCACATGCAGAATTTTTTCACCAGAGTATAGAGGATTACATAAACAATTTAGAAAAAGAAGAAGCGGTTGAAAATTTTTTTTGCCAAAGAATATTTGAGTATCTTGGGCAAATCTTAGACATACCATCGAGAGACCTTGTAAAAACACTGCAAAATCTCTATCACTCCTGCCTCCAAGCATCAGGGAAAACTTTGCCTTTTCCCGCAGAATCCAAAAATTATCCTGAAGCAAATATATTTATGCAGTACAACAGCGATGATCCTAGAGACCCTTATTTATTTTTTCAAGCCAAGACAGATAATCTTAACCTAAAGATCTATCTTTATCCTTTAAGAATTGCCGCTTACCTGCAGACAGATCGGATAAATTTTATGATTGTAAAACCAACAAACGAAAACTCCGATCCACTTTTTTATCTTTCTGTCAAAACACAAGGCAGAACACTGCTTTACGGCAGATGTTATGATCCTGATAAGAATGAGTTTATCACTGTCTCTCCTTAAAAATCACTCTTCTAACTAATCTTTCATTAGAAAACTCTCTGCTAATCTGAAAATACGCATCAGATTTTTCTGGGGGTTGTTCTAAATACTCAGACGAAAAAAAATACGAGATTGTCTTTAGAGATTGTTTCTTGGTAAGATTGAGTCCAGATGATCTCTTAAAAAACTCGATCAATCCCTCTCGAAGAGAATTTTTCAGCTTTGCCTTCTCGTGCGCATATACATACTGCCGCAGAAACAAGGCCAGGTTCCCAGGCTTTGCAGAACCATCAAGTCTGCGCAGATCAACAACTGCTGAATCACTTTTGGGCATAGGAAAAAAGTTTTTTTTATTAATTTTATGCAAAACCTTAAGGTCAAAAAAAGAGGAAAAGACTCCGTTGTTTATAAAACTCCCAACAAATCTTTTAGGTATTACCAAAACAACCTTATCATACAAAAGAAAAGTCAGATTGTGCAGCAACGGCTCCAGTAAAGAGTAGGGCAGATTAGCAACAATCTTGTTAAACCGACGCCTTTTAAAAAACTTACCCCTAAGCTGAATGTAATCCAACGCATTTTTATAATAAATCTCTACATTTTCAGGTGCAAAATCAAGAAATACAGAAAACCTTTTATCAATCTCAAAAGCTATCACCTTTCCTGCTTTTTCAGCCAAAGCAAAAGTAAGATTTCCTATACCTGCTCCTATTTCAAGAACTACATCTTCTCTGTTTATCTCAGCCCAGCAAATTATCCTTTTTAAAAGTCTTGTATCTTTCAGAAAAAACTGATCTTTGAGTTTGTCAGGTTCTATGTTGTTTTCTTCCAAAAGCTGTTTAGGATCAGAAAAATCAAATGTTTTTTTTATAATAATATAGGTCAAAGCAAAAGATATAAAAACCCACCTTACCTACAAAATTTCTACTTTATTATTACTCATTTCAACAACAATCTATCAACAAGACTTATCAGAGTCATAAATTCGGAAAAATAATAAAGAAACATATTCTAAAAACTTACCCTTAAAAAAATTTTTTTCTTATACAATTATATATATAATAAAATTTGCTAGTTTTATAAAATACCAGCTTATGAAAAATCCTAAAAAAATTGTAAAAAACAAAACTTTTGTAGGAATTATCTCATCTCTATTTATCCTTACTGTTGCCGTAGTAAACATACACAACATTGCCGCGAGATATCCTAATCTTCTCTCCATCCCTCAGGAAAAAGCAATACTTGAACTTATAAAACAAGGAAAGTACCGTTGTTGTCTGGAAAAACCCTGCCGTTATTGTTTTTACAAAAACAATCCCGATGAAAATGGAAGATTGTGCAACTGCCTTGATGAAGTAGTAGCAGGCGAGGCGCCTTGCGGCGAGTGTTTGGGAGAGATTCTGGAGGGAGAAGGAAATCATCTTTTAAAAGAGTATTTTCCAAACTCATTAGCAGATGAACTGGGAAAAGAAAATCTGCCCTTTATCAAAAGACTCCTGCAGAAGAAATATTAAGCAAAAAGATTCCCATACAAAAAAATCACACAGGTTTATGATATAATTTGCAAGTGGGAAAACTTTTGCGCGCGTAGCTCAGTTGGTTAGAGCGCCGTCCTGATAAGACGGAGGTCGATGGTTCGAGTCCATCCGCGCGCACCAAAACCTGACTTCTGGGCTTTGAAAGAGCCATTTTATGGGCGGCGCACAGCGCCGCCCATTGATTTTGCGCCCTTGCGTGTGCTTCAGAAGACAAAAGGAGAATAACCATTTTGTCCATTTTTTTCTGAAGAGTTTTTGGCGGCGGGGCTAAAAATATGGAGATGGGTGGTGGATGGGTTTAGATTTCAAATCCTTGTTTTTTCTTTATCTTGTATAGTCCTTCCAGAAAATCAGTTCAAGCATAGCCGGCAATAATTGCCAAGCGCCAATCTCCATCAGCAATAGCACCGGCAACACCTCCGACTAAAGCGGCAACAAAAAGAGAAAAAGCAAGATACCAAAAACGGATTTTTTGATCTTTTTTGTTTTTCTCAAAGTATTTAACAATACCTACCAAAGCGCGGATAAGTCCGCCGAGGATTCCAAATAAGATTGAGGATAAAAGTACTTGTTCCATAATCTAATTATCAAATTTTGCTTCAAGTTTTTCAAATATTTTTGATATGTTTTCTAGAGTAGTTTCTGAAAGAGAAATTTTACTATCTTGTTCGATCGATTCTAAAAAGAGTTTTGATAATAAAACTTTATCTATTTTATTTTTCTTGTCTTTGACATACTCTGAATTTCTGCACGAATATTGAATATTCTCATCTTTCAAAACAAATTTCTTAAAATCATCAGGGGTAAATATATCTTCAATACTGCCTTCATCTTCTAAAACAGACAAGATAAGATCTTTAGATACCAACCATCTTTTTACAAGGTTCTTTTCTCCGTCTTTTTTGCCTTGGTCATTGTCATATAAGTAAACAACCTTACAACCCCAACCATGTAAGATTGTTCCTATAATCGGCATATTTCCAGCACCGCCACCATATACAAAGTTTATCTCGTTGTTTTTGGTTAATTTCTTGAAGGCCTGTAGATAGTAGAAGTCAGAAGGACCTTCTACTATTACATTTTTCGCTTTATCAATATGGGCTATACCTGCGTTTAATTCCAAGCCTATAGCTGTTAATATAGGAGTTAAAGTTTCCTTGTCTGCCAAGGCGTGAATTTTATTTTCTATCTTTGTACCTGTTTTGTTTGTTCTATGAATTAAGCGTATCCTGTTTAATTTATCTGGTTCTAAAAGATAAGGAGAATGTGTCGCAAAAATAAGTTGGGTGTCTTTTGCGGCGTCTTCTAATTTTTTCAGAATATCTTTTTGTGCCTGCGCGTGAAGGAATAATCCAGGTTCATCAATGAGAATAATATTCAATATGTCTTCTCTTGCACGAGCAGACACCTTGATATAAAAAGCCAAATGCCACTGGCGTCCTTTACTTCGCAAACTAGGCTCATAAGGATATCCATCTTCTTCTATCCAGAAGTAAAGATGTTCAGAGTCCCAATCAATACTTAAACTTGATAAATCCTGTGTCCAAAACTTTGAATACTCTTTATTTAATTTAACATTGATATCTTTTTTATGTTTATGCCTTTCTCTATCGCTAGAACTTTTAATTGTTTCAACATTTAAATCACTGATTACACTTAAATCTTGTATCCACTCATTATTTTCTAACTCAGCAAAGGGTATTTTATTAGGAAAAACATCTTCAAATGAGCTAAAGAGGATAAAATTAGGGATCCAGCTCTCCTTCAGATAATTTAATAATCTATCTTTTAGTGATGTTTGTTTTTGAAGTTCATCAATGGTATTTAGTGTTTCTTCAAGCAAGCTACTAAATTTCTCCCTTTCTTTTTCATCATCAATATGGTTTATATTTGCACTAACAGCATTTTTAAATTGTTCAAATTGGGCCCGATAATTCTGGATATTTTCAATATCAATTCCCGGAAGGGCGCTTCCAAGTTGGGGATATTTTGAATGGATATCTCCAATATCTTTTGTTAGTTTTTCTAATCTTTTCTTTATTTTCTCTGTTAGGCTTTTATCTAAAATACCAGAAGCAACAAGAGACTCGTCGGAGATGTTATACTGGTTGGGATAGCTTTTTGTAATTTCTATTGTCAATCCGCTATTAGCTTTCTTGTCTAACTCCAAATCCCCAAACATTTCTTTAACTTCATCTTGGGAGAATTCAAAGGTTATTAATATTTGCGGTACAGCCTGTTCATTTTTTATAGGTTTGGCTTCATCTCTTATATTTTTATCAACATCAAAATCTTCTAGCGCCTCTAAAATAGAAGTTTTACCGGATTCATTTTTACCGGCTAAAATGGTAATCGTGTCGGTAAGATAGCAATCACCGCTATCTATAATTGATTTGTAATTTTTTATCCGAAATTTAACTATCTTCATACTGCTGTTATCCTGAAATAAAATTATAAGTTTTATTAACAGAGGGGACAGTTTGATAAATAGAAACTACAGGCTCTAAATCTAAATTATTTCCATAATAATAAAGTAAATCTTGAGTAAGATCCTCTATAATGTTGATAACAAAAAGCGAGTATCTTGTGTCGTTTAAGGGAGATAGGGTTTTGTCTGATTGAAAAGATCCGTCTTCTTTTGAAAATCCGATCACTTGATCTCTTATCTGTTTTAATCCGGCTACTAATTTTTTCAACTCATTTTCCTTTAGTTCTACTCGCGGATAAAGAAAGTCTAAGCTATATACTAGCTGAAATAACTCGTAAGAGTTTAACTCTTCATCTATGAAAGATAGAAGATATATTAACCACAAATTAGCATTCACAGGGGTTTTCTCTATGTGGTTAAGAGTAAAGCACACCTTAAAAAATCCATCTAATCTTTTAGATACAATCTTTAATATTTTTTCTTCGTCGATAACCTGCTGTAATAAATGAGATAATTTTTCTTTTTCAATCTCGATAGCTTCGTGTTGGAAGTTAAGTATAAAAATTTTTTTATCTATTAGCTCGCAAACAGATTTAAGTTTATTGTCTTTCTTTAATATTTTTTCAAACTTATCTCTAGAAACCCTAAAAACTGGAGCGTTGCCCCACGCGACAGCGACCGTTTGCGTAGAATTTTTAACTATCCAAGCAGGATCCAAGAGCGCATATTGATGGGTCGGTTTAATGATGTATAAAATTTTTGTATCTTCTTTGGGAACTCTTTTCTTTAATTTTCTATCCTTTGGAGCGATCTTTGAAATTTTAAAATCATAAGCATTTAATTCTTCCTTTGCGTATTGAAATTCTATATACTTAACCTCTCCATTTGGATATTTAACAATAAAATCTGGATCCCTTGTTATTCCTCCCTTTCTCAAAAACCATATAAACTTATCACCGCCAAATTTTTCTACAACAGCATTTTTATTTTCTTCCCGAATTTTCTCTCGAAGCCAAGGCAAAACCTCCAACTCTGCGATGGCTTTTTGTTTCATATCTTTGCGATACTCAAGATATATCCTTGATTTAATATCACTTGATTGGGCGTATATTGTCTTTGTATCTAAATCCATAGTTTTAGATAAATAACTTAGCTTGATGATTATTTAAATTTTTAATTGCGACCTCTGCTATTTCAGGCACTATCTCATAACCAACACCGTCTCTTTTAAGATCAGCAGCTGCTTTTAGGGTTGTGCCGCTCCCCAAAAATGGATCTAACACTACTTCTCCTACAAAAGAAAATGCTTTTATGATTCTATAAGGTAATTCATAGGGAAAAGGGGCAACATGCGATCTATTATCTCCGCTATTTTGGGGCTTCATTGTCCAAACGTCGGTATTTTTTATACTCAACCAAAATTCTTTATCAAGCTTGGATTCCTCTTTTTGTTTTTTGGTTAGGTGTCCGTATTTATTAAAGCCTTTCTTGTCTGGTTTATTAAATTCTAGGATAAATTCATGCATATTATTTATCAGAATTCCCCCGGGATATGGATATGTCCCAAAATGGGCTCTAACTCCATGTGTTTTATGCCAAATAATATCTCTTTTGAAAATAAAACCAATTTTTTCCATCAAGTCTATAGTCCTTCCAACTAAATTAAGAGACCTAAAACCATTACTATTATCTCTCACCGGGAGATTCATAATATTTATAAAGGCTTTTCTGCCGGGCTGTAACACCCTAAAGACTTCTCTCCATACAATGCCTATTTTTTCAAACCATTCATCTAGATTATGAATATTGCCCAAGTCATTTTCTACGGGTTTTTTAGTGTACATTTTTGCATCAAAATAAGGAGGTGAAGTAATCATCAAATGAACCGACTTGTCTTCTAGATCCTCCATTTTCATTGCATTTTTTACATAGATCTTCTGTGTAGTGCCGTTTATGTTTAGTATGTTTTCTGTTGGAATGCTTTTCTTTTTAGTTTTTCTGTTTTGGTAAGGATATTCCGCTTCGTATTTTTTTAATTCCTTCAAATCAAATCTTTTTTGACCGCTTGCGGCTGTAATACATTTAATTTTTTTAGCTCTCACTAAACCATGTAGCTTCTGTACGGTAATACCTAAGTATTTTGCCGCTTCTGTAGATGATAAATATTTTCTTTCTTTATAATCATTCATAGTTATTGTTTAACGAAATAAATCACTACCGATACCCCCAAGTGCTTTAGCAATTTTTTCAAGTGTTTCAAGTGTTGGATTAGGATTTTCTCCTGTCTTTATCTTAACAATTGTATTTAAGGCTAAATCCGCCTCTTTGGATAGGCGATCTTGGGACATACCTTTCTTTTGGCGTAGTTTACGTATATTTTCGCCAACTTTGTTTGCCATACTTTTGCCTCACAAATATATAAAATTTTTCTTTGGTATATTTATTATAGTCTATTTACTAAACACAATATCGCATTTTTTCTATATCACCACCGAACTTTCGTGCATCATAAATCTCTTTTATTCATAGACAAAGCTTTAAAAACCCTTCACTTTCTATTTTATCTATTCTGCTAAAATATAAATATGATTAAATTTTATTTTGCAAGTTTCTTTAAAAATTATTTTAGACTGATCTCTTTTATTCCTTATTATTTTTCTGTAATAAAACTCTTAAAAACGCTTTTTACCCCTTGGAAAAAAATTACAGAAAAACCAAAAAAACCAGGATTTCACCCTAAAGAAATTCTTTCTGCAGCCGCCTTTAATATAATATCATCTTGTATTGGTCTTTCTGTACGATTATCCACACTTCTGGCGTATATCTTTAT
>Ga0256839_1005629_pt1 | contig 11448 bp, 8 predicted proteins | sample 354166metaG_FD_185968 | JGI IMG/M metagenome (GOLD analysis project Ga0256839, IMG submission 185968) | Hydrothermal vent microbial communities from Mid Atlantic Ridge, Atlantic Ocean - 354-166 | ecosystem: Environmental > Aquatic > Marine > Hydrothermal vents | place: Atlantic Ocean: Mid...
AAAGTGGAACAACCCGCCAATAATAACGCCGCCCATAAGGCCGCTCATGCCCGCCACCCCTTGGCCCGCCACGGCGGGGATCATCAAAGGGATAAAGGCAAAGCTGGTGCCTTGCACAATGGGCAGCCGCGCGCCAACGGGGCCAAATCCGATGGTTTGGATCAGTGTGGCAACGCCGGCAAACAGGATCGACATCTGGATCATATAGTTGATCGCCGGAATGTCGGCGTTTTCAGAGCCAAAGCCAAAACCGGCGGCACCGGCAACAATAATGGCGGGCGTAACATTGGAGGCGAACATCGCCAAAACGTGCTGAATGCCCAGCGGCACCGCTTGCGCGATGGGGGGCATTACATTGGGGTCGGTATATTTACCAGTGGTTGCGTCTGACATTGTGTCCCTCGTTGTTTGTTTGCGCTCGTCGCGGCGCACGAGGGGAGTGTGCAAATAATGGGCATATATTGCAAGTATTTTTGACCAACCACTAAATATAGTGGCGCATTAGGTGAGTATTTCACCTCTTTCCAGAAATATACACCACCTCAATAGTGCGCAGCACCCAAAAATTAGAAGCAGCCTATAGGTGGGTAATGGCACCTTGAGGGCAATGAAGCGTGTCTATAAAGGCCAGGCGGTTCAAATTACAATTGTGTTTGCTTAATCGCCATGTAAATATTTCCACATGCTCACAGAAAGCCACATATTGGCCCTCGAATATGTTTCACACCTCTTGCACAACGCGCAAGATGACTGGTGGGTTATTGGCAGTGCCGCCATTGCGCTGCACGGGGTGGATGTGGGGCCTGTCAATGATATCGATATTCTGGTTTCATTGCGAGATGCGCAGGCGTTGCGTTTGGCGACCGGTACGGCCAATCGGGCAGTAACGGGCTCGAAAAAGTTCCGCTCGGAGGTTTTTTTACAACTGGATTATGACGGGATCCCGCTGGAAGTTATGGCAAATTTCTCGGTCAATCATCAAGGGCGCTGGCAAGCCATTCTGCCAACCAGCCGGCAGGCCTTTAATCTGGGAAATGCCTGTGTTTATGCCCCTGCATTGCGTGAACTTGTGGAAATCCTGCGCGTTTTTTCCCGCGAAAAAGACAGGCAGCGGATCAGATTTATAGACCAAAGCCTCGGTGGTTTGCCCGCCGACTCCTGTCGTGGTCTCGCAGCTGCCAAATCGCGGACCCGGTTTTGAAGGGCTGCGGTTAGGCGGGGCCTTGCCGTCTTCCGGCTATATAAACCGCCTCAATAGCGCGGTCATCGCCTAGCATGATGGTCGGAAAAAGCACCTCCCACAGGCTGTCGGCCTCGGCCATGCGCTGGGCAATCACGGGGGTGGAGGAGAGGTCGAGCACCACGATATCGGCCTCTTTTCCCGCTTCCAGATTGCCGACCTTATCGCCGATATGCAGTGCCTCGGCGCTGCCTACGGTGGCCATATAAAGCAATTGTGCGGGGTGCAGGGCATCGCCGCGCAATTGGCCGATTTCGTAAGCGGATGCCATAGTGCGCAGCATGGAAAAGCTGGAGCCGCCGCCAACATCGGTGGCAAGGCCGGTGCGAATGCCTGCCGCATGGGCGCGGGTGGCGTGAAACAGCCCCGAGCCGATAAAGGCGTTGGAGGTCGGGCAATGGGCAATGCTGGCACCCGAATCGCGCAGGGCACCCCACTCGCGGTCCGACAGATAAATCGCGTGGCCCATAACGGCCCCCGGGCCAAGCAGGCCGAAATGCTCATACACCGCCAGATAATCATTGTGCTCTGGGAACAGCTCTTTAACCCAAGCCAGCTCCTCGTGCTGCTCGGAAAGGTGGGTTTGCATCAGGCAGTCGGGGTGCTCGGCCCAGAGCGCGCCCGTGGCCTCTAGCTGCGCGGGGGTAGAGGTGGGGGCAAAGCGCGGCGTGATAGTATAGGAAAGGCGGCCCGTGCCGTGCCATTTTTGCAGCAGGGCCTTGCTGTCATCATAGCCCGATTGTGCGGTGTCGCGCAGATTATCCGGCGCGTTCCTATCCATCATCACCTTGCCACCGAGCATCCGCAGGCCTCGGGCTTGGGCGGCGGTAAAATAGGCGTCCACGCTTTCAGGGTGAATGGTGCAAAAGGCGCAGGCGGTGGTTATGCCGTTGCTCAGGTTGAGATCCAGATAGGTGTTGGCCACTTGGGCGGCATACGCCGCGTCGCCAAAGCGGGATTCTTCGGGGAAGGTATAGGTGTTGAGCCAGTCAATCAGCCGCTTGCCCCAGCTGGCGATGATCGCGGTTTGGGAAAAATGCGCGTGGCTATCGACAAAGCCGGCCATGATCAGGTGGCTCCCGTGATCGGTGATTTTGGCCGTTGGGTGGGCCGCTTTCAGGGCGCTTGCCGCGCCCACGGCGATGATTTCACCACCCTCGACCAGCACCGCCCCGTGGCGGTGGTGCTGCACAGCATCCTCGGCGGGGACATGCCACGGATTGCCTTTAAAACTAAGGGTTTGACCAAGGAGGAGCTGGGGCATGGGCCGGCCTTTATGAAATTGTTTCAGGGACGATTGAACACGGTTTGTGCCCCGGGGGCAACGCCAAAAGCAAGCAAAAACGCCAAGGGGGGTGGTGGCGGGCGCAGGGCGGCTTGGCCTCGAATGTAACCGCGGCCTTCGAGGCCGAAGCGCATTATCTGGTAAGGTGCGCGGGGGCGGGTTACAAATAGTTACAAAGTTTAGCTGTCCCGGAAAATATGAAAAGGTATGATCTCGCTATGAATTCATCTGAAAAAAACGCTAGCAAGCATCTGTTGATCGTGGATGATGACCGCGAAATTCGCGTGTTGCTCAACCGGTTTTTCAGCACCCAGGGGTTTCGGGTGTCGATTGCGGCGGACCACGCCGAAATGCTGGCCGTGCTGGAAAAGTGGAAAATAGACCTTGTGGTCCTGGACCGTATGCTGCCTGGCAAAGACGGGCTGAGCATTTGTGCCGAACTGCGCGAGACCTCGAAAGTGCCGGTGGTGATGCTGACGGTGCTGGGTGAAGAAAGTGACCGGCTGGACGGGTTTCAGGTCGGGGTGGATGATTACCTCGCCAAGCCGTTTAACCCGCACGAGCTGTTGGCGCGGGTCAAGGCGGTGTTGCGGCGCACCCATATGGCGCCGCCGTCTTCTACCGAGCGCTTTGGCCGTGTGCTGGAATTTGGCCAGTGGCAGCTTGATATTGCGCGGCGTTTGCTCACCTCGCGCTCCGGCACAATGGTGGACCTGAGCGCCACCGAATTTGATTTGCTCACCAGCTTTGTCGAGCGCCCGGGCATTGTGCTCTCGCGTGATCAGCTTCTTGATCTGGCGGGCGGGCAGGTGGAAATTCCGTTTGACCGGAAGATCGACATGCAGGTCAGCCGGTTGCGCCGGAAAATCGAGGATGACCCCAAATCGCCAACCCTGATTCAAACCGTACGCGGTGGCGGCTACAGATTTGCAGCGGAGGTTTCCTCCCATGAATAATCCGCTTCCCGATAGTATCGCCTTTCGCGCCACGGCTTTGCTCGTGGTCGGCCTTGCGGTGACGCATTTGATCAGTAACCTGTTTTATACCACCGATAAAGAAACCGCGCTGCTGTCTACGGGGGGGGAGCATGCCATCCAGTGGGTGGCCACGGTTGGCTCCTTTTCGGATTCGCTGCCCGCAGACGCCTGGAGCGAGATGGTTACGCGGGTGAATACCGAAAACCGGTTTGTGCAAATTATGGATGTGCCGTTTTCAGGCAACCTTGGCGACGGGGATTGGCGCAAAGGGGCGCTGGAGCGGGAGTTGGCGCGGCATGTGCCGGAGTCCGAGATCGGCAATTACCAGATTTCCTATGTAACCGCTGGCAATTTCGATGAAACGGAAAAAGACCTTGAAGCGTATTTCGCCGGGCGCGGTGCGGATTTACCGGAGGCTTTTATCCTTGTGTCGCTCGATTTGGGCAATGATAAATGGCTGAATACCGCCTCGCCGCTCCTGCCTTCACCTACATTTTTCTCGGCGCGGCTCGGGCTTTCGATGGCGGTTATGCTGGTGTTTGTGGCCGGCATTTCGGCGCTGATTGTGCGTAAAATGACAGCGCCTTTAAAGCAGCTCTCGGAAGCGGCGGAAAAACTGGGCACCGATGTGCAGGCCCCCGCCATTCCCGAAGTTGGCCCGACAGAGGTGCGCCGCACCGCGCATGCCTTCAATGTGATGCAAAACCGGATCCGGCGCTATGTGGAAGACCGCACCCAGATGCTGGGCGCGATTGCCCATGATCTGGGCACGCCGATTACGCGGCTGCGGCTCAGGGCCGAATTTGTCGAGGAAAACGATTTGCGGCGCAAAATGCTGCGAGACCTCGACGACATGCAGGACATGGTGGCCTCGACGCTGGCGTTTATTCGGGAAGATGCCGCCCGCGAGCCACGGGTGACGGTGGATATAGGTTCGCTATTGGCGCGGGTTTGCGATGACATTGCCGATGCCGGTTATCAGGTGACGCTGGCCGAAATTCCGCGCTGGCAGCTGGTGGCCTGCCATCCGGTGTCCCTGCGCCGCGCGCTTTCCAACGTGATAGACAACGCTGTGAAATATGGCGACAGGGCGATGGTTTCTATTGCTGCCGGGGAAACCGTGCTCAAAATTCTGGTTGAGGATGACGGGCCGGGCATTGCGCCGGAGCTGCAGGAAGATGTGTTCCGGCCATTTTTGCGGCTGGAGGAATCGCGCAATCGCGAAACGGGGGGCACGGGGCTCGGGCTTTCTGTTGCGCGGACGATTTTGCGCAGCCATGGCGGAGACATCCGCCTGAAAAACCGAGCGGAAGGCGGGCTTCGTGTTGAGCTGCGCCTGCCGCTTATCAAGGATTTACATGGTGATACGCCGCCTCGACCCCATATCGAGGTGTCGGCAAAAGACGGGCCAAAAACCCGCAAACCCAGCGAGGGAAGGATGATATGGAAAACGCACTAGGAATATCGGGGCCGCAGGCCATTATGATGGCCATTACGGCGTCATTTACGGTTTTTGGCATGATTATGCTATTGGCCGCCATGTTGATGAAACGGCGGTGGAAGCCAAGCTATGCGGTGGAGTTTGTCTTTATTGGCATTATGCTGGCATTGGCATGGTACGGGGACTTTACCTCGACCAAAACCTACACCGCCTATCAGGAAAACCTGAATGCCGAAGAGAAAATGGTATCGGGCAATTATGACGGGCTGGGCGAAGAGGCGTTTGATCGTGTGATCACGGTGATTGCCTTCCAGTGGGGCTTTGGCTTTATCAACGAGGAAGACGAGATCAGCCGCAACGCGCTGGTGGTTAGCCCGGGTGACAAGGTTTTGCTCAAGGTCGTTTCCAACGATGTGATCCACGGGTTTAACATCCCTGTGGCACAGATCACGGCGGAAATTGACCCCGATGACAAACGCGAGCTCTGGATCAGGGCACCGGATGAGCCGGGCAAATACCTTATTCAATGTGTGAATTATTGTGGTGTCGGCCACACGCAAATGAAGGCGTGGCTGGTTGTAACCGATGGCGAAGAAGAAAATGACGGGGAGAACGCATAATGGCTTCGATGACACTTGACGACCCGAAAATGGGCGAAAAGGTCCATTGGGAACCCAAAGATTTGCTCAGCGGCCTGACGCTTAAGCAAATCCTTTTCTCGAATGATTATCGGCATATTGCGCTTAAGGGCATGTTTACCGCCTTTATCATGCTGGCCCTTGGCGGCATGTTCGCGATCATTTTCCGCACCGAGCTGGCGATACCGGACGTGCAGTTTATTGGCGCGCGTATTTATATGACATTGATGACCCTGCACGGCATGGTGATGGTGTTTGGCTTTCTGATCCCGCTTACGGTCTCGGTCAATTACTATATATTGCCGCGTATTCTGGGCAATGACCGGCTGATCTGGGCGGGTGCTGCGCAAGCGAGCTACTGGATATTGATCGTGGCCGCGATTTTGCTGGTGATCGGGCGCCCCGACTTTACGTGGACAGCTTATGCGCCAATGTCACTTCGCACGGGTAATGACCTTGTCTGGATGGGCCATGTGGCGATCATCCTTGTGGCCGTATCCGAGTTTCTTGCCGGTGCTGTGCTTTTCCGCAATGCGATCTCTTCCAAGGGTGGCTTGAAAAACACGCCGCTTATGGGCTGGGCTGCGGGCACCATTGGCCTGCTGTTTATGATCTCGGTTTTTCCGCTGGCCTTTGTGGGCTTTGGCTTGCTGAGTGACTGGGCGCAATGGACCAATGTCGCGTTCTTTGACCCGTCTCGCGGTGGCTCTATCCAGTTCTTCCTTTATGTATTCTGGACATATGGCCACCCCGCCGTTTACCTGCCCTTTGTGCCGGCGATTGCGATCATCTATACAATCATGCCGCGCTTTCTGGGCCGCCCTATGTGGAGCTACTGGTCTGGCGTTGTGGCGTTTATTTTGCTGGCAGCAGGCGCTATGCCCATCGGCCCGCACCACTTCCAGCCGGTTTATACCGTTTCGGGAGACTACCAACGCTTTGTGCAGATATTGACCATGTTGGTGTTTATCCCCTCGGTGCTGCACGTGTTTAACTGGATATCCTCGCTGTTTATGGCTCCGATACCGGATTCCGCCCGCAGGGCCATTCCGTTCAAGTTCATGGTGTTTTCCATCGCGTTTATTGTTTACGGCGGGGCCACGGCCTTTTTGAATGCACAAATCGCGCCGGATAGTGACTTTATCCACAATACCTACTGGATACCGGCCCACTTCCACGCCATGTTCTTTGGCTTCTCGGGGCAAATGGCCTTTGCGGGCTTCTACTTCCTCTACCCTTACTTTACGGGGCGGATGTATAGCCAGCGGCTGGGCAACTGGCACTTCTGGCTCTGGCAGATCGGCCTGTTTATCAAGATCACCGGCATGGGCGTGGCGGGCTACCTCTACTTCCCGCGCTGGGTGTATGACTACCTCGATATTCCAGGCTGGGCGAGCGCGCAAATGTCGATCACCATTGGCGGATACATGATCGCGCTTGGCTTCCTGGCCTTCCTTGTGAACGTGTTCTGGAGCGCCAAATACGGCAAAGAAGTGACCGGCGATCCGTGGCCGGTTGTGGAAGACCTCAAAGCAGCCCCTGCTGCGCAACCAGCAGAATAAGGAGAGCCGATATGTTGAAGTTTTTTGGAACCGTCGGGCTGGTTGGCACCGTAGTTGTATTTTATCTCGTCACCTATGGCGTAGGCCCCGAGCGGCAATTGCCGCCAGAGGTCAGCCTGCTGGAAGGGTTCAGGGAAAAGGGCTATGTGCCTGAAGCTGTGAACCTCGAGGCGGACGAGCGCGCTGAAGAAGCCGGTGTGTTTGTGGTGCCGCCGCAAGATGAAGTGGTGCTGGAAGCCGCGCTTGAAGCCATGGGTGACATGGATATGGGCGGCATGGATATGTCGGGCACGGCGACCACCATGGAAGGCATGGACATGTCCGGTAGCGATACCGCTATGGAAGGCATGGATATGTCGGGCAGTGATACTGCTATGGAAGGCATGGATATGTCTGGTGGCGATACCGCGATGGCGGGCATGGACATGTCCGGCAGCGATACCGCAATGGAAGGCATGGATATGTCAGGTAGCGACACGGCAATGGCGGGCATGGATATGTCTGGCAATGGCGAGGCGGTGCTGGATATGGACATGAACGGTGACGGCATTATGGACATGAGCAGTGCTGCCATGTCAGGTGCGGGCACAGCCATGGAGGGTATGGATATGTCCGGTGCTGGCAATACGGACGTTGCGGCCATGAATATGTCTCCAAGCAATGCCGCCGCGATGGGAGAGGGCGGCTTGCTCATCTCTCGCGAGGATGTTGCTTTTGACCGTGTGATCGAACTGACCATGACGGAATGGGGATATTCCGAAATGCAGATCGACGTGAAGATGGGCGAGCGGATTAAATTTGTCGTGAAAAACGAAGGGCAAATTCCGCATGAGTTCATGTTTATGAACATGCCATTGATGGCCGCTGCCAACTATCGTGGCACGCGCGCTGACTGGAGCCTGTTTGAGCACGAAGCCCTGTTCGAGCAAGCCTTGGTGCTGCCCGGCGGTGAGTTCGAGTTTGTTTTGCAGGTTCAGCAAAACGGCGCGTGGATGTTTATGTGCATGCTGCCTTACCACATGCAAATGGGCATGATGGGGCAGATGGCGACTGAAGGCGCCGCCATGGAGATGTAAGACCACTGGTGCGGCCCTTAAAGGGGCCGCGCCAACACGCATTCAGGGGAGCTATAATAAATGTCAGATACCACCGTAAACGCCGATATCCAGCCGTCCCGTATGGCCGATTACTTTGCCCTGCTTAAGCCAAGGGTCATGTCTCTGGTGGTGTTTACCGCCGCGATCGGCCTGTTGGTTGCGCCCGGAAATATCGCGCCGCTCAATGCCATTGTTGCCATATTGATGATCGCCATAGGCGGTGGCGCTTCGGGCGCGCTGAATATGTGGTGGGATGCCGACATAGATATCCTCATGCGCCGCACCGTCAACCGGCCCGTGCCTGCGGGGCGGGTTTCTGCCATGGCCGCGCGCAATTTCGGGCTGGTGCTATCGGTGGCCTCGGTCTCTGTGCTGGCGCTGGTCACCAATTGGGCTGCGGGGGCCATGCTCGGCTTTACCATTTTCTTTTATGTTGTGATTTACACAATGTGGCTCAAGCGCTCGACCCCGTGGAACATCGTCATCGGTGGCGCATCCGGGGCCTTCCCGCCAATCATCGGCTGGCTGGCGGTTACGGGCAGCTTTAGCTATGAGCCGCTCTTGATGTTCGGCCTTGTGTTCATGTGGACCCCGCCGCATTTCTGGGCGCTGTCGCTGTTTATGAACGATGATTACAGCCGCGCCAAAGTGCCTATGCTGACCGTAACCCATGGCCGCCCGGCCACCCGCAACCAGATCCTGATCTATACGATATTGCTGGTCCCGACCTCGCTTGCGCTGGCCTTTAGCTCTGTGGGGGGGGTGGTGTATCTGGCGATCGCGCTCTGGCTCAACGTTCGTTTTGTAAAAGGCGCGCTCAAGGTTTGGCGGCGGGATGAGGATGCCGCGCAGCAGGACAAATACAAGGTTGAGCGCACGTTCTTCCGCCTGTCCCTGCTCTATCTCTTTGGCCTCTTTGTCGGCCTGCTTGCAGAAATAACCTTGCAGCATTTGGGCCTGCCCACAGGGCTGTTAGCCAACTTGATGTAGCGTTTCGGGGCAGGTGCTGAATGCCCGAAATCTACATCGTTTTGGCGGCGTTCCACGGGCATGGGGCAGGTGCTAACTAAGTAGGGCGGGCTTCAGCCCGCCACGCAGCGTAATGGTGGGTTGAAATCCACCCTACGAGGCGTGACAGCTAGAAGGCTGAAGCAACTTTACATTGCGGCCCAAGCGCGGGCCAGAATTGTTTTAGGCTGTCGCGCAACCCTGCCTGCCCGATCTGCTCCAGAAAGGCCGCATCCCGATATTCGGCAAATTCGTCCTCTGCAAGCGGAGATACCCAGCGAATAGTTGGCACGTTCAAGGGCTGAAGTAGTTCAGGATGAGCCGCAATGGCGCGCTGCAACCATTTAAGGCTGCCCTTATTCCCGCATTTCTGAACAGCTCTCACTGATCCAGGAATGACCTTAGCTTCCGGCTCCTTGACGGGTGCTTCAACTTCCGCAGCGCCTTGGCCTCAATCTGCCGAATCCGCTCACGGGTCACGCTGAATTGCTGGCCGACTTCCTCTAGCGTATGGTCGGTGTTCACGCCGATACCAAAGCGCATGCGCAGGACGCGTTCTTCGCGCGGCGTCAGGCTGGCCAATACCCGCGTCGTCGTCTCTTTCAGGTTGCCCTGAATGGCGCTGTCCAGCGGCAGGGTGGCGTTTTTATCCTCGATAAAATCACCGAGCTGGCTGTCTTCTTCATCGCCAATCGGAGTTTCCAAGCTAATCGGCTCCTTGGCGATTTTCATAACTTTGCGCACCTTTTCCAGTGGCATTTGCAGCTTGGCAGCCAGCTCTTCCGGTGTTGGCTCACGGCCAATTTCGTGCAGCATCTGGCGGCCCGTGCGCACCAGTTTGTTGATCGTCTCGATCATATGCACCGGAATGCGGATGGTGCGGGCTTGGTCGGCAATGCTGCGCGTGATCGCCTGCCTAATCCACCATGTCGCGTAGGTGCTGAACTTGTAACCACGGCGATATTCGAATTTATCCACCGCTTTCATCAGGCCAATATTGCCTTCTTGAATAAGATCAAGGAATTGCAACCCGCGGTTGGTGTATTTTTTCGCAATCGAAATCACCAAACGAAGGTTGGCTTCCACCATTTCCTTCTTGGCGGCACGGGCCTCTTTCTCGCCCTTTTGCACCTGCTGCACGATGCGGCGGAATTCCGAGATATCCACCCCGATATAAGAGCCGATTTCAGCCATTTCATCGCGCAGTTCCGTCACCTTTTCCCCATGCTTTTCAAGCATCGTGCCCCAGCCGCGCGTGGTCTTTGCGGTCACCCGCTCCAGCCATTGCGGGTCCAGCTCGCTGTCTTTATATTCGTCAATAAACTCGCGGCGGTTAATGCGCGCGCTATCGGCGATTTTCACCATGGCACTATCTACAGTTTTGATCTTGCCGTTAATACCATAAATCTGGTCAATCAGCGCATCAATCCGGTTGTTGTGCAGGTGTAGCGCGTTCACGAGCGTTACAATCTCGGCCCGCAACCGCTGGTATTCCAGCTCCTGCCCCGAGCTAAACGTGCCCTCGTCAGACATGGTGGCGTCCATCCGGCTGTCCTGCATTTCGGCCAGTTTTTCGTAATCCGAGGCGATTTGGTCGAGCGATTCCAGCACGCGCGGCTTAAGCGCGGCCTCCATGGCGGCGAGGGACAGGTTCGCGGCCTCGTCCTCTTCGTCATCATCATCGTCGTCATCGTCATCCGAGGCGGTTTCCACTGTCGTTTCGGCTGTGGTTTCTTCCTTTTTCGGCTCGTCCGCCTTTGCCTCTTCCTCTTCTTCCTCGTCTTCGCCCATGGCTTGGCCAAAGGTGGTTTCAAGGTCGATCACATCGCGCATCATCACTTCTTCGGCGAGAAGCTCGTCGCGCCAAATGGTGATGGCCTGAAAGGTGAGCGGGCTTTCGCACAGGCCGGCGATCATGGTGTTGCGCCCCGCTTCAATCCGCTTGGCAATGGCGATTTCGCCCTCGCGGGACAGCAGCTCTACGGTGCCCATTTCGCGCAAATACATGCGCACGGGGTCGTCGGTGCGGTCCAGCGTTTCGGTGGTGGCCGAGGCTGTTACAAGCTCGCGGGAGGTGGTGGCACCAATTTCCTCGGCGTCTGTCTCTTCCTCTTCCTCCTCGGCCTCGTCCCCTTCGGTAATGTTAATCCCCATTTCCGAGAGCATCGCCATAATGTCTTCGATTTGTTCGGAAGACACC